>SWBY01001499.1_pt1 | contig 152809 bp, 116 predicted proteins | sample 4693071 | NCBI WGS metagenome assembly SWBY01 (sample SAMN10267273, study PRJNA491770) | bioreactor metagenome | isolation source: DHS bioreactor inoculated with marine methane seep sediment | place: Japan: Omine Ridge, Nankai Trough | collected 2006-05-06 | reverse complement strand
GTATTACGACGGAATCCTTCTGATTCCGCCGCACACGCGAAACATTATGCACCAATAATTAGAAAAGGAGCCATTTAATGAATCCGAAAGTTTTTATCAGCCATGCCAGTGAAGATAAGAAAAGATTTGTATTGGATTTTGCAACAAAACTGAGAAACAGTGGTATTGATGCTTGGCTTGATAAATGGGAAATGTTGCCAGGTGATAGTTTAGTTGATAAGATATTCGAAGAAGGTATTAAAAATGCAGATGTAATGATTATCGTGCTTTCAAAAAATAGTGTTTCAAAAAAATGGGTACAAGAAGAATTAAATGCAGGAATTGTTAAAAAAATTGAAAAAAACGCTAAAATTATTCCTGTCATAATTGATGACTGTAATATACCTGAATCTCTCAAATCAACAGTTTGGCAGATAATAAATAATACAAAAAATTATGATGACGAGTTTGAAATAATCAAAAGCTCCATTTTTGGCCTTTATTCCAAACCAAAGTTAGGCAATATACCAAACTATGCATCTACAGCTATTTCTGCTATCCCTGATTTTACAATAGAAGATACAATTGTATTAAAAGAAGTTTGCGAAAAAGCAATGGAAGTTGGATTCGGGGATTTCAGCGTTAGCAAAATTTTTGAAAACGTGAAGAAACATGACATAACATATGAGATATTTTACGAAAGTATTGAGATATTAGATAATCGATATTGTTTTGAGAGTATTAAAACAAATCAAGGAATTGAGCATATAACTTTAACAACATATGGATTTGAACTTTATGCCAATAATTTTCTTCAAGATTATGGAGAATCTATTGATAAAGTAGCTTATTTCCTTGTTAATAGTAATAGTCATTTATCAAATACAAAAATTGAAGAAGGAACACATTTAAACAGCTATTTAATTAGACACATTCTTGATTTATTAGAGAGTAAATCCTATATAGATCAAATAAAAGTGAGTTGTGGTGGTAGATCAATATCATCAGTGAGTCCAGAATTGAAAAGGATGCTAAGAGAAAGATAATGGTGCATAACAAGCGTGTCGGCTGTCGGGCTTGTCGGTGGTTTTGTCTTGAACCATCCGGTTCAAGGTTTAGGTTGTTCGTTTTACGACGGAATCCTTCTGATTCCGCCGCACACGCCAAACATTATGTGCAAGCTTGACTGTATAAAAAAAGTCTGAAAAGGACATTAATATGAATATAAAAACTTATCATTACTTAATAATTAAGGTACTACCAATTGTAGTAGTATTTCTATCCTCATGTGCATCTGTCTTTCATCCTGAAGGTACAATTATAAACTGTAATGGGCAACAAGTAATACCTCTTGAAAATCCATCAATAAAGGCTAGTTTTCCTGGAGGTAAAAATGCAGAGTTTGAGTTTCTTGTTAAAAACTTTGATTATTCAAAGGGTAAACCAAAAGGTAGTGTAACACTAGTATTTATTATTACGAAAGAAGGTGATATCTGTGATATTAGAATTACTTCGAAATCCAAAGAGTCTTTAGCAAATGAGGTTGTTAGAATTTTAAAAATCATGCCTCAATGGAATCCTGCTAGTAATAATGGTGAATTTGTTGCTAGTTATAGATTTATAAAGTATAAATTTAAGTAATATTATAGTGCCTGCACATAACAAGCGTGTCGGCTGTAGGGCTGGTCAGTGCTCTTTGTTTGAATCTTCCGATTCAAACGGCTGGTCGGTTTGTTTTGGGCGTGATCGTTCCGATCCCGCCGCACACGCCAAACATTGTGCGAAAGGCTAACAAATAAAATTCGGAGGAAAAAAATGAATAAAATAGCTATTATAACGGGTGCAACAAGTGGTATAGGTGCATCATTTGCAAAAATATTAGCTTCTAGAGGTTATAACTTAATAATTACTGGCAGGAGAAAAGAAAAAATACAAAAACTAGCTAATGAATTATCAAAAAAATATAATATAAAGATTGAAGTAATAATAGCGGAGTTATCAAATGAAAAAGATATTAAAGATATTATTAAACATATCAGCAAAATAAAAAATATTGATATTTTAATTAATAATGCCGGATATAGTATTTATAAAAATTATTCTGATACTACTATTACTGAAATTGAAAAAATTGTAAGTGTACATATATTAACGGTAATGAAAACAATAAGTGCTGTATTACCAAAAATGATAAGGCAAGGTTATGGTAATATTATTAATGTTTCGTCTCTTGGTGCTATCCTTCCCATAAAGAAGGATGCTGTCTACTGTGGGACTAAATCTTTTCTAAATACATTTTCAGAATCTTTATATATGGAAGTTAGAGATAAAGGCATTAAAGTTCAAGCATTATGTCCTGGTCTTACAAGAACAGATTTCCATAGTAAATTAAATATGAAATCAAGTGATAAAAACAAATTAGAAAAATTCAAACGAATGGCACCGGATGAAGTAGTGGATTATTCATTAAGAAGTTTGAAAAAAAATAAGGTGATATGTATACCTGGTTCAAGAAAAAAATTAATTGCTAAATTAGTTTCTATTTTACCTAAATCTTTATATTACAAAATACTTAAAAAGTATTAAATATGTTAATTGTATTGGCCTTTCGCATAACAAGCGTGTCGTAGGTTTGGTCTCACAGTGTTTTTGTCCTGAACCTTCCGGTTCAGGGTTTTGGTTGTTTGTTTTACGACGGAATCCTTCTGATCCCGCCGCACACGCCAAACATTAGGCACTTCTTTATCAATTTTATGTCTCAGCAAGTTCTTTTCAATCTTAATTGTGATTAAAACAGTGAAGTGACAACAAGACAATCCATATTGTCGTTTTTTGTTTTATTTGACAAATTAAGTTTTCATATTGTTATTGTCTCATAAAAATGAGAAGGATGTGATAATTATGAAATTAGAAGAATTTAAATCTGGAAAATATACGCAAGAATATCAATATAAAGCTTTTTTACCAAATAGCATTAATTCTAACTGGATTTGGGAAGACTCAGAAATAAATATTTTGTTAGATGAAGCAAATAGAAAACTTGGAGAAATTAATGCATTTTCTTATTTAATTCCCAATATAGATATGTTTATTAAAATGCATATCGTAAAGGAAGCTAATACATCGAGTAAAATTGAAGGCACTAAAACAGAAATTGATGAAGCTGTTATGAAAAAAGAACAACTTTCTCCAGAAAAAAGAGATGATTGGTTAGAAGTACATCAGTACATTGAATCAATGAATAGTGCAATATCGATGCTAGAAAAACTACCTATATCAAATCGTTTGATTAGAGAAACACATAAAATATTATTAAGAACAGGTAGAGGAGAAAAAAAAACTCCAGGGGAATTCAGAAAAAGTCAGAATTGGATTGGAGGTAATAATCTAACAGAAGCTAAGTTCATACCTCCGCACAATAAATACATAAATGAACTTATGGGTGATCTTGAGAAATTTATAAATGAGAATAATCATGTCCCTCATTTAATAAAACTAGCATTAATACATTATCAATTTGAAACAATTCATCCTTTTTTAGATGGTAACGGAAGAGTTGGAAGATTGCTAATCACTTTATATCTAATTGATAATAAAATTTTAATTAAACCAGCTTTGTATTTATCTGACTATTTAGAAAAAAACCGTACTGAGTATTATCATTATTTAAATGAAGCTCGAAGCAATAATATTATTCAATGGATAAAATTCTTTCTAAAGGGAATTTCGATTACTTCAGAAAACACAAAACAAACCTTTATAAAAATAATTGAGTTACAGAAAGAAATGACAATATTAAGTCATACTTTTGGTAGTCGATCAGAAAAGATTATCAAAATTATTAATGTCTTTTTTGAAAATCCAATTCTGAGTATAAAAGAATTGGTAATGAATACTGAAATACCTGATAAAACTATGAGAACATTGATTAATTTAATGATAGAGAATGATATTGTGAAAGAAATGACTGGTTATGGCAGAAATAAGCTTTTTGTGTTTGATAAATATTTGAAGTTGTTTTGATAAAAGATGAAGTGCCTAACAAAGTAAGAGTTTCCAAGCATCTCTGCATGCTCTTGAAACTCTGTTGAACAAGCTCGATTTTTTCTATTTGAGGATTGCTTTTTTTGTGTTGTTATTATTTTATGTGGTTATGATATGAAAATTGGGTTTTAGAATGCAAGTTATTTTTTTTTCTGCTGCGATCAGCAGCTTAGTTCAACAAGCGCTCCCACATTAAGCAAGAAGGAATCTGAAAGAACGTGGCGTTCGCAAAACAGTTAGGCACAACAAAAAGATAAGTATTGTGGATGACTCTTGACAAAATATTTACGAAAAATTGTTGTCTGATATATTAAATAGTAAGTTAGATATTTCAAAAATGATTACGTTGAAGAAACTAGAAAATCAGCAATGAGGAAAAACAATGAATAAGAATAAGAAAAATAAAAGCAATATGAATTCTGAATTACAACTTTTCTCAAACTTTGTAATTTTCCAAACTAAAAACGGCAAAGTTAATATCGATGTATTTTTTTTAATGATGAAACGCTTTGGCTAACTCAAAAATTAATTGCCGAACTTTTTGAGAAAGGTCGATTGACAATTACTGAACATTTGCAAAAGATATTTGCTGAAGGTGAATTAGATGAAAATTCAGTATGTCGGGATTTCCGACACACTGCCAATGACGGCAAAATATACTCTACAAAATATTACAATCTAAAAGCTATTACAGCCGTTGGTTATCGTGTAAATTCACACAGAGCAACTGAATTCAGAAAATGGGCTACCGAAATTCTGCACGAATACATCATCAAAGGTTTTGCAATGGATGATGATAGGCTCAAACAAATAAAACACTTCTGAATAGATTACTTTGAAGAAATGCTTGAACGAGTTAGAGAAATTCGTTTCGTTGAAACTTTCGAAACGATAGTTTGGGTGAAAGAGATGTTCGTTCCACAAACAACCGGAACGAATGTGCCGAACACGCCCAACAATATGAGAAAAGTTTCTTGACACAAAAGACCGAAAATAGACCTGTATTTAGTCGGGAGGAAAAAATGAAAGCAAATAGAGATATTAAACCAATATCTTACGTAAAAGCTCATGCTGCTGAAATACTGTTGCAAGTGAATTCAACAAAAGAGCCATTGTATGTAACTCAAAATGGTGAAGCTAAAGCCGTAATCATTGATACTGAAAGTTACGAGTCTTTAAAAGAAATTTTGAACTTCCTTAAAATACTATCTATTGGTGAATCTCAAATTAAAAAAGGTAAAGTGAAAAAGCAATCTGATTTCTTTAACGAAATTGAAAATGAAATTCTAAAATAGAATCTGTATGAAAAAGCTAAACGTATTTTGGACTTTAAATGCTCAATCTGATTTGAAAGAAATCATTGAATTCGTTAAAATGGACAGTTTGAATCAAGTTAAACGGATATTTAAAAAAATTAAAGCTGAATCACTAAAACTAACAGAATTTCCGAAACTTGGTCGAACGATTTCTGAACTAGATCGCTATAATCTAACTAACTATCGAGAATTTATTGTTGAAATCTGGAGAATTGTTTACACCCAGAAAGAAAATGGAATCTATGTACTGAGTGTAATTGATAGTAGAAGAGATTTAGAAGAGTTGCTTTTTACTAAGTTGTTTAAAGATTAACTAAATTTTTCTTATAACAAACGTGTCGTCAGTAGGACTGGTCAGTGCTCTTTGTTTGAATCTTCCAATTGGAAAGGAAAATACTATTTTGAAACGAACTACAAAAAATGTATAATAAAATTCTTTTTACACAATTCAGTATACCGGAAATCGCTCCGCTTGAATACAAATCTAATATTCCATTAGCATCCGGATATTTAATTGGATTTTCTCAAAAACAGTTTCCCGAAACCGAATTTATTATTACTCCCAGAATTTTTACAGATATTTTATCGGAAAATTATTTTGTAGATTATGTTCAAAAAATTCAACCAGAATTGCTGGTATTTTCTTTATATTTGTGGAATATTGAAAAAACTCTGCGAGTTGTTACCAGCATAAAAAAACTAATTCCTAAAATTGAGATTCTGTTTGGTGGTCCCGAAGTAAACTCGGATAATGAATTTCTTCTAAACTCCCCATATTTTGAAATAGGCATCTCTGGAGAAGGAGAAATTCCCTTTGTAAACTTCCTTTCGGGGAAAAGCCACAGAAATATCTCAGGCTTTTTAACCAAAGATTATTCTAACAAAGTTTGGGATTTCCGCACATCTTTTGAGCCTGAAACAAACCCATATTTAGCTAATCTTTTGGAAACAAAACCCGATGAAACAATATATTTTGAAACTGTTCGGGGTTGTCCGTTTAAATGCAATTTTTGTTATTATAACAAAGTTTATGATACCATCATTTCAACCGATGCTAATAATTTGCCGAAATATTTTGAATATGCCAAAAATCATAATTTCAAAGAAATATTCTTATTAGATCCATCTTTTAATGTTCAGCCAGATTTTGATGATATTCTTTCTAAAATTATAAAATTGAACAAAGATAAACAATTTGAAATATCCACAGAATTACGAGCAGATTTCCTAAGTGATAATCAAATAAAAAAACTGAAAGAAATGAACCTTGTGGAAGCTGAGATTGGTTTACAAACAATGAATCCCACCGCTTTAAAAACAATGCAAAGAACAGATTCTACCATCAAAACTATAGAAGTTATTAAGAAAATGACAGCAGAAAAAATAAACTGCAAAACCGATTTGATTGTTGGTTTACCCGGTGATACTTTAGCAAATTTTAAGAAATCTGTTGATGAAGTTTTTAAAAAGGAAATTTATGATAATGTTCAGGTATTTAGGCTCTCTATTTTATCGGGCACAGAGTTTTCAAAAAATAAGAAAAAGTTGGGAATTATTTCAGAGCCGTTTCCTCCATATTATATAAAATCGACAAATACATTTTCAGAAACCGAAATTTTGGAAGCAATTCAATATGCCGAAGAAGTTTTTGATATTTCTATTTTTACATTACCCCCTTATTTTCTTTCTACAGATTTTAAAGGTATTTTACCTAAGAATTTTGTTTCTTTCAATTCAGAAATTCGACCAATTCATAAAATAATATTTGAGAATTATACGGAATCACACAAAAATAGAAATCTGTTTTATGCAGAAAATCTCACTTTACATTTTAAAATCTCAGAAGTAAAAAGGGATGTTTCTCAAATTATTTCAATCCTAAATTATTTTTCAGAAGAATTTTCTAATAATATTTTTCAAATAATTTTGGAATTTACTGCTGAAGTTGATTCAGAAATTATTTACGATATTTTTCAAAATTTACCGATAAATCATTCTTATTTGGATAGAGATGCTGCTGCTCATCTTGGAGAAGGAGCTTTTGTTTCAACTCGGTTTTCAATAATTTTTCCTCAAGAATTTAATTTATCAGATTCTTACACAAAGATAAAAAATGATTTTGATGTTTTTTTAAAAATTGAAAATCTTAACAATATTGATGAATTGTATGAAGAAAATAATCTGTTTGTTACGGGAAAAGAACAAAATGCGATTTATGATTACTTAAATAAAAATGTGGTTATTGATGAATTTGTAATTTTTGATTCATTTGAAATTGAGCAAAGAAAAATTGGTAAAAGCAGGAAGTATTTTCCAAACATCCATCAGTCATGAAGACAGGTGTAATATGCACAGAACAGGTTCAGTCTTCACTACTTCAATTGAATGCATTTTGTGAATCAGCAACAACTAACCCTACATTTATCAAACGCATCAGATGCTCTGGGCTATAAGAATATCGTTATACTAGACAGCTAGTTCTCTAGTTTTATTAATATAGGTTTTATTTCGCTTTTTTGTGTAGAGCTAATCTGTGTCTGTTCAGCAGTAATTTTATAAAAGACTTTAGATGCAAGAGACTGTAAAATATTTTGATGAACAAAACTTGTACCTGTTACAGTTGCAATATGGTAATCAACAGTTGCGGGAAATTCAGGTACTTCTGATGCATAGATATGATATGAAGAAACAGTTATACTATCATTATTGATATTCTGAGTTACAGGATCCCAAATCAACAATATGCTTGGATAATCATTAGAGATTTGAATGTTTTGTGGAGATTTTGGCGGAAATTCGCCTTCTGTTTGCGCCGAAACTTCAATCGATAACGGGCAGCTATTGCCTGCAATATCCACAGCCCTTACCCTAAAATAGTAAGTTGTAGAAGGTTGCAAGTTCTCTATGATCGAGCTTAAAAATTCTGAACCGGGATATGCCAAATTAGGATCATCTGATTTGTCCCACAATAAATCTGTTATTGTGATATTCTCATGAGTATTGTAATATACTTCATAACCCACAAAATTCTCGTCCGAGCTTACCAGCCAAAGCAACTCCAGAGAAGTACTTCCAACATTTCCTACTACAACAGCTGCAATATCTTCAGGAGGTTGTGAATCAATATTCACACACCAGTCATCTTCGATACCTTGCAGATTATTTTCACCCGAATATACAGGTCCAAAACCATCAATATCATTAGCTTTGAACTCAAAAGCTAGATCATCTCCATCAACAGAAAATAATGCATCTACCCGTACTATTAATGAATCATTATTGTCTCTTGAACGTATTTTTTCAGTTATTTCTGAATTAACAAAATGCCATCCTTCTTCAGTATCATAAAGCCCGTTACCATTTTCGTCAATTCGATATTGAACTGATGATTCATCAATACCAAAATAATCATAAAAAGTACATCCGATAGTTACTAATTGAGAATTTGCATAATCTGAATCAGGTTGACCTACAGGAAACGGTGTAATACAAACAGGTAAAACATCTCTGGGAACGGAAACAATTTCTTCAGAAAGCACAGATGTATTTCCAGCTTCATCAACAGCTCGTATTCTGAACCAGTATAGAGAGTCTGCATCAAGACCATTAATTTGCGTTGTTGTTGAAGCAATATTCGACAAAGCTGGATCATTCAGATGATCCCATTTATAATCTATTGTATCAATCATAGAATGGGAATTATAATAAATTTCATAACTGGTAAAATGTAATTCTGTTGTAGATGTCCAGACCAATTCAACAGAACTTTCGCTAGAAGATGAAATCGAAAAATCTGATAATTCAGTAGGAGATGTTGCATCTATCATTACAAAGTAGTCATCAGTGATCCCTTCCTGGTTATTCGTTCCGCTATAAGAAAAGCCACTACCCAGCGTATCCATACCACGAAACTCGAAATGTAGATTATCACCATCCAAATCATAAGTCACATTGGTTCTAATTGCTATTGAATTTCCATTTGAATAACCAGTTACAGAGTTCCAGTTTTCTTCATAAACCCCATTTCCATTTGCATCAATACGATAAGCCAATGTTGTAGTGTCTATTACAAAATCGTCTTCAAACGTAATTCCTATCTCAACCGTTCGATTGTTCTGCAATATCTGTTGAGATTGTGTTGGGAATGGTGAGTGACAAACTGGAGGTTCTGCCAGAATCACACTTTGTATATTGGAAAGTTCTGCGGCATTATCGAAGTAATCAACTCCCCGGATAGCGAACCAATATTGTGCATTGAAGGCAAGACTATCGACCAGAGTTGTGGATGTATTTATGTTTTCCAATTCAGGATCATCTGTCCAAATTTCGTCCTCAATTGTAACAAAAGAATCGGATGAAATAAATACTTCGTAATGAGAAAAGTAGAGTTCCGAACATACTGTCCAGTTTAATGAAACAGAAAATGAATCCACAATTTGAGCAGACAAATCTGTAATTGTTGTTGGTGGATCACTATCATTCACTACACCTTCAATTTGCAGATCATCTAAATTCCAATAGCTTACAGAATAACTATTTGAAGTGTAGAGCCATCGGAACTGCACGTACTGCTGCTCATCAGCAAAATTCTGCAGCTGATAACTTACCAATCCTGTTTCTGCAGAAGAAAAAGAACTCACTGTGTTCCATACAAAACCATTATTAGAAACCTGAAAACTGGCACTGCAATCTGTATTGGGAGAGAAGTCGTGCCAGAAACTAACAACTACATCAGTATATGTACTTAAATTGTATACTGGAGAAAGCAGTCTTTCGTTTGATGTGCGAAGAATGGTATTTTCAACTCGATAGCTATAATCATTACCAGAATCATTCACTATCTGCCAGGGAAATGTTGTAGTTCCATTGTGTACTGTACTCCAACCAGCAGGGCTAACCCCAATCAGATTAAAGTCTTCGGTTTCCAACAGAGTACCTGTAACCTTAACCTGAACAATATCAAAAATAACAGCCCCTGAGTCATCTTCAGCGGTAAAATATATGGTTTCTAGTCCATACCAATCTATGTCTGGTTCAAGTTCAAAAGTATTATCAAGATTTAACATACAATTAATATGAGAATTATTTTGTACAGAAAAGCTGAGAGGTGAGTCAATATCATAAAACACATTTTCCATAGATATTGTTGTGTAGATAGTATTCTGTGGCATCTCAATATCGGCAATTGCATTCAGCACAATTGGAGGATCATTAACCGGTGTTACTGTTATTATTGATGTTTCCGAAATCGATGCTCTATTTCTATCTATTTGATCCTGTTGATCGGAAGCTGTGAACACTAAAGTTTCAGAGCCAAACCAGTTTGAATTTGGTGTCAATGTAACCAAACCATCAGCTATCTGAACTTGAATAAAATCGTTGCCTGAAACAGAAAATAACAGCGGATCTCCATCCACATCATAAAATACAGAATTCAAATTTATGTCAGAATTAGAAATGTCTTCAGGAAATACAAGATCGGCAATTGGTGCAACAACAATTGGTGTATCGTTTACATTTGTTACTTCTATCTCAATAATAATCTGAGCTGATTGTATCGTTTGATCTATGGCAATAAAAGTAATAAACTCTGTACCAAACCAGTCTTCTGCAGGTGTTAATAAAACATCACCATTGTCCATTGTTACATCGATCTGTGAATTACCTGTGAATGAAAAATCCAAAAAATCTCCGTAGTTTAGATCATAGTCACTGAAAATAATATTAAGCTCTAAACTTGTATCAATTGTATCTTCATCGAATGTAAGAAAATTGATCGGATTGTCCACAAATGGAGGTTGAGGAGTATTTTGTACATTAATGCTCCAATTTTCAATTGCGGTTAAGGCATTTTCATTGGTTAATGTTACTTCAAGCAAATAACTTCCACCATCCATAAAGGTTGTATCCCAATGAAAATCTCCGATTCCATCCCCATTATCGATAAATACTGAACCAACTGGTATACTATCAATTGTAATTTCCAAGTCTTTGTTCAGAGGGTCATGACCAACAATCGTATAATCCAGGATATCTCCTTCCTCTATATCAATGTCTTCCAGTACCTGAAAATATGGGTCTGGTGGACCTAGAAACAAAAGTCCATCCACTAAGTCAACTTCAGGTTGTTCTTCGTTATACATAAAAAAATCAAAGGATAGGTCTGAACTGGTAAACTCATCACCAACGATATCGAAAACTATATTCGTTAACTTACCAGCACCGCTCAATACATTTGTATCAAAAACCGATATTATAATCTCATTCGGATTTATATTATAGCTTACATTTCCCCAATTTTCAGTTAAGGTGCTATCAGAGTAAAGTTCAACTGGAAGTATTACGTTATCATCAAAAGTAATTCTTGTATAGAAAGAATACACATTCAAATTCGTAATATCATCAGTGAAGATTGGAACAAATATAGTATCAATTGAAGTTGTTGCTATATCTGGTAGCCAAACTGTTAGATCGTTTTGAACTGATATAATCATTTGTGCAGAATCCACAAAACCTGAAGTATTTTCTGCTGTAAATGTAACCAGGTATTCTCCTGCTGTAGTCTGATCTGTCTGCCATTGAAATTGACCGGAACCGTTTCCAAAATCCTGAAAAAAAGCACCGATCGGCAAATTTGTAATATCAAGAAAGAGTTGTTCATTAAATGGATCTTGTGCTGTAATTGAAAAGTCTATGAAATCACCTTCAATAAATATCAGATCATTTACAGAATCCAATTCAGGTAACCTGTGAGTTATATTTATTAAACCATTTGTAACTTGAACTTGTGGCTCACCTTCATTAAAGACAAAATCCATAGAAGTTAGTTCTGAGCTTGTATCCTGCTGGGCAGTGACAGAAGCTATTATTGTAAATAAAGTTCCAGATTCAGTTATAGAATCAGTTCCATATAATCCTACTGATAATATCCCTGGTTGGACTACATTGAAATAAGGTGTTCCCCAAATTTGGGTTATACAACCATCATTCACAACATTCTGAATAACCAAAACATCCGGGTTATATTCCAGTTCTGCCAGTAATGAAAAAACTCCTACTTCATTTAAACTACCCAAAGAAACATGGATTTCAACATCTTCTAACGTATTAGCTTCTATTACTGGAAGTTGGACAGACAAATCTGACCAAAGCCCAAAAGCAATCAGGAAAATTGTAAAACTGAGTATAGCAAATTTTCCTTTAAAAGAAAACTCCATTATTTTCACCGATTATTTGATTAATATCATTTTTTTTGAGTCGGTGAAATCTCCAGCTTCGATTCTATAGAAATACACACCAGAAGCAAAATCATCAGCTTTCCATATGATGCTATGGATTCCCTTTCCCAGTTTTTCATTTACCAGGACTTGAACTCTCTGTCCCTTAACGTTATATACTTCTATCTTAGTATCGATTTCCATTGGCAAAGAGAAAGAGATTTTTGTTTCAGGATTAAATGGATTTGGATAATTCTGTTCTAGATCGAATTTCATTGGAACCAATATATTGTGTGATTCTGTATTGATTATCATATTGCCTTCCTGCTCATCAAACAGAAGAAATTCACAATTGATCACATCATTTACGTTAATAATATCGTCCAGAACAGCAAATTCAAGAGAGAATACAGCTTCGCTTGTTTGGGTATAATCTACTCCATAAGCACCCAGCACAATTGTATTGTCCGTTTCCTGCCACATAACTTGGAAATTCGAAATACTTTCTGATTCAATAATTTCAGAGAATTCTACAAACTCGGTAGAAAATCCTACTTCTGTATAGGTAGAAATAAATGGATCTGAGAAATAGGCATTTAAGATAAGAAATTCTTCATCGTCTCTGTTGGTTGAAACTATTTCAAGAATGATATTTTCATTGATCTCATCAGTTACTACTCCCCAGTTTCCCGATGGATCACCTATTGCAATAGCTTCATAATCAGCAACTTCGTTTGATCCAGTAAGCTCAAAGGAATAAGTGTTAGGTGTGAACTTCCAAATTCCGGCATCGAATTCATCAATCAATCCGATCGAGTATTGAGCAATCAAAGCAGCATCATACACTGTGGTTTCGAGATTATTATTCACGTCTCCTGCAATGATCTGATTATTATTAAATGTTTCCAGTCCTAAAGCATATCGAGCAACCAGGGAAGCATCGTAAGGTGTAACAACGAGTTCAGGTATTTCTTGTTCAGAAGCAGGTGTTAGTTCGTAATTTCCGGCAATGTGAACGGGGAATGTATAAGTTCCAACAACATTCGTGTTCGTACTATCTTCTTCTGAGCCTGTTAATAACAGATAAGTAGCCTCTATAGGTTCATCGTTTGAATAATAATCAATCTCCCCACTTATTGTATACTCATTTAAAACGGTGAATAAACCATCATCAATTACTAGATCAACATCACCATCATTAAACTCAAATGAAGAAATATTTATAATACAATTCTCGTAATCCAATCCTCCGCCATCAACATCAAAAACCAATTCAACAAGAGTTCCTCCTGTAGACAATGTGTCAGTAGAAAATCCATTTACAGTGATCTGCCCGGGAATTAACATGTTAGAGTCAACTGTCCAATCATCTGTTAATGTTCCAGTTGATTCTACGCTGTTTGCAGTTAATAACAGGTTGTCAAAATTCACTATAAACTGAAATGAGATTATCTCAAAATAATCGTATGTATTTGCTACGTTTATTGGAATTGTAACTTGTGCACCAGCTACTCCATGAGCATCATCCGGTGCAGACACACTAACCGGCCCAACCATAATTTGACCTGTTGCATAGGAAACTAACGGTGGATTTACACCATCATCAATAACTCCATAGATATTGTATAAAGCAAAAGGTACTCCAGCAAAATCCCAAAGGTAATTATCAGAAGAATTATCTTCAGAAATGCCCTCTACAATCAAAGTTCCGGTTTCATCTAAACCATCATCAAAATACAATGAAATTAGCGCATCATCATCTATATCCATATCTATCCAGCTAAGAGTAGCATTTGCAGGATTTACCATCATTGAGTCTGGTGTTAAAAGTGTAAATTGAGGGTCAACGTTTGTATAAGAAGCACCAGCTGAAGTAATATAATCGATTTCCATCGTTTCATAGTTTACGGTACCGGGTACAGATTGGATTATCAGGTCATCTACACCTGTTATTTGTCCCCACCAGTTGTGTCCTGCATTAATAGCACCTGTAGCATTTCCGGTTAAGAGTTGACCCTGGAACGGATCATACTTTATTTGAGATACTCTTCCCCCAGTAACTGTATACAGAATAAACACTGAGGTAAGCCCTTAACTGATGTGAGGTTGAAGCGGTTGTAACATCTGCCCACAGGTTGAAATTTGTATCGTAAGATGAATTTATATTACTGTAATTATAAAGTGAATTGCTGTTGGAGTCATAAACTATAAATGTGTAATCATCACTTGAATTATCATGATTAGCGTAACCGCTGACATTAATTTGATTAACTTTATTAACTGGGAACAAAATCGTATAATACGGTGAATAACCAGGAGTATTATTCAAGTAAAGTTGATTTGAGGGAATCTCTTCGGTAATTACTACATTTACTGAACAATTATCAAAAATATTACAATAATTTATCGTTGGAAGAGAATTATCAGAAACAAGAATTCCAAATTCACTGTTACCGATAATATTTGTGTACTCCACTGTTCCAGTGCAGCCGTCTTGAAAAAGAAATCCATTTTCGTCATTATATTCTACAGAGCAATTATCAAAAACAGGATTCGAACTGGCTCCTTCAATTTCTACTCCACTTGCAGTATTGCTGTTAATGAATGTATTACTGAAACTTGGTGAAGCACTAACAATATAAATACCATTTCCGTCATTACTTACGGATCGGCAGTTTGTAAAAGTTGCATTAGAAGTTCCACTGAGCCAGAAACCATGACTGCCGTTACTGGAGACAAGCACTGCTGTTCCATTTACTATTCCGCTGGTTTCAACTTTCAATCCATAAGTATTATTTTCAAAAACAGTAACATTATTAAGTGAAGTTGATTCGCCAAATGAGTTCTCCACTCTTATCCCATAATCTCCACATTCTTGAATAATGCCATTGTTTAGTGTAAACAATTTTCCATTAATATGAATTCCCTGATGGGCAAAAAGAACATCTGTATATTGCAAATTCGAGTTCTGGCTTAGAACATGAAGGTAATCAATTCCTCCCCAGTCGTCTGGCTGTGGATCATCTTCCAAAGAAGTAAAAATAACCTTATTATCCGGAGTTCCCTGGGTAAGAAGTCTTCCGTTTATAATAAAATCGATATCACCAATATCATCTGCATTTGCATCTACTTTCGGTAATGATACTGTTACCCCAGCATTGATTGTTAGTGTTACACCTTCATCAATCCATGTATCACCTGTAATTAAAATATCTTCTGACCAAGTTGCATTTGCAGTAATATGACCACTAAATGCACAAAGCGAAGTAACCATTAGAAATAAGAATACTCCAGCACACAATTTTTTCATATTTAATCCCCTTATTTATAAATTTTAGTTAAAAAAAGATATGCTTTCAGCAGGTCAAGTTCAAAATTATTTGATATGTATTATATTTACTTCTGGTGTATATATTTATCACATATTAGAAACGAATAAATTATAGAATAAAAATATTTCAGCAACAACTATCCCCACATCCGCAGCCGGTTCCTTTGGGAGTGATCTTGAGAATATCTTCTTTGATTATTGCATCCAGACAACCGGTTCCCTTTGTAACTTCGATCGCATCAAATTCACAATTCAAGGCACAGGCACCGCATTCCAAACATGATTTATAATCAATCAATTCAGCTTTTTTATTCTTCATTTCAATCACACCCATCGGGCATACTTTCTTGCAGATTGTGCAACCAGTGCATTTGTCATTTATGAAGTTTATCATCTTAAAACTCCCTGCAAAATAATCATTGTAAGAGCACCCAGATACAACACAAAAACTATAGGCAGAAATGTGATGATCTCTTTCTTGACCAAAGAGTAATTACTGACTCCGCTATTTCCAGTATAATACAGGCCAAAAAAAATATTTGTTCCCAGATAAAACAGTAGATGAAAAGCAATGATGTAGATAGATAATTCTGCTAATCTACTACCAAAAAGCAAGTAAACAATTAGTATTTGAAAAGCAAAAAGAGTAATCCCTTTAAAACTAAAATTCTTGGCCGGAAGCAGAGGGAAAAACACGACATATAAGATTGGTATGGAAAGAGATACTGGTAATATCTGCCACCAAAACTTCGTCTTGAAAATCAGATTTATTATGAACAAAATTGCTGCTGAAATCAAAATATATTTTGTGAATTGAATAAAAGAAGGTAACAAGGTAAAGAGCCTATTTCTGAGATTAAATTTGTAATGATCATTATCACAATCCGAAATATCTTCATCTAAATATTCGGGTAAATTCTGAGCGTAAATTGGTCCGATTTTAGGAACAATATCAGCCTTTCTAAGTTCAGAAAGTCGGACTCCCGACAAAGAAAGTTTCGGTAGAATGATCTCAAGTTTTTCGGTTTTAGTTAGTTCTTTTCTATCATATTTTGCCAGTTGATCAATGATTACTTTTGCAGAAAACTGGCCTTTGCCGGATGAGCACCAGACGTTGATCCCTTTTGTGTCGATCACCAAAATTCTAACGTTTCTTCCTTTTAGAATTCGCCATAATAAAAATACAGTCATATGATAATTGCAGGTCACCAGTAATGGTGAATTAATATCATATTCTTTCCCAGTAAAATATAATCCAGGTTCGACGTCATATGTTTTTCGATATGAGAATATCCAGGAAATTAAGGTCTTAATCCAGTCTATAAAACTGAATTCCAATTTCATTATATTCTCTTTTTTAGCGATGCAGGAACAACAGCAATCCATAAATCCATTCTTCTTAATCTACTAAGAACAGTAATTCCTGATATTGAATTGTGTGGCAAGTTTTTAAACAAAAAGGGGAAAGCTATCTAGCTTTCCCCTTAATTTTTTATTCTATTCCCAGTATCCAGAAGATGAAAGCATATCTTTGAGCAATTTCATGATATCTGTCGTACCTGCCGGTAGCTCCGAAATGACCTGACATCTTGGTCTTTAGTAAAATTAGATTATCATCTTTTTTCATGTCCCGTAATTTTGCTACCCATTTTGCTGCCTGCCAGTAACGAACCCGCCCATCATGATAACCTGCAGTTACAAAAAAGTGGGGATAATTTTTATACTCAACATTCTGATATGGGCAATATGATTTTATGTAATCGTAATACCTTTTCTCCTGTGGATTGCCATATTCCGTATACCAGTTAACTGTCCCGAAGAGAGATTCATCGAGCATATTATTTAATTTATCCACAGAAGGAACATCCGCTACAATAATCCTGAAAAGGTCTGGCCTTAGATTAGCAATTACACCCATTAATAATCCGCCTGCACTTCCACCTCTTGCAACCACTTTATCTCTTGCTACGTACTTCTCTTTTACAAGAAATTCAGTACAACTTATAAAATCTGTGAAAGTAGTTTTCTTCTTTAATAAACGAGCATCTTCATGCCATCGTTTTCCCATTTCACTTCCACCTCATATGTGAGGTAAAGCTACTACAAATCCTCTGTCCAGAAGTGACAAACGGATAAATGAAAAATTAGGTTCATTACTATTTCCATAAAAACCGTAAGATGAAATATAGAGAGGATTTGTTCCATCTTTTGCAAACAAATTTTTGCGATAAACAAGTGAGACAGGAATCTTTACACCGTCTGCAGCTGTGGCAAAAACTCTTTCAGAATTATAGAGAGATGAGTTGTAACCTCCAACTATTTCCTGTTGCTTCAAAAGCTCTTTTGCTTCGCTTCTCATATCATAATCGTATACTGAATAAGGTGTAATAAGAGAAGAGTAATTAAATCTTAATTTGTGAGAAAAATAATTTGGATTATCACCAAATCCGAATGAAAAAATTGGTTCAGGAAAATCGATATAATGAGTTTTATTTGTATTCAGATCAATGATCTTAAGTTTTTCAATTCCCTTTTCTCTTTCATAAACAACAAAAAAATCTTTAAAACACTGAATACCAACATAGACAGAATCTCTATGAGCTATAAATTCCTGCCAATTCTGCTTAACCGGATTATTCACTATAGTTTTCATCACCTTATTATTTAAAGCATCTTCATTCGTTATTATATAGAAGTTTTCATTGTGATGCTTTACTGAGTATTTTACATTTTCTTCTCTTTCAGCTATCAGCTTTAGATCACTATAAGGATCATCAGCTTTACTAAATCTAACTTCTGAAGACACTCTGGAGCCAGTTCCAAAAAGTATGAATTCTCTGCTTTTAGTTTTCGAAACCCAAACTCCAAATCCTTGTTCTTTTTCCTCATAAACCAGATCATCATTATCCTGTGAAGTTCCTAAAACATGCCGCATTATTTTTTTTCTGATCTTTGAATTTGGATCTCTGAGAACATAAAATAGAATTTTAGAATCATTACTCCATACAACGCTGCCTACATTCTGCAGAGTATCGGGTAAGATCGTTCCCGCAACAATGTTTTTAATGTAAAGTGTATATTTTTCATTACCGGAAGTATCTACTTTATAAGCTAACAAGTTGTGATCTGGACTTATCGTTTCATTAGTCAGCCTAAAGTACTTCTTACCTGTAGAAAGTAGATTCTTATCCAGTAGAATTTCTTCCTCTAAATTTAATACATCTTTTTTCCTGCAGGATATGGAATATTGCTTTCCCTCTTCTGTTCTGGAATAGTAATAAAAAGAATCTATTTTAACTGGAACTTTGAAATCAGTTTCTTTTTCTCTACTAACAATTTCCTTAAAGATCTCCTCTTCGATATCGTTACAGAATTTCATTACTTCATCAGCATATCTATTTTCTGCTTCAATATACTCAACAACATTTGGATCTGATCTGGATAGATCCTTCATCCAGAGGTAATTATCGTTAAGTGAATCACCATGCTGAATTGAGACTTGCAGTCTTTTGGGGGCAATTGGTGGATCAATCCCCAGATTCGATTCTGAAATATTCGTGCTAAATATAATAACTGAAAAAGAAGTTAAAACAATTAACGCAAATACTTTACAATTCATTCTTCCCTAAAAAAAGTATTTTATTATTTCATCAAGATCATTTTTCGTGTAATTTCAGTAGAATTGTCTTTCAATTTGGCAAAGTAAATTCCAGAAGAAACAGGTATATTATTATCATCTGTACCATCCCAGACTATTGAAGATTTACAATTGGATATTGAAAATTTACGGATTTGCTGACCTTTCAAATTATAAATAATTAACTCGGTTTTTTCAGTAGTTTCTGTTTTTAATTCAAACGAAATTGTCGTCGATGGATTAAATGGATTGGGATAATTAACGAGAAGTTCCGTTTTGTTCACAAGTTCATTCCCTGCTCCAGTACCAAGATATTCAAAATCCAGATCCAAATAATCAGATACTCCCAGATCATATACTGCTTGAATTGCGGCTGTGTAAATAACGCCATTGATCAGATCTTCAAAAAGCCATTCCATTTCTGTGGTTGTAAACATTTCGCCATCCAGGAAAACATTATATTCTATTAATGTAACTCCGGGGGCTGGAACTGGGGGATCCCAGGTTGCCAAACCAGAGTATTCATCTACTGTAAAATTCTGAGGGGGATTGAAAACCGGTAATTTTTCAACTACATTAGAAAGTGCAGCCTCTGCTTCCAGTCCACTTGTATAAATTGCTACGACCGCATACTGATAAAAATCCAATTCCAATAAAATCCAATCTGTATCTAAGTAAATGATATCTTCGAAGTCATCTGCGATCAATTCCCACAATAAAGGTGTAGATGCATTGGATTCCAGGAATCGATAAACATCGTAGAATTCCAAATCTCTTTCTGTCGGTGCAGGAGGAATCCAGGTAATTGTAGACTCAGTATTTTCTTCGTTCACCATAACCGTTACATCTGTTGCAGGATAGACAAGTTCATTTAAGACGATCGTTCCTAGGTCAATATCATCAGTTCCAGCTTGAATATTATCGTTAAATGTTTCGTAGCCTTCAAATGATATTTCCAGAGAATAATCAGCATTTGCCAAAACTTCCTCCAGTAAAAAATAACCGTTCAAATCTGTCTGGACCTGATAGCTGCTTTCACCTGTAAGGATTACTGCACAATTTTCTAAACCGTTGGGTTCATCACTCCCAATTACTCGTCCATTAATATCTATAGTAGGAACTGGTGCCGGAATAAACGCAGCACCACCAGTGGAATGATAGGTTGGATATGGATTGGGAAATTCTACCCAATTCCCACCAGCTCCTTGTGAAATATCATAAGCAAAATAAGGAATTCCATCATCACCACGAGTTGCTGTGAGAAAAACAGTGTTATCACCAACCGCCATACCACGTCCCTGTCCATTACTAGCTGGAATTGAGCCGGTGAGTTGGATCATTCCGCTTGTATCAATATTGATGGAATAAAGTCCGGAAGCACCGTATTCGGTGTAACCATAAAATAAATTATCTTCCGGATTGAAATCCAAAGCAAAAAAACGAAAGCTAAAACCGGAGTACACATCCAGCACCAGAGTTGCTGCACCGGTAGTTGTATCAATGCTGTAAATTCCTTTAGGATCGGCATAATTGGAAAATCCATAAAGAGTTCCATTACCATATGCCAGCGAGCTCATATCTTCGCTTATGGTGCAAAGAAGCTGAGGTGTTGAGCTGAGAGTTGTTTCATAAAGATAAGTTGTGAAAGCACCTTCAATAAGATAAATAGTCCCTTCCGGAGTCGCTGCTGCACCGCTCACATCAAAAGAATAACCACTTGTCCAGGTAACATTAGGAAATCCCGTCATATCGGTTGTGAAAGTGGATGGTGATGAACCTTCCAAACCTACAAACAAAGTTCCTTCGGCTGTTAGACTTAAACCCAATAATAACACAGAAAAAATAACAAATACTTTCACTAAATTCATTTTCATACTCCTTTTATTTATCTATAATTATTTAAGAATAATCATGAAAACAATCTGTCAAATATTTCGCAGTAATTTCTTTCCGAATCTTATTCAGAAAAATTTGCAAGTTGAATATGAAAGTTCATACTATTTTAACAATATTATTTTCCTGCTGGTTTCAGTGTTTCCCGTTTTTAATTTGTTTAGTATCCATTTTCTTTAATAAGTTTAAGCAAGCATTTGTTAAAGAACTCCAAATCAATCTTATTTTCATTAAAGAAAACTTTATCTATTTTTTGGATCAGACTCAATGCTCTTTCCAATTTAGAAGCTCCAATTTCACTCAGGGCCAATTTTTTCGCTCTTGTATCTTTTTCATCGACCTCTCTAATAACAATGTCTCTTTTTTCAAGATTTTTTAGAACACTGGATACAACGGATTTATCCATCTTGGTAAAATTTATTACCTTTACCTGATTCACAATCTCATTACTACGCTTCAGCCAGAGTATGCCCGTTATAATCACAAATTGAGGGTATGTTAAATCTAATTTTTTCAAGCTATTCTTTAGGGCAAGCTATCATAACCGATTTATTCGCTCAATTAATAAGAACTATGAGTATCTCACAAAATATTTTGAATATGATTTTCTTGATACGTATACGAATATTACAGAAAATATGATTAGGCAATTGAACAAAAAGTTAAAGAACTTAGATGGCTTTAAATCAGAGAAAAACCTTGCTGATTTTATGAATATCTGGTTTGTGAAATTTTTACATAAATATGTAAATTAGCAACTTATTCTCTCAAAAAAAAACCTGCTCATTCTAATAATGAAACAGGTTGTAAATGATTGCAAAGAACTATTTCAACATCAACATTTTCCTAGTTTGATCTTCACCATCTGCAATAAGTCGATAATAGTAGATACCGCTACTTTGTGGCTTATTCAATCGATCTTTACCATCCCAAATAATATTGTAATTCTTATCTCCGTCAACGTAAATATCTTTCAACAATTCTCGTATTTTTTGTCCTTTAGTATTATAAATGAACAAGTTAACTCGCTGATTTTCTTGAACTATGAAATTTATTGAAGTAGATGGATTGAAAGGATTTGGATGATTTGAACGTAGTCCATATACTTGAGGTATCAGTGGAGTACCATGATCTCCATATGGTATAGTAAGAACAACTGGTCCATAGAATTCACTTTCTCCAGTTTCATTGATGCTTTCTAACCAATACCAGTAAATGTCTTCAGGCAAAAAATTGGAGCCATCAATGTAATTGTAATTTGTAGGAATACTGCAACTTCCAGCACCAGGGATAAGTTCAGAATTTATAAACATTGCATGCGATGTCTCATTATCGGTACTACGCTAGATATTCCAGCCCATATTAGCATCTTCGCTTTGAGTAGTCCAACAAAGCTTAGGTAATTGCTCGAAGATGACTGTAAAGCCTGATAGAGTTACTGGTAAAGGATTATCATTTTCAGCAGCTGTCCATCGGGAAAAAGCATTAATATTATTTAAAGTTATCGTATTTCCCGAAGTATCTACACTTCCACCCTGATTTGACCAGTTTAGGCCGTTATCTTCAGAACTAAAAAGTGAAAGATTATTCTCTATCTTGCCGTTCAATTCGCTTTCATCGTAATGGAAAATCAACGTTGCATCTAAACCTGAATTTACAGTTGGACTAATATCATAACAGCGTAAAATACTGGTATTCCCTGAACCTGTTTGAACTGCATGAGAGCGGGTGATTGTAGTTGATCCAAGACTTTGTGATGTGGATATTTCAGCACCAAGGTTTGCAATGTTTTCGGAAGTAAGGCTTCCTAAGTTTCTTGTAGTTGTAATGCTTCCAGAATTTCCTGTTATTTTCCCAGCATCTTCGATCAAAATTGCAGTATCTCCTAATGTAATTATCTGTCCATTTAGATCGAGATCACTTTCTAAAAGTAGCTTATCGTTAATTGTCAGATTTACTCCAACTGTGAGAGACACATCACCACTTATAAATAGACTGCCCAAGGATGCCGCTCCAGATAAAACAGGATCGACTCCGTCAGTATAGCTGAGAATGCCTACATTATCAGTTGCACCAGGAACTGTATCTAAACTCCAGTTATTCCCATTAGTCCAACTTGATGAGCCTGTATCCAGCCAGCAGTTAAATGCTGTTGATTTTACCCAGTCTGTATTGGCATCCATCCCTGTTAAAGTACCATCAAGATCATTCATTGTGAAATTCTGCAGAAATACTTCGCCATTGTTATCAAAAGAATAATATGCAATCAAATTATTCTCTTTTCCTGTCAATTGACTATACATGGTATTTCTGATCTCACTCTGATCACGGATATCATTCCAAACACGAATTTCATCTAACTGACCATCAAAACAAAGGTCAGAACTTGCTCCAAATTCTAATTCAGCTCCAATAGTAAATGGTGCGTCGGTTCCACCATCTGGATTGTAATTATAAGTAATTACCTCACCTAATTGAACACCATCTACATAGAAAATGATTTCTTTAGTTGTAGTGTTACGAGCTGCTGAATAGTGGTGCCACTCGTCAATTGCAATATTAGCTTCTTGAGTGGATATTACTGTGACATTACTACCGCCACCATACTCCCAGAACATCCTCAGATGTTTCGAAGTATCCATTTCTAAAAGGTATAGTATATTATAATCACCAGAAGCATCTGTATTTCCCCAACCTTGTTGCATAACAACCTGCAGGCTGCTAAGTGCATCAAATTTCGCCCATGCTTCTAAAGTTAGATCACCAGCTATTTGTAAATTACTGTTTTGACCACAGTTAACATAATCGCCATTACTGCCGGCAACTCCACCATCAAAATCTAAACAGTATTTCGGACCACTAAAATTTGGTGATTCAAGCCACACTCCTCCTGTTAAATCTATTAGAGTACCGTTAAAACCACCTTTTGCATCATATGCAGTAGTACCAGAAGTCTCGTTGAACTTATAGTATGCTACTAGATCAGTTTCACTGGCATAATTCAATATTTCACTGTACATATTGTTCCTTATCTGAGTAGTAGTTCTTTCGGTTTTCCAGATGCGAAGTTCATCAAAATGTTTTGCGGAAGATTCTATTGGGATTCCTGCGGCATCTAAACTATTACCGATTATTAAGGCACTGCTGGAACCTCCAGAAGGATTAGAACTAAGAAGCTTAGTGATTTGAGAAATTTCAATGCCATCAACAAAAAACTTTACAGTTCTATTAAAAATTTCATCCTCTCTGGATACAGCAAAATGATGCCACTGCCCTATTGATATGGGGGCTGCACTGTCTGAAACAAATTCCATATTGCCTTGACTTTCTTCTTCCCAGAATAGAGACAAATAGCCATCATTGTCCAATCTGAAACGATACAATATGTTTTCGCTGTTTCCTACATCATGAAAATCTTTACCAAGGCTAACAAACTGCATCTCCAAATCTGTATCATCCTGGCAAAACGCCCACAACTCAATTGTTAGGGCACCAGTGATCTGCAGACCACTATGTATTCCACAATCAACATAATCATCTGACTCATCAAAGTCTAAGCAATTGTTTACACTTGATAACAAAGAAACAATTAGAAATACACTAATAACAAAAAAAGATTTTTTCATTACACTCCTCTTTTTCTTTTTATTTTACAAAATTAAATACAATTTTACTTTTAACGTAAATCAATTTTTCCATAATATGTGTCAATAATTATTTTTCCACTAGAATAACAATTAATTATGATAACTTAATTTATTAACAATAGTTTAGTTGCCTTAATAATATAATTTTTTCTAAAATGATTACTGTTTATTTCAAGTGTTGAATGTAACTATTTGCTATAAAGAGAAAAGTTGTAGTTTTTTACGGATTATTTAATTTACCAAAACTAAGAAAAGGGAGTTAACGATGACCGCACAACTCGGGAATACTGTTATGAGACTAAACCGATGACACGGTTGCTAGTATCTTCTCAAAACTCAATATTTGATTTGATTGGGTTTATCACCCTGAGTGATAATGTATTTTCTGTTACCGATTAGCTCAAATTCTTGAATTGTTCTTTTATTATCTGGCCAAGTTATTTTTACGATTGCATTGTTATGCGTTCCCAAACCGAAGTGTAATACTGCATCACGTTGAAGAGTATATTTTCCGTGACCCCCATCAACATACTGTATTTGCGTAACACCATTACAAGTAATTTCTACTTTTGCACCAATTGCCATTTTATTTGAACCGGCTGCACCGATAAGTTTTAACTGAATCCAGTTACTTTCTTTACCCATTACATTTTCATAAAAGCTAATCTGACCGATTGCTTTTACCTCATCCGAGCCTTCACCTTCATTTCTAATTCTGTGATGACCGACTACAAGATCAAGATCACCATCTCCATCGAAATCTGCTACTGCTTGTCCCATTGCTCTGTAATGTAAGAAATAGTCGTCTGTATCTAAACGTTCAAATTTGAAGGGACTTGTTTGATGATAAAGCAAACCCCAATTTCCGGCATAGTCTGAAGCTCCGATAAAAATATCTTTCCAACCGTCATTATCAAAATCAAACACTGCTGCTGTCATCTCTCCATGGTTCCACCAAGTATAGTTATTTTCCCGAGTCAGTCCCATTTCTTTGTAGCCGGGTCTTGTAAAACGAACATTCGGATCACCGGTGTTAACTAAAATCTCACTATGATCAGATACATCACCGACATCGGAATGAATTATTTCTGTAGTTAGTAAATCGACAAGTCTATCATTATTGATATCTGCACAAACTGTTGTTCCAGAGTTTCCGCCAAGTTGATATGGTTGAGTACATTCTTCATGATCATACCATCGAGACCAGTTCTCAAACATTTCGTGGAGGCTATCACTCAATGCCGGACAGTTCTCAGCACCTTCAGCATCAGGATTCTTCAAACAATATGCCTGTGCATTAAGATCAACAGTCCAATCTTCATTATCATCAAAGGCATATCCAGATGCAACAGATTCATTAATGTAAGCAATTTCACCTTTGTCATTTATAATCCCACGCCAAAGGTGATTTGGTGCTCTCCCGTAAGAAGCTGTGAGCAGTTCAGGAATTCCGTCATCATTCAGGTCTTGAGCTACACAACCCCAAGACCAGGCATGAGCCAATCCTTGATTAATGTATTTAGTGGAATCATCCCATGAACGGGTGATTAGACCACATTTTTCCGTAACATCAGTAAAATTGCCAGTTCCGTCACCTTTGAACAAACGATCTTGTGCAGGTGGAAAATACGAATCACTTTCCGACTGATTAGCAACCCATAAGTCCAGATTCCCGTCACGATCATAATCTGTGAAAGATGCACCGGTTGGTATTACGGAAAGGTTTTCAAATCGTAATGGACTATCCTGCGGCCCTTTCCTAAATGTTCCGTCTCCGTTATTAAGCATTAATTCTGATGTGATCAGATCTTTTTCTTCCGGCAATCTTCTTCTGTTACCCACGAAAAGATCAGCAAACCCATCATTATTCACATCTCCTGCAACAAACATGGTTCCAGCTCCATGGTTAACATCTCCGGTTGCAAGAGGAAAAACAACAGTTAAACCAGATTGTTCGGTAAAATCTTCAAAATTGCCGTTTCCTGTATTGCGCAGAATCCAGTTTCCCTGTTTTCCTTTGTGTGGTGCTCCGTAATTTCTTACTATTAGATCAGGTAAATTATCATTATCTATGTCAGTAACAACAAACGTTATCCCTGTTACACCTTCCAGATTCCATTCTTCGGTTACACCTTGAAATGCCTTGGTTCCTTTTGACCACCTGTTTCCAGGATTGCTTTTTGATTCAGGAACTATCCCTTTGTTACTTGAACATGAAATCATAATCATAAACAATACTAGCATCGCAAAATATTTCATTTATTTCCCTATTATTTAAGCATTAAACATTTTTTTACTTCTAGTGATCTATCATTTACAGATAATTTGTAAAAATAAATGCCCGAACTTAATAGTTTACCAGATTCATCATTGCCATTCCAGTAAATTGAATGTTTACCAGCAGTGATTTGATTCTTAAGAAGTCCTCTTATCTTCTGGCCTTTTAAATTGTAAATTGAAAGCTCAATTTCAGAATCATTTTGAATAGAGAATTCAATTGTTGTAGTTGGATTAAAGGGATTGGGATAATTTGTGAGTTTGAAATCGTTTACAATTAAGTCGTTATTTGCCTCTGTTCCAGTAGTATCTTGTAGAACATCGTAAACTGTTTCCAAAAGAACAGAATATTTATCTCCACTGAATTCCCAGAACATGGCACCACCTAGATTGGTGGATTTTATGTAATCACCTTTTTCTTCCATCGATTCAACATTGTCGTAGCTTATCATCGTTTGAGTATTTGGATTGTACATCCAGGGAGCTTTAACTTCATCATGCCAGTAGGATATATAACCGTTTGTATTGATGTAATTCTGTTCCAGATCCCAATAATCGAACACACCATTTTCCCAGGTTCCGGCATTTGCTGGACCCCAATAGGTTTGAAACAACCCATTATTCACATTGGGAACTCCACTGTAACCTCTTCCATAAAACGCTAGTCCAGGATTGAGTTTTTCAGATGGAACTCCTTCATCCAGATATCCTTGTATGGCTGCTGATAGATTAAAATCAGAATGATAGGGTTCAACCAGAGGATCATCGGATGCAATGTAAAGTGGAGTGTTGAAATGAGTAACAGGATCGGCTTGCGGATCACCCCAGGGACCATGCATGTCATAGGTCATCACATTTATCCAATCCAGATATTGGTAGATCTGGTCAATTTCCAAATTTTCCTGGATTATTGAAGACGATGGAGCAGCTATCGTAAGAAGATAATCTCCTGCTTGATCTAATTGAGATCGTAATTCTGCCAGCAAAAGCGTGAAATTTTCTTTGTCTTCAGGTCGATAAATGTTAGAGGAAAGTCCACCACTGACTGGATATTCCCAGTCTAGATCTACACCATCAAATTCATACTGTTGGATAAAATCCACACAGGAAGCTGCAAAAGTTGCACGTGAATCTGCTGTTAACGCGATATCGGAGAAGTAGTGCGACCAGGTCCAACCACCAACAGATATTAAAGTCTTCACATGAGGATTTTCATCTTTTAAAATTTGTAATCGATGGAAACTTCCTCGCAGACTGCCTGGTTCCCAGCTGTCTCCTTCATAAAATTTATCTATGTCTGCATAAGCATCACCCAACATTATCGTACCGTTTACATTATCGATGTTAGCAAAAGCATAATTAATATAATTGATCTTATCAGCAGGAATATCCGGTACATGATAATCTCGCACATACACCGACCAGGATGTAAAATAACCAATAATATTTTTATTAAAATCCTGCCCAAAAACAGGTTGAATCAATACGGTAATTAAAACTAATAAAACAACTATTTTAGAGCTTCTCACTATTTCCTCCTATTTTAGAAGCAGCATTTTATTGCTGACTTCAGTATTTCCTGAATTCAATTTGTAAAAATAAACTCCAGAAGAAACTGGATTGTTAGAATCGTCTGTTCCATTCCAGACCACAGAATAAATTCCTGATCCTTCGACTCCGCTCATTAAGACAGGAAATGTTTTCATTTTCTGACCTTTTAGATTGTAGATTATCAGTTTAGTTTCATCATCTGAACCAGCTGGCAATGAGAATGAAATAGTTGTAGTGGGATTAAAAGGGTTTGGGTAGTGAGAAATCGATATCTCATTTGCTGGGATTTCTTCTTCTGAGACCGGTACTCCTATCAAGTCATCAAGATATGGTCTATGGGCATTAGAAAATTCTAGATTATTATTTAAATCCCAATTAATAGACCAGGTCATCAATCCTCTATAATCGGCATATCCATCTGGATTTGCCAATTGATATTGTCCCCCAAATGGAATTCCCAAAATAAGATAATCAAGTGCTGTATGAACAACATCAGGTGTAGTGTATCCACTACCAGCTGCGGAAATGGAAGCAGGTAATCCGATTGCTACTTGTTCTGCAAGCAAAGGCTCAAAGAAGATATTATTCACATAGACATTCACATTAAAACCAGCCAGCAACATATCTGCCATTGCCACATGAAAATCAGCAAAGGGAGGATTGTAAGAAACTCCATCACGACCAAACATAGAGCCTGTATTGTAATGCTGAACATGAACATAAGTCCAGCGATCCCTCAAAGCATGAATGAGAGGAAGATATGCTCCCCAAATACCGGCATAAGTTCCATATCCACCTTGAACGTAGGCAGTTTCGGGAGCAGTTGTAAGCATCATGTAAGGATACAGATTTGCCAATTGAGTTATCGCATCGATCAGGTTCACGATTTTGGGTGTGGTTGGATAGCGAAAATCATTATCTCCGGTTTCGAGAGAAATCGAACCACCTTCCAGATCAATATCAATACCATCAAATCCGTAAGTATCAATTATCGCACTCATGGTTATAACAAATTCCTGAACATCATCAGCCGTGAGAAGTGAAACGGGATGATTAGCTCCTCCAATGGAAATCACAACTTTTTTGTTCAGACTCTGAAGCAATATAATATCATTTATAAAGTCATTTACATTCGGATAAATCCCTGAATCAGGGATGAATTCCATTGTTGAACCAAAAGCAACTGTGGGTGTAGCAAAAGCAATATTAATCACATCATATGCTTCTGGGATCTCTGTTAGATAAACAGTATTTGGAGTGTATCCCCAATTATGCCAGTATCCTACAACAATCTTCTCCGGCAAGGTTTGTGAGAATAATATGGACGATAAAAATAGTATTAGAACAACAATTATAAACTTTTTCTTCATTTTTCTACTCCTAAACAACTCCTGGAAATCTATCGAAAAAATATCAAGTTTTTTATAAAGCCCCAGTTGTTACCGGGGCTATAATTTACATTAAAAATTCAGCTTTCTAAATAAATTTATAATTCGTGGATCACCACTTATAGTTAAAGTGTAAGAAAAGGAGATCGTTTACCGATAATTATCGGTACACCGACTCTATTTCATCAAAATCATTTTTTTCGAAGAAGTAAAATCTCCTGATTTCAATTTATAAAGATAGATCCCAGAAGAAACAGAAATATCGTTTTTATCGGTTCCATTCCAAATAATTGATCCTTCTACTCCGCTCAGGATGACAGAAAAATGTTTTACGATCTGACCTTTCAAGTTGTAGATTATAAGTTCAGCTTCATCCATTGAACCTGTAGGCAATGTGAACGAAATCGTCGTGGTCGGATTAAATGGATTCGGGTAATTCTGATTCAATACTGGTTGAGATAATAAAAAATCATCATTTGCATCAGTTCCATTATAGGTAAAGCCAATCGTAACCATTTCAGAATCACCTTCATCATAAACAGCAACAACACCAGCACTGTAGCTTGTACCGTTCACAAGGTTATTAAACTGCCATTCTAACTCTTCTATATTACCTTGTAGTGTCCCATCAAGATATACATCATAACCTGTAATCTCATCTATTGCAGGAGCTTCCCAGGTGAAGAGTCCTGTCACAGAGTCAACAGCTAAACCTGTTGGAGGATATAAAGCCGTTTGGTCAGCTTCAATTCGAACATTATCCAAATCAAAATAAGAGAATGAAGTGGATACCAACTGCCAGGCTAGATAACCAGCTCCCGTCAGATCAGATATATCGTATGAATATTCTTCCAATGTTGTACCAGGTGAGAATTCTTCAAATATAACGAAAGTGGTTGGATCGGTTGGATCGGTTACAAGTCCAAAACTAGCAAGAGGATCTCCAGATTGATTTCCAGCTTCGAAGAATAAAGTTTCACCAGGACCAAGATCAATTTCAGGAGATATTATCATCAAGGGAGCAGTATTATTTTGCCGAAAGAGTATCACATGACCATCGAACCAATAAAGAAAGTCTGGTGAAGTTGCATGGACAGTCCAATCTGCAGGTATTTCTACACCAAAATCTTCATAAAAATAATCTCCAGGTATATCTAAAATAATATCAACTGTCACATTTTGATCGATGATTTCCACAACTCCGGAATTAGGAAATAAACCTGCTTTGAAAACATCATAATCGTAATCACCGGGGAAAACTCCTTCATAAAAAATCTGGCCATTGGCATCAGAGAATTTTGTACCATATTCCTCCAGAAAAAGATCTGCATCTTCAACCAAATTACCTTCAGCATCTGAGATATTAAAAATCACATCATAATCATCAAAAGTTCCTGTTACTTCTACCATTTCAGATTGGATCAATTCGTGATCGGTATCATCCTGAATAAAAACCACAACAACAAGATCGTTGGGTTGTTCCATAAATGTGGTATTCATATCAAAAGTATCGATTAAATCTAATTGACTTCCAGCATTAAAAGCATCAAGACTCATTCCATAACCATCTGGATTCAAAGCCATCAACACATTATAAAAATCCGTTTCATAATTCGATCCAACATTTCCTACAGTAATTTTTTCTAAAACTGCTGCATAGAATTTTAAGTCGGCAGCATAAGCTTGGTCTGCATCTACTGTTGTCTCCACTGTAACCAGATTGTTATCATCTATGCTGGCAACAACAGATAAACTTAAACCTGTTTCTTCTGTCAGAAAAGCGTCAAAATGGTCCTGGGTAAAGTTCCAAACATCATCATTTGCTCCATTACTTACAAGTTGCGGAACTCCTGTAACACCATAATAGCTTGTTCTGACACCAGTTTCTGGAATGTAGTATGGATCTCCCGATCCTGGCCAGCTAGCTTGATATTTAATGAGGCTGTATTGTCCTGGATTTTCACCCAGTACTTCATCTAAAATTGGATTTGCGTTGGCACATGGTGGGCAGGTGGAACTTGTAAAAATCTCGAATAATGGTTTTTTAGGAACAGCCAATAAAAATGTAGATACTAGCACTAAAACCGTTAACAAAATAATACTTTTTTTCATTTGAACTCTCCTTTTTTAATTATTCCTTTAATCTTCAATTGGGTGTGATTTTATGAATTCTTCCAGAGGAACTGCTAAATCCCAATAGAATTCAAAAAGTTCTATCATTGCCAGCGTAAGAAAGTTATAAGAAACAGACATCATACTATAATTTTTTTTTGATGTTCGTTCCCTATTCAGTGTGAACATGGCATGATTCTCATCATAAATCGCAAGTTTTAAAGGTAGCTTCATAGACACACGAACATCATAATCTGCTCCTGTTTTTCGTATATTAAATATCGAATTTGCATATTCTTTATAGCGTGCTTCATTATATTCGTAAATATGTTTCATTTTCAGATTCTTTTTTATCTGGTCGTTCCTGCGATCATCAAAATCTTTCTGGCTGTTATCCATTAATATAGGTTCTTTTACAAAGACTCTTAAGACATTTTCGCATTCGAATTGAAGCTGTTTTATTCTTTCTTTGATAGCAGATTGGCTGGTAAGAATCTGAACATTTTCTCCTGGTGAAACGTCTTGATTGGCACTATTGTAAATAGATTGAAGATCTTTGGAAGCTTCTAAGATCGTCCTTTCTTTTAACAACATTTCATTTTTCATTTCGTTTATAATATTATCGATCGCAACTTCCGGTGCTACAGCCTTATAACTTTTAGTAGCTCCAGGAATGATCTTGCAAAATCCTTTTTTGATAAGATTATCCAGAACTTCATAGATACGCCCACGAGAAACACCTGAATTTTTTGATAAACTAGTTGCACCAATTTTATCGTTATTAATCAGCTCGAGGTAAACCTTAATCTCATATTCTGTAAGTCCTATTAAAGAAAGCTGTGCTTGTATGTCTTTTGTACTATTTTTTGTCATTTTCACCTCTCAGTTGCAACAGAGTAAAAGTTATGAAATAGTGTCAAATAATTTATTGTACCCGAGAGGTGCTGCAATATATATTTTTAACTTTTTAAAGATGAACCAAAAATCTCATAAGCTGTATATTTTTTATTTACAATATGTTATGATATTATTGTGAGATTTAGATCAATGTGTACTACTAGACAATATTTATCGATTAAGCTTTTGTTTTATTGCTTTGAGAATAATTTTATCTTCTTCATCGAATCTCAGGACAGATAGGATCAAACAAAATATTATTGAGAAAATCAATATTCCTGAAATCAAATTGAATGCTTTTGAGAGACTTACGGAAGAAGCATAATATTGCACGATAAAGAAAGTACTTACTCCAGCTAAGATTGGTTTTATATAACTGAGCTTATATGGATGAATTTTTTCTAAAACTAGGACTTGAATAAATCTGACTATACTCATTATAATCGATGTGATCGCTGTAGCTATTGCAGCTCCTAGCGCACCATATTTAGGAATTAGAGCTATTGCTAATACTCCCATTATAATAAAAGTAAAGATCGAATTTACAAGAGTAAGTTTAGACCTTCCACTCATTACAATTAGTTGACCATTCGAACCTACACTGATACTGAATAAAATACCAACTATCTGAACAGTTAAGATATTTGTTCCTGTTGCATATTCAGTACCGAAAATACTTAATATTGGCTCAGCATAAATCAAAATGAAAAAAAATGCACCCAGGCTGATCGTAAAAATCCATTTGGTTGTTGTTTTAAACAGTCTTTCTAATACTTTTTTTTCGTTCCTGGCAAATAACCCCGAAAGAGTTGGTCCGAAAATCAGATCTAGTGCCATTAAGGGAATTGCAATTAAAGTTGCAATTTTAGAGCAGATATGAAAAATTCCGATATCTGTTCCAGACAGGAAAATACCCATAATATATATTGGTAATAATAGCCGAGTATTATTCAAGAATGAATCCCAATATAGCGGGAATGAGAAAGTGATCAACTCTTTTCCTACACTTGTTAAAGGAGTGTCTTTGTGGAAGCGGAGATATTTTGAATATACGAAATATCCCGAGATAACAAATGTAAAGAAAACAATTATTATTTGAGTCCAGATAATTCCGAAAGTTTTGTACCCAAAATAAAAGAAAAGCAGCAGAAAAACACACCTGGCAAAAGGTTCTATTATCTTAGACGTAAGAACTTGATGTTTAATAAGCTTAAGACCTCTTAGGCTTAATAGAAATACGCCGCCAACTGAGGCGAATGGAACAAGAATCAGCATTAATCGCAAAATTGGTGAAAGCTCTGGTTTATTAAATATTCTCGTTGAGATCAAAGGACTGAAGATGAAAACGATAGTAGATAAAGTTAAGCTGGAAATGGCCACAAATTTTAAACTGAAGAAAAAAATGCTTTTCACTTTTGCGTGTTGAGACAGTGAAAAATATTGTGATATAAACTTCGTTGTTCCGACATGAAGGCCAAAATAAGAAATAAGCGCCAGATAACTTACGATTCTTACAGATAGAACAAATAAACCGAAGAATTCAGGATCAACATTTCTGGTGATGATAATGTTGTTTATGTAACCCATCAGGTTGAAGAAAACAATCCCGATTAAACTGATCCCTGTATATTTCGCTACATTTTTCAATTCACTTTGAAATTTTTGTTCTTCACTCATCTATCAGCGACCTTTGCCAAAGAACATCATATATAATGTCAAAAAGAGTATCTTAAAATCTAGAAGTAGCGACATATTTTCGATGTAATAAAAATCGTATTTCAGCTTTTGACGGACATCCTCGACATTCTCATCGTATTTCTGCTTTATTTGAGCCCAGCCGGTTATTCCAGGTTTTACGGCAAATCTTCTCCGATAAAAGGGAATGTCTTTTTCCAGAATCTCAACGAAATGCGATCTTTCCGGCCGCGGCCCAACAAGGCTCATTTCACCTTTTAATACATTGATAAATTGGGGAATTTCATCTAACCAATATTTCCTTAAATATTTTCCTAATTTAGTTATACGCTGATCATCTTTATCTGCCCAAACAGGTCCTGTTTTTTCTTCGGCGTTTTTTTGCATGGAACGGAATTTAAAGATTTCATATTCATTAAATTCATTTTTAATTCTTTTCTGTTTGAAAAAAACTGGTCCGGTAGAACTAATTTTGATCAGCACTGAAATTAGAAGTATCAGTGGTGATATAATTAGGAGAAACAAGGAAGAAAGGATAATATCAAAGACACGTTTAAAGAATTTCTGTGAATCGTTTAATATTCTGGGATTTATTTTTAATATAGGTAAGCCGGAAATAGCTTCTATCCTGCCAAGTCCGGTTACAAGATCATACAAATCAGATCTGACACTGATATTTAATTGTTTAATTGATGTTTTTGTTAATAATGATAAGAGTAATTCTGCATCATCTCTATTGAGCGCAAAAATAATTTCTTTTATCTTATACTTGGCTATCACTTCATCAATTTCATTGTATTTTCCAACAATATCTTCTGAGTTTGCATCATCGATAAATCCAACAATACTGTATCCTAAAGATGGAAAATTATTCACTGTTTGAAAAATCTCCCTGGCCTTAACGGTATATCCAATTATAAGAGCTGATTTGATCTTTTCTGTTCGCAAATACAGGTCTTTCTGAATATGATAAACAAACCATTTTCCCAGCATCACGAAAAAATATGTCAGAAGCCAGTATAAACCTAACATTTTCCAGGAAATAGCTTCCGCTGATGGGTGAATGAAAAAACTTAGAATATAGATCAATACAATTCCAAAAAATACTCCCCTGGAAATTGTAGAATTTTCTTCCAAGATGCTAATGAAACTCCGCTTTTTTTTGAAAATGAAAAAGAGAATAAACCAGATCAGATTCAATGAAATCGCAAAAAGAATAAACACTTTAACATTAAAGGGACTGAATACCTCAGAGGAGGTGAAACTCCTGATTTTAAGCATATAAACCAGAAATACTGATAAATTCAGAAGTAAAAAATCAATAAGAAAATGTTTAGATCTGTTAGTTTTATTTCTCAAAGTGCTTTTATCCTCATATCAAATCCGCTGTTGAATCAATCATCTATTTCCTGATCGTTAACTATTACTAAAAATAATGCTATATTTCTCAAATAATTAATCCTTATTTTTTGTAATAATAATTTACAGTTTTGCATGTCAAACAATATTTTGTGACATGGTGCTATAGAATTTGTAAGAAATTGAAAATAGGTCTTAGATTGGTAATTATAAAATTATCAGATTCCGATTTATTAATTTAGGGATATTATGAGAATTGTTGCATTGCTCACTGTAAGAAATGAAGAACGTTATTTGAAACGCTGTTTAGAACATCTACACAATGAAGGTATTGAAGTATGTGTAATTGATAATGGTTCGACTGATAAAACTGTAGAAATTGCAGAATCATTTCGAGATAAAAATGTATTCCGAATCGAACATTTTCCTTTTAATGGATCATTTGAGTTAGAACCGCTATTAATAATGAAAGAAAATTTGTCTTATGAAATCGATGCTGACTGGTTCATCCATTATGATGCAGATGAGATCAAACAGGCACCCAAACAATTTAGTACATTAAAAGAAGCAATTATTAAAGTTGATAAGCTTGGATACAACGCCATAAATTTCGATGAATTTGTCTTTTTACCAACCGTGGAAGAACCCGATCATGAAGGTAAGGATTACGTAAAAACAATACGCCATTACTATTTCTTTGGACCTTTCCCATTAAGGAGGATTAATGCCTGGAAAAAATTCGGACAAAAAGTTGATATCGTTGGCTCAGGCGGACATAAGATAACTTTTGAAAACAGAAAAATCTATCCGGAATCTTTCATATTACGTCATTATATCATACTTAGCAGAGTACATGGAATTGCAAAATTCTGCGGTCGCGTTTTCTCGGAAGAAGAGGTTATACAAAAACGATGGCACGTAAATAGACAGCAGTGTCGCCCAGATGATCTAATTCTACCAAAAGCTTCTGAGTTAAAAGAAATTCCTGACTCTGGAAACATAACATGGGATAGAGCTGATGCATGGAGCACCCATTTTTTTGTGCATGAACCCTCTCCGACTAAATTATCATCCTATATTGACAGAATAAAAAGGCGATTAAACAGAATATATAATTCATTGCAAAAAAAGAAATCCCTGGGGAAAAATCCTTCAAATATTTCACCTATCCCCATCATTGTTGGAGCCAATAATTCTGGAACTGCTCATCTGAAATTGATGTTGGATTCACATCCGGAATTGCTAATATCATCGGAAATATTATTTCATTTGAATTATGGATTATTGAAGAAAAGAAATCGAAAAAATAAGAAAAAATTCATTAAAATGGTAATAAATCATCCTCATTGGCCGAAGTTTGAAATATCGAAATCAAACTTTCTAAAGCATATAAACAAGATTAATTCTTTTGATTATTCAAAAGGATTAAGATCATTTTGTTTGCTTTATGCTGAAAAATTAGGCAAAAATCGTTTCGGTGAAGAAGTACGACCTTTCGATAATCAAATTATCAATATTTCCAGTTTATTACCTGAAGCAAAGTTTATACATATTATTCGAGACGGAAGAGACGTGGCAGCAACATACAAAGATGAATTGGGTAATTCAGATAATGATATAGAAGCTTTGGCAACAAATTGGGTTTGGCAAATAAGTGATATCAGGCGTCAATCTTTGCACACCTCTAATTATATGGAAATTCGATTTGAGGATTTAATTAATGATCCCAGAAGTATTCTATCGAAAATTTGTGAATTTATTGAATTACCATTTTCTGAACAAATGCTCGAATACGACAAAAAATTTATTAAGAAAAACACACATAATGGGTCCTTCGATCTATCAAAAGAAGATCAGATAAAATTTGAGAATATTGCCGGTGATATGCTGCGTGATCTTGATTACATAAAGGCTTAGAAGATCATGAAAATATCTGTTGCTTTGTGCACTTATAATGGTGAGAAATACATTTCTGGCCAGATTAAAAGTATTTTAGATCAAACTGAAAAAGTGGATGAGATTGTTATCTGCGATGATGTCTCTACCGATAATACAAAAGATATTCTACAAAGTATTGCTTCAGAGAATTCCAGCATAAAACTCTTTTTCAACGAGAAGAATCTTGGATTTGTTAATAATTTTGAGAATGCTATAAAGCGTTGCTCTGGTGATATAATATTCCTATCAGATCAAGATGATATTTGGAAGAAAAACAAAGTAGAGAAAATGAAGAACGTTTTTCGTCAAAATTACGAGTGCTGCTATTTATTTTCTAATGCTGATGCCTTTAATGAAAATGAGAAGTTGGATTATACATTGTGGGATTCTGTTAATTTCAATTCTGTAAAACAGAATAAATTCAAAGCCGGAATGCAAAAAGAATTATTGATTCGAGAAAGCTTTGTTTACGGAGCTGTTCTGGCATTCAGAGCTGAATTCAAGAAATATTTTTTCCCTATTTCTACAAAGTTTTATCATGATAACTGGATCGTTCTGATCTTAAGTTTTCTAAATAAAAAAGCAGGATATTTCATTCCCGAATCACTCATTAATTATCGAATTCATGCTTCACAATCTATCGGGCTTCCAACCTATAAAAAAGTATTAAGGTTCTTTAGAGATATCAACAATCTACGACAAAATCATAAAAAAGTCTTTGAGAAAAAGATTCGAATGCTTTCCGATTTAAAAAGAGTCTTGAATGAGAAAAAAATACTTACAAAACCTAATCGATTATTCCTGGATGAGATGATCTATTTTTTAGAGCAAAGAAATGAAATGTATAATCCTTCAAAATTCAAACGACTAAAAATTATCCGAACTCTATATTTAAAAGGATTTTATAAAACATACTCAACTTCAAATATTGTTGCGTTAAAAGATGTAATTCAGAAAGTTATCTTATAGATTTTCCAAAGTTTTACAATTAATTTCCTTCCGTTCTTTATCAAAAATCCAACCCCATTTATTGAAATATTTAATCATATTTATTATGTGTAACCAAAGCATTTTTTTGGTGGCATAAGATTCTTTGGCATGATCGTGATAAACGTAAACTTGCGGATAATACAAAGTTTTGTACAATTTGTGCATTCTTCTGGTTATGTCGATATCTTCAGGATACATGAAAAATCGTTCATCGAATAATCCAACTTTTTGTAAAGCTGCTGTTCTAAAAAACATGAAGCAGCCGCTTAAATAAGGGATATTCATTATCTTGTCATATCCGGTAAATCTAAGTTCAAAATTCTCATTACGGTTTTTTAATAATCTAATTCCCTGCAAAAATCTACGAAAAAAAAGATCCGCTGGTGTTGGCAGAAGTTTACAGAGATATTGAAGTTCACCATTTGGATATAACACCTTCGGCATCAATTGACCGACGTTGGTATTATTCTGCATATATTCATAAATATTTTCGATCGTTCCTTTATCCCAAAAAATATCCGGATTGAAAACCAGGTGATATTCCGCTTGCTCAAGCGAGCGTTTTAGTGCAATATTATGGGCAGCACCATAACCTGTATTTTTTATATTGTGGATGTATTCCGCTTGATAAGCTTCTGCCATTTCCTTCAATTTGTCTGTTGGAGAGTTATCTACAATTATCAGCTTCTTATCCAATTGAATTTCATTAAAGCTATTAATCGCTTTGGCAAGAACATCTTCTTTTGTATTATACGTTACTATAGATCCAATTAGTTTCTTCATTATTTTTCTTTCTTAGTATGTATTAACGCAGATATTTCATGGAAAACTCTTTCCGAATTTCTCCCATCACTATATTTGAAGAACCTGCTTCTAATCTTCTCTCTCTGCATCTTGTACTCATCATTTCCAGCAAAAATATCTAAGGCAAATTCTATTGTTTCTTCCCAATTCTTTGTCTTTGCTCCAGGTGTTATTTCATCATAATAATAATACAGATCTCGTTCATTTCGTATATATTCATCCTTATCAAAGACTGTAAAAATTATTGGTTTTCCGATTAGCAGGAAGTCAAATAAAATGCTGGAAAAATCTGTTATAAGGATATCATAATCGCTGATCGATTCATAAATATCGCACTCTTGCAGAATTATGATATTTTGGAATTTGCTAATTATATCTGTAAATTTCTGTTCGAATCTGTTTGCAGGATGAAGCATCAAATACAATTCTGCATTATTCCTCTCCAAAACATCAGAAACGTGCTCTGCAGCAAAACCGAATTGAAAGAACAGATCAATTTCACTTCCAATTTCATTTCTTAGGGTTGGCAGGTAGATGATTTTCTTTTTGTTATTTAGCTTTTTGGATTTGTTAAAGAAAACATCATTCCTGGGATAGCCAGTCACTTTTATCTTCTCCTTCGGCATCCTAAAAGCTTTGCCAGCAATTTCTTGAAATTCGGCAGAAGTTGTGATCATTAAATCAAATCGTTCTTTTAGAAATGGAAAAATCAATTCTTTTGTTTTAGAGCTTTTCTCTCTTAATTTCTGTGCAGATTTTTCATCATCATAATAGATCTTTTTTAATGGGATCCCATGCCACATTTGGATAATTTTAGTTTCAGGTGAGATCGCATAAAAGTTTAGATCGGTAAGTTTGGAGTGAGTTACTACAGCAACACTCGCTTTGAATGAGTGGAGATAACCAGAAAAGCTGAAGGTGGAATATGCTTTGAAGCCTTTAGACCTAATCTCCTTTAAAACATCCAGATTTTGCGACAGCCAGATTGCTTTGATTTCAGGATGGTTTGCTTTTATGTACTCGAACAAGTATTTACTGTTATCTGAGTAACTCTGACCATACCAGGCACCAATAATCCAGAGGTTTTTGTCTTTTTTAAATAAATGTGATAGTAAATAAGTTGGTATATTTATTGTGTAAGCAATTAGCTTTTTTAAAGTATTTCTGGGAGAATGCTTTAAAGTGTTAACTTTATTCTTCGTGTTAAAGGCAAATCCTTCTTTAATGCCCTTGAAAGTATTATTTGGTTTTCCCAGAAAGAGAAATTGGAAAAATCGAAATATTCGGCTGAGGAAAAAGAAAACATAGAATCTCAATCTCTCGCTTTTTGGAAGATGTTTTTTTGCACAAATTATTCTATTTCTATTTGTATAATAGAAATTCGGAGTTTTCTTAGTGATTTTTGTCGATGAGCCTTCTTTATGAAGAATTTTTACAGTTGGAAGATAGATAATTTTCATCCCAGCTTTGATCACTTGTAGGCAGTAGTCAACATCTTCGAGATATAGGAAGTACTCTTCCGGCAGATAGCCAATTCTGGTGATCAGACTTTTATGGAAGAACCACAAACAGGCTGTGGCAAAGCTGCACTCTCTGGTTTCATCATATTGACCAACATCCTTCTCTCCGTCACCGATATGATAACCTGAACACTTAGTGCTACTGTATTTCCCACCTGCTGATAGAAAATACTCAGGTTTATAATAGTTTAATATTTTCCCGGTTAGGATCCCGATACTTTCTGAATCATGATTTTCATAATATTCGATGAAATTCTTATTAAGGTTCTCATCTGAAATTGTGTCGTTATTAATTATTAAGATATAATCAAAATCAATATTCTCCAGCGCATATTTTATGGCTAAATTGTTGCCAGAAGCAAACCCCCTGTTTTCTTTTGAGTGCAAAATTACTACATTGTCATCAGGAAATTCTTTCTGCAGGATTCTTACGGAATTATCGCTGGAATTGTTATCGGTTATGAGTATTTTCTGTAAGGGAACGGTTTGCTTCTGTAAGCTATTTACAGCTTCTATTGTATCTCTAGAATTATTATAATTTACCAGGATCGCAATTGTCGTATTCATTATTAGATTTTATGTCCAATTTCTTCAAAAATGCCTAGAGTTTGCTGAGCTGTCTTCTTCCAGCTGAATTTTTTTGCATTTTCAAAGCCTTTCAATATTAATTCTTCCCTGAATTTGTCATCTTTGCATATCTTATTAACTGCATCAGCTAGTTCTTCCGGATTTTCAGGATCAATCAGTATGGCTGCACCTCCGACAACTTCAGGTAGTGAAGAAATATTTGAAGTAATTACCGGGCATCCCTGGCTCATTGCTTCCAGGACCGGAATTCCAAAACCTTCATAGAGACTGGGATACAGAAATACTCTTGCATTTTTGTAAAAAACCGACAATTCCTTATCAGGTACGAAACCTGTAAAAATCACCTTATTTTCTAAATTATTAACTTTGATCCTTTCAAAAAGCTCTTCCGTCATCCACCCTTTCTTACCAACAATAACCAGTTTAATATCCTCATCTTCAATTTTAGTAAGTGACTCTATGATCAGATTAATGTTTTTGCGTGGTTCTATCATGCCGACAAAAAGTAGATAATCTGAAGCAATGCCATATTTTTCTTCGAGAAATTTCTTTTCATCAGTGATTTCAGAGGTTGGAAATCTATTGGCAGCCAGTAGAGTTACAGCGATCTTCTTCTCAACAATATTCGTAAATTTTATAATTTCTTTTTTTGTATTTTTAGAAACAGCAATGATTTTTTCGCTTCTTTTTACAGCTTGTTTTATCATGAACGGAAAGTAAATTCTTTTGAAAAAGGTATGAACCTGAGGATGAGAAAAGAAAGTCATATCATGAATAACAGTAACATTTTTTGATGTTTTAACAAGGGGACAAACAAAGCCGGGAGAGAATAATATATCTGCTTTATAATCAATTACCTGTAGAGGTAAGATAAGCTGTTCCCATACTATGCGCAGCAATTTATTTCTTCCCCAAAACCCAATATCAATTACATTAAAATTGCTGTTTTCATTGCTGTAATAGTGCATGTTTTGAGAAGAAGTAAATATTAGATATTTATTTTCTTTATCAATTAATGAAAGTTCTGAGATCAAATTTAAAAGATAGTTTCCGACACCTGCTTTAACCTTGGAGGGTCCAAGTGCATTTACAACTATCTTCATAGGTTGATGTTGTCTAGATTCTTTATTTGTCTTCATCAATTAATCTCCGCAACTTTTCAACCTGATGTCTTGTTCTCTCATTTTCGGGCGCTAATTCTTCCAGTTTCAAATAATATCCCAGAGCTTTTTCATATTTCTGCTGGGCATAGTATAGATAGCCGACTAAACTATATGCTCTTATCGACAGTTCACCTTCCGGTGCAACAGACAACATAAGCTCAATCTTCTCCTCAGGATAAGGCGTTTTCTTCCACTTTTTCTCTTCAATATAGATACCACAATCTACATAATTTGCATGAAAATGATAGGGTAAGTTTCTTAGTGCAAGATTATTATACTTTTTTGCTTCCGCTAAATTACGTTTTGATTTTTCCATAGTAAAATTGGTAAAACACATGGTAGTTCCACGCAATAAATTGCTGCTGCGGTATGGCCAATCTTCTATCGCTTTCTTTAGATACTGCCAGGAATATTTGTAATTACTTTTTTTCTCGAGTTGAAGAGCAGTAAGCAAATTTCTATCAGCTTTGAATCTTTTTGCTGAAATTTGAAATGACAAAATTATCAGAACCAGAAAAACAATTATGAAAGAATTTATATAAAGTTTTCGAATATTGATCTTGATAGTTTTTGCTGGAAATTTCTGGTAATATATCCCTGAAATTGAACCAATGATAGCTGCAAAAATAAACATATAAGTTGGATGCCTAAGTGGGTAATTAAAGCATGAATCTATCAGTAATCCTGTTATTCCAACAATACAGCTTATAAAGAATATTACTTCTCTACTATTAGAATGAATGATTAATTTAAATAGAAAGTAGTATGTTAAAAACAGTATCAAAATAAATAATAATAATCCAATTATTCCCAATTCAATAGCGAACTGAAAAAGATCATTATGAACTCCCCCATGAAAATAGGCTCCATTGTAACCTATGTCTTTTACCACTTTCTTAAAGTAAAGGGGATACCCAGATTCGAAGCCACCTAAGCCAAAGCCTAACAATGGTTTATCCTTCAGCATTTCAAGGCCGTTACGCCACTTGCCTATCCGCATTTGGATCGATTTTGTAGAGTTACTAACCAGAGTCGGATTTTTTTCCTCGGGTATGAAACCAGGAAGCTTTCTTTCTTTGTTCTCATTTGAACTTTCATCTGCAAGTTCACTAGTTTTTTTATTATCACTATTCTCTGAAAGATAATCTTTATCAGTTTCAAATTTGAAAAGAGATTCGATCTGAGCTGCTACAGTTGTTGTAAGAAGTGGTGACTTCTTCATAAAACCTTTGCAGAATATGAGTAATAAAGCAATTAAAATTGATCCTAATATATATATATATCGTCGTTTTAATGTATTAGCAGCAATAATCCCACGAAATTTTTTATTTATTTGTAGTATCATGAATATGAAAGCAGAAAGAGTAACCCCCAGCCAGGAACTTCTGGTGGCAGCTTCAAGTAGATAAGTTAAACTAAAAGCATAGCTAATAGCGAGAATAATCGCCCAGATTTTTGATTTAGTTGTTAGAATTCCAAAAAATACAAACGGCAGAAGTAGTGAGATCAATGGAGTTGCCAGATTTTTATTAATGAACGTGGAAGCAGGTGATGCTGTCTGCTTAAAGAAATCTCCATCAATACCAAATATCTGTAAAACTCCAATGAAAGAGATGAAAAGCAGTGAAATACCAAAAACATAAAATAAATTGTTAATTCTTAATTTACCTGCATATAAGGAAAAGAATAAAATCAGAACAATAAATGAGACATGATTTACTAATTGTTCAACATAATTTGCTTTATCAATTGTCCAAATTCCAGATAGGGAGAACCAGACAAGGAAACTGAATACAACAATATGAAAAAATGATATTGTAAGAATAACCTTTTTCCGCAAAAGAAAAAATACCGCAAGAAAAGGGAGAAGAAATGCAGAGATATTTAGCCATAACCAACGAAGCCCATCAGCTGGGAAAGCAGATTTTTTATCAAAAACTACGCAAAACATAAAAATTAAAACGTAAATGAAAACATTAAGAGCTTTATTAATTGTTGAATTATTTTCTTTCTCGAGATTTGGTTTTATATTTTTTTGTTTCATTTTAATTTTTCCGTTATAATTTCATTATCCTGCACTAATAAAACAGCTATTGCATAAAACATCCAAACCCATACGGAATCATTGTATGCATAAAAGAATCCAGCAAAGAAGGTTGTGCAAATTGCGATGAAAACAAATAAAGTCAATTCATTATTACTTCTATAGTATTTCTTTATAAGCCCAACTGAAATAATGATTAGAAATAATAGATAAGTTGAAAATCCTAAAATTCCTGTATTGAGAGGAATTCTTATCAAATCTGTTTCAATATCAAATGCTCTGGTTGGATAACAATCATCCTGGATGGCAATAATATCTTCTACAACTGCTCTGCCGCTATTTCTATTGCCATAACCAAACGCAAAGTGAAATGGATCTACTGCAAAAGCTTTTAGAGCCATAGCTGGATATTGCAGATGCTTTTGAGTGTGAATATCAACTTCCATCCTACTTTTAAATACATCTCTAAAATCAATTTTTCCAGTTAACGATATGGATAACATCAAAATGATAATAAAATGTATTAAAACTATGATAATTATGATGTTCTTTGAATTCCAAATATGTTTCAGCCGCTTCCTGGAAAAAATCATTGCGAGTATCAAAATTAAGATTGTCGCAAGCAAGCCAAATACAGCAGATCTAGAAAATGTGAGTATCCATGGCAGCACTATCACTAAAATGAGAAACAGCTTTAATTTCAGATTGTAAGGTTTCATAAATATATATAATACGCCCAAGACACCCCAAACTCCAAAATAGGCTGGATCCCAATGAAATCCTGTAGTTCGTAATATCGGATAATAAATGAAGTTCCTAAAACCGTGCTGTACAGAAGCTTCCGTGATTCCGATTGCATTCAACCATATTGAATGGATATCTATCTTTTGCAAATACCAGAAATAGGAAGTGAAATATGAATAAAAAGAATGTAGAAAGATCGAGATGATAAATCCCATAATGAAATAATTAATGAACTTCTTTTTTATATCATCTTTTGAATACAAAATAAGGAAGAAAAATACTATGAAAATTATTTTTTTAATAAAGAATTTAATCGTAACCAAAAGGTAGTCATTGCCAACACTATCCAAGATAGGAATAAATAAATTTATCGAAAATAAGTAGTATAACAGAAAGATAAATACTACTTTTTTTTCTTTTCCCAAAAAGGATTTGAAATCAACATTTCCTTTTTTTAAGAGATTTATACTAAGGATTACAATTGAAAAATAATAAATTAAATCAAACGGATACACATTTGCACCGAAAATATTATATTTAAAAATCTGTAAGGTAGAAAATAGACCGAGTAAGAAAAACACTAAATTCATTTGATACTCATAATAACAAGAAAATGAAACCTTTATTCATCACTTTTCACAAAATATTTAATTATAATAATCATCAACCCAGACCAAACAGAAAAGATAAAACCTACTAATACGAGTATCGATCTATTTGTAGAAGATGTTTTAATGGAAGCTTCATTATTAAGGTTATTCAGTAAGTTTTCATAAGAATATTTTTTTGTAATCAGATATTCACTATATTTTTTCATTCTTCCTTCAATAATTGCATATTTTTCATATTGTTGTTTCTGTTTCAAATCGTTTTTCATTGGTTCTTTCAGGTTTGCAATCTCTAAAATCTGGGTATTAATCCTATTTAAATTTTCATCGTTTCTCTTAATTTTCGAGTAAATATATAAACTATCGATGAATAATTTTGTACGCTGCATTTTTTTTTTAAAACTTAATGAATTATTTCCCTTTATGTAAACACTTACATCCAAGTAGTTCGTTTTTAGGATCAAAGAATTCCCCAGGAAGAATTGAATTGCGACATCACTTTCCAATAGCATAATATCTTCCTTGAATTGCTCTCTTTTTTCATAAGTACTGATCATTTCTGGGTCTCTAATATAATTTGCTTGTTCAGGAAATTCGTAGATCATTTCACCTTTATATTGTGGCATTCTAAAAGATAAAAAGCTAAAAATTGCTGTAATTATTATAAACCAGATAATTAGAAAAACTCTATTTTTCCAGATATAGTTCATTATTTTTGTAATATTATGCACAATTACCCTCCAAATCTCTTTCTTGTTTCTATTCTCTGATTTCCAAATATCTATCTACTGCATTTTTCCAGTGATACATGATGTTGATACTTTCAGTTTTAAGTCTTTTGTTTTCCAATACAGAATAAGCAGGTTTTATTAAATTCTTATTGAATGCTTTTGAGCTTACTTTCTTAAGTTCACATTTGATCTTCAATTTCCAGAAAATATATTCTGCCAATTCATACCAATTACAGAATCCTTCACTGGTTGCATGAAAAATCCCTGATAGATTATTTTCAATTATCTTCAAAGTTTGCTCTGCCAGATTATCGCTAAAAGTAGGAGATGTAATTTCATCTTCGACTACAGAAATAGTTGAATGAGTTTTGCCTAATTGTATGAATTTTTCAATAATATTTGAGTTTGTACTATAGGAATTTCTGCCGAATAATGCTGCAGTTCTCAGTATAACATAATTCTTACAGGTATTTAGAATATGATCTTCTCCATTACTTTTTGAAAGGCCATAAGTATTAACTGGATTTTTTGCTTCACTTTCAATATAAGGAATTCGAGCTTGCCCATCAAACACATAATCTGTGCTGAAATGACAGAGTAGAGTATTGTTGGCATTACAGAATTCAGCTAAGTATTTTAGTGAAGACCCATTTATAGCAATCGCTTTATCAATTTCAATCTCGGCTTTTGTAACATCATTATAAGCGATACAATTAATCAAGATATCTGGTTTATATTTCGAAATTATTTTTTCTGTTTGTCTTTTATTTAATAGATCAAATTCTGGTAGATCGAACTCTATGAAATCATATTTTTCTTGTTTTAGGATTTTTGAGAAAGATGTGCCTAATTGCCCTTTTGAGCCAAGCAGTAACACTTTATTCATATATAAAATCCATCTCAATATCCTTGAAATTAGTCAGTGATCTGTCTTTTTCAGAAACAATCGGCGTAGTAACTTTCCAATCTATCCCAAGGTCAGGATCATTGAATACTATTCCCCGTTCATCACTTGGAGAGTAGGGTTTTGTGCATTTATAGCATAAAATTGCTTCTTCAGAAAGAACTGAAAAACCATGAGCAAAACCTTTCGGGATCCAGAATTGTCTGAAATCATCAGCAGAAAGTTCAGTTGCAATATGTTGACCAAATGTTGGAGATCCAAATCTAATATCGACCGCTACATCAAGAATCCTACCTAATATAACTCGAACTAATTTCCCTTGAGCATTTTCCCCAACCTGATAATGTAATCCTCTTATCACACTTTGCTTGGACGTTGATTCATTATCTTGTACAAACTCGTCAATAATTCCAAAATCTTGATATGTCTTTTTATTATAAGATTCAAAAAAATAACCTCTACTATCACGAAATACATCTGGTTCAAATATCAGTATTTCTTCTATATCTGTTCGAATTATTTTCATCTTCCCTCATACATTTTTCTATAATACTCTCTGTAATCTCCAGAAACAATATTATTTAGCCATGCTTTATTTTTCAAATACCAATTAATGGTTTTCTTCATTCCGAAAATAAAATCTGTTTTTGGTTTCCAACCTAAGTCTTTGGTAATTTTAGAGAAATCAATGGCATATCTGTGATCGTGAGCCTTTCTATCTGTTACAAATCGGATCAATGATTCTGGTTTACCCAACTCGGCTAATATTAGTTTCACAATTTCAATATTTTGAATTTCAGAATCACCACCAATATTATAGACTTCTCCATTTTCCCCTTTTTCCATTACTAGTAAAATTGCTTCACAATGATCCTTCACATATACCCAATCTCTAATGTTTTTTCCGTCTCCATAGATTGGTAATGTATTATTATTAGCAGCATTATTTATCATTAAGGGGATCAATTTTTCCGGAAATTGACAGGGACCATAATTATTTGAACATCTGGTTATATTCAAATTCAGTTTGAATGTTTTATGATAAGCCAATGCCAGTAGATCTGCCGAGGTTTTTGATGCTGAGTAGGGTGAAGTGGGATTAATACAAGATGTTTCTGTTGAACAGTCTGGTGTATCAACAGAGCCATATACCTCATCTGTAGATATTTGAACAAATTTCATAATATTCTTTTTTAGCGCTAAGTTCAATAAGTTTTGGGTACCAAGTACGTTAGTAATTGTAAAGATATTGGGAGAATCAATACTTCTATCAACATGAGTTTCTGCTGCAAAATTTACAACATAATCAAACTCCTCATTTATCAGAAGTTTCAAATCATCTGTATTAGTAATGTCACCTTTAATAAATTTGTAGTTTTCTGTAATATCTTTTAAGTTCTCTAAATTTCCGGCATAGGTTAGTTTATCAAAATTAATAACAGAGTAATCATTTTCTTTCAGAATTAATTTTATAAAATTGCTGCCGATAAAGCCTGCCCCACCTGTTACTAAGATTGTTTTCATACTCATTAGTCCTGGTAATTGTTGTATAATTGCTCATTATTAATTATAGATTGTAAATATGTTCTATAATCAGAGTGAGGAATCATATTTATCAATTTTTGAAATTCAATTTTTGAAATAAAATTCTTCATATAGGCAATTTCTTCTAAACAGGCGATTTTCAAGCCCTGCCTGTGTTCAATTGCTCCCACAAATGTAGAAGCTTCCAGCAAGGCTTGGGGAGTTCCGGTATCCAGCCAAGCAATACCTCGTCCAAATAATTCTACCTTCAATTTGCCATTTTTCAGATAAGCTGTATTTATATCGGTAATTTCCAGTTCTCCTCTGGCAGAAGATTCTAAAGTCTTAGCTATTTTAATTACTTCATTATCATATACATACAATCCCACTACGGCAAAGTTGGATTTTGGTGATTTTGGTTTTTCTTCAATTGATATTACTTTTCCACTAGAATTAAATTCAACTACACCATATCTTTCAGGGTCTTTTACATGATAGCCGAATATTGTTGCACCTTTGTTGCTCTTTATGGCATTTCTTAAGAATCCTAAATTTCCATAAAATACATTGTCGCCTAAAATCAATGTTACCGAATCATCTTGAATAAAATCCTCAGCAATAAGAAAAGCTTCTGCAATTCCATTTGGTTTATATTGTTCAGCATAAGAAATCTTTAGTCCCAGATGAGATCCATCTTTGAATAATCTCTTATACAATTTATTCGTTTCAAAATCTGAAATGATCAAAATCTCTTTTATTCCTGCCAGCATAAGTACTGAAAGAGGGTAAAATATCATGGGTTTATCATAAATTTGAATAAGTTGCTTACTATAGATTTGCGAGGTAGGATACAATCTATTACCAGCACCACCTGCCAATAAAATTCCTTTCATTTTATTCCTTTATCAAACTTTTAGTGGAAATTTTTTATTCACTAACAACTACGCACTAATTCACTATCATATAATAATCTTAAGTAAGGTAATTATATATTCATTTTTTATGTCAAACTTTTCTCAATTTATGAAGATCTTTTATTCGAGGAAATTGGTTACAGATGGTTAATAATAGAGAGATACTTTTTTGTGTTCAGTTATAAGTTTTTTAAATATTTATCCCAAAAAACCGATAATTTCTAAACAAATTACATCAAATTATACGGATCAATATCTATGGAAGTTTTGACTGAGCTACTCAATTTCAGATGTTCATTAAGCATAGAAACAACATGTGAGATCAGTTTATAACTGTCTGCTTTGATAATAATATGATAGCGAAAATTGTTTTGTAATTTAACCATCGGTGCCGGAACCGGACCCAAAATTAGTAGTTGTTTAGGAGGATAAGTATTTCTTAGATTGCCTAGAATAGGAATTGCCTTTGCTGTTTGTTCCTTTAAGATTTTCTCTGTTTTGTGTGCAAAAACGAATCTGGCAATTTTGAAATCAGGTGGATATTTCAGGGCTTTTCGTAGTATGAGTTCTTTAGCTGCAAATGTTTCATAATGCTGTTTAGTAGCAGTTGTAATAGAATAGTGATCGGGATTATAAGTTTGAATGATAACTTCTCCTGGTTTTTCACCTCTGCCTGATCTGCCTGCTACCTGAGTAAGCAACTGGAAGGTTTTTTCAGCTGCTCGGAAATCAGGAACATTCAAACTGATATCGGCTGAGATCACGCCAACTAAAGTAACATTGGCAAAATCCAATCCTTTGGCGATCATCTGAGTACCCAGAAGAATATCTACATTTCCACTTTTCATGCGCTCAAACATAGAATCATAGCTGTCTTTTTTCCGGGCAGAATCCGAATCCATTCTTAAAATTCGTGCACCTGGAAACATGATCTGTAGAATCTTCTCAATTTGTTGTGTACCCGCAGCTCCGAAGGAAAACATATAACTACCGCATTCGGGACATTTACGGGGCATATTGATCTTGTGTCCGCAATAATGGCAAAGCAGTTCCTGCTGATGACTATGGAAGTTCAAGCTGATATCACAATGGGGGCAACTGAATAATTTACCACAAGATATACACTGAACAAAGGAAGAATGGCCTCTTCTATTTTGCAGAAGAATTATCTGTTCTTTAGCTTCTAATTTTTCTTCGATCTTAGCTCTTAAAGTTTTGGATAGGAGTTGTTTGTGGTCAACCTCATTTCTCATATCAACAATCTTCACCGTAGGTAAATTATAAGAAAGTGGCCTATGAGTAAGAGTGAGTAACTCATATTTTCCGTTTATATTATTGAGCCAGCTTTCCAGCGATGGAGTTGCACTTCCCAAAACAACTACAGCATTTGACATTCGTGCTCTTACAACGGCAATATCACGGCCATTGTAGCGTGGGGTTTTATCCTGTTTGTAAGTAGTTTCGTGCTCTTCATCTACTATAATTGTACCGATATTTTCCAGCGGTGCAAAAATAGCGCTTCGAGCTCCGATCACTATTTTACATTCTCCACTTTTTATCTTGTTCCATTGTTCCCAGCGTTGACGGTCATTCAAGTGACTATGCAGAATGGCAATATTTTCACCAAAAGCATTAAAGAATCGTTCCACCATCTGGGGTGTGAGAGATATTTCCGGTACTAACATAAGAGCTGATCTGCCAAGATCACGGCATTTTTTTATAGCTCTTATATATACTTCTGTTTTGCCACTACCCGTAATACCATGCAGTAAAAAAGTATTAAATTCATGCTTTTCTACTGAATCTATAATGCTTGATACAGCTGTTTTCTGCTCCTCTGAAAGATTTACAATCTTCTCCTGTCTACTAGAGGGAAGCACAAAATAAGTCTCGTTTAATTCTTGCGGTTCAATTCGGATCATTCCTTTTTTTTCAAGAGCTTTCAAAACAGGTCTGGTAGTTTCATGAATAATATCTTTTAATGGAAATGATGCTTCTTTTGTTAAAATGATCTGCCAGGCATCAGCTTGTCTTTCAGTTAATTTTGGAAGTTCAACAATTTTATTTCTGACTACAAAATTAGCGACTTTCTTCTTGATCTTGGCATCATAAACTCTTTTTATTTCTATGATCTGGTTTATTTCAAGATATTCCAGCCAATAGTTAAGTCGTGAAGATTTAGTATTCAGGTTAGTTTTAACATCTGTTATATTCTGCCAGTTTAGACTGCTGAGTTCATTGAAGATCATCTCAGGAATTCCATCAGACTCAGGTATTTGTTTTTTTTCTAATAGTCTAACTTGTTGTTGGAGCTGAATATTAAAAGCTGATGGCAACATGGCAGAAAGAGCCTGTCCCAGGCTGCAATGATAATATTTACTTATCCAGTCAGCTAGATCTAGAAGTTGTGCAGCGATCTTAGGTTGCTCGTCGACAACTTCTAGAATCCCTTTGTATTGTAAAGTTGAATCAACAGTTTTTGTTTCCTGCCAGACAATTCCTGTATGAAATGAATTTCCAAAAGAGACAAGAACACGACAACCCTTGATTATTTCTTCAGAAGACTTGTAGCCGAAGAGTTTAGGCAATCTAACCGGTAAGGCTATATCATAATATTTCATAATTTAGTTTTAAAATTGTTACCTATTGAACAAAAAAAGCCCTCCTGAATGAAGAGGGCTTTGCTATATTAATTATCTGCTATTTATAGAATTTCATCCTGAAAGCATACCCAATGGGTTCTTTCACTCTTATTTTCCAGTTCAAAATGATCTGGCGACATTTCCCAATAAAACTATCGGTGAAATAACTACCATCTGCCACTTCAATATCAACTGCTTCTACTTTACCTGCTGCACTGATAATAAGAGAGAACTCAATTGTTCCATACATATCCATCATCATCGATTCTGTAGTAAACAGCTTCGTGATCTGTGGTTTGTAAGTACTCACGACCTGATCGATGTTGGCAAGTTCTGTTTTAGCTTCCGGTGTCATTTCTTCGAGCTTAACACTGCCTTCTTTCACCATCTTAATACCGGCAAAACGTTTTTTCACAGCCTGGAATTGAGCTTTACTTTCTACTTTAGTGATACTGTAACTTCCCAGATCGCCACCAAGTCCGGCAACATCAACTTCTTCGAAGCCGCCTGTTCCACCTAGATCCATACCTTCAAGACCAGCAATATCACCAAGTCCTGCAGCAGAACCAGCATCAAATCCACTGCTGCTGGCTACATCAAGATCAGCTGCTCCACGTGAAGCTTGAGGCCCACCATCACCACTACCGGTACCGGCAGCAACAATTTCGCTAACCTCTGTTACTTCCAGAAGTTCATTGGCAAAATCACCTTCACCTTCACCACCAGGCATACCAGAATCCAGAGCTAAACCGAATTCCTGCTCGAATTCAGCTTCGGTCATAGCTTGAGCTTCTTCAACCTGTTCTGTTACAGCCTCTTCTTCCACTGCCTTTGTCGTTGCTCGCTCAACAACCTGTTCTTCTTCAACTTGCACTTCCGGTACTTCAATTTCAGTGGCCATCTCTTCAATTTTTTTAAGACGATCAGTGAAATTTATTGCTACCGGAGGAACATAAGTTGATTCTGCAATATATAGACCCACGGCAGTAAAAAGCACGCCTAGTACAATAAATAGTCTTGTGAATTTCTCTTGTGGAGAACTAGGTGTGAATTTAGCAAACTGTTTACCAATGGCGATCTCTTCCGGGCTTGCAATATACACATAGGGTTTAGCGAAACTATATTCAATCTCCCATTTACCACCAAAACGCAAGCGACCTGCAGATCCAGGATCTAAAGTAAGAACATTTTTATTGAGAAGTTTAGATTGCTGGAGTTCTTCTTTTGTAAGAACTCTATCATCTTTTTTCACAACAACATCCATACCCTGGCGCAAAGTCATTTTGAATTTATCACCAACCTTAGAGATAAGATTATACTTGGCAGGAAATTTATCATCTAAGATCTGCCAGAATTGCATTTTATCGCTACCGATAAAGAATTTACCGGTAAAATCTCTATTATATCGCGCAGTATCGAGATATTGGTCTTTGTACTTTAATTTTAAATTTAGTATTTTATCACTCATGCGCACCTCACTTCAAGCCCAGAACTTCATCTTTATCTTCGGTGTGAACCGTGGAGAAATAGATGTTGGCAAATGCTGCCTGGGCGCTAAATCTTATGAACTCCGTTATATATCTGCACTGCAGCTCCTTATCCGCCTGGATCAGCAAACAGGGCTTACCGTCTTGCGAAGCGATAGCATTACCTTCGTATTTTAGAAGACCAAGCAGTGTCTGCCTGATATTCTGATTTGTAACGAAATCCTGCAAAGAGCCAACTGGTACATTGTCTTTTCCATAAAGAATTTTATCTGTATAGATCTTTACAATAACAGCCTGGCCGCTTTCTATCAAATCGTTTTTGGTAATGGTTGTAGGCAGAAGCATACCTTCCGGAGCTTCTTTTTGTGCGGAATCCATGGAGATATTCTTGATCATAAAAACCAGCAGAATTGTGAGAATGTCGATTAGTGATGTAATATTTAAATCTTTTGTCTTATTCCCACTTGATCTGGAAGTTCTATAACCACCTTTCCTGCAAACTTGATTTGATACTCTTTTCATATTCCCCTCCCCTACTTAGCCTGATAGTATTTTGTTGAAGCTGTTAGGTATTTTATGTTGGGAAAATTATTTGATTTACACAGGTCAATTGACCTTAAAAGAGTATCGAATGAAACATCAGGATCTGGCAGAATCTCCATGGTACCCTGATTTGGATTATCCGCATCCAACTGGGCAAGATTCATGTCCAGTGTGGAATAATCATATTTCCCGGGTGCCAGTTGTGGTATTGCTACCACTTGTTCCACTCCTTCTACCTTTATCTCAAATCTATCGAGAAAGAGTGCCAAAGTTAATACTCTGGGGATATCCTCTACTTGTTCTTCACCTGTTCCAGCACCACCTCCGCTGGAGGAAGGTAAAGTGATTTCAATCATAGCAAGATGTACGGATACCATTATAGTCATTAACATTGGTATAACAACTATGAATAGGTTCATAATAGGAATAAGGTTTGGCTCCCTTGGTTCGTGCTGAGATTCTGACCTATTCTTGGATGGACCGTAAGCCATAATTTAATCCTTCATTGAGTATGTTATTTGGTTAATAGTTTTAATACTAAATTCATCTATATCGTTAACGATTGTGCTTGCTCTTGATTGCAAACCACCTTTAATAATCATGGTAGGAATAGCCACCATAAGACCATATGCTGTTGTTCCCATAGCTTGAGAAATACCAAGTGTAAGAAGTCTACTCTTATCTGCTTCTGGAGCATTAGCCAAAGCATCAAAAGCTGCAACAAGACCAAAGATTGTTCCCAAAAGACCAAGCAGTGTAGCTACCTGTGCAATAATATCGAACCAGAAAAGTCCTGCTTCAACTTTAGGAATTGCCTGCAAGCCAGCTTCATCAAATGAGTTTTGCAGAGATCTTTGCAGTTCCATGCCTTTTTTGCCAGCTTTTATGCCGTCATTATAGCCCAGCAAACCGTTCCAGAAAATGAAACCAATCGTAGTCCGTTTGAATTGAGCACAAACCTTGATCGCTTCTTCTGTTTGATTGTTTTTGATATACCCTTTCAATTTTAAATAGAATTTCTGGGTATCAAGTTTTTCTTTAATGGTGAGCTGCCAATACTTAATAATGGCTAGAATAATAACCACTACAAGCAGGAACGAGATTATGTACATAAACTCGCCACCTTCAACAAACATCTTCACTAAATCCATAGCAGCTAAATTACATACACTAAATAACATAATAGCTAACAACAATACTTTGAAAAAACCTTTCTTCATTACAAGCCTCCCTCTAATATAACATTTTATTGGATTTTTTTAACTTCTCTTCCATATCCCTTTTTTGCAGATATTCAAAATCTGTTTGTTTTCGGGGCATGATAGAAGAGTCGTCAGGTTTTCTGATATCAATTTTTACTTCTTCCTCTTGAGTACTTTTCAGTGTCTTTATATTTCTAAATTTTGCTTTTATATCGGCAGAATTCGTTGTTTCCATAACTTCTTCAACAGGTTCATTAGGTTGAACAGTTTCCACAGCTTCTTCAGCTTCTTCTGAAACAACCGGGTTTTCTTCAACTTCTTCTGTAACAACTGGTGTTGATTCCACTAGTTCTGAATCAACTTGAGTTTCTTCTACAACTTCTTCAGCAGTAGCTGGTGTTTCCTCGACTACTTCTACCTCAGGAGTAGTTACTTCCTCAGTAACATCTTCATCCTGTGCAAATATCGCAAATGAAAAGAGAAGTAAGCATATTAATAAAATAATCTTCATATTTACCTCAGGTTATTCACCTTTGCGGATGATATAATCCATTTCAAAAATGAAACCTTTATACATTTCTTCACCAGTTACCTTCACCATGATCGTATTCTTGCCAGGTAAAAGTTGAGAGATCACAAGTTCATTACTCTGAACCTTGAACAAGCGTTCATCAACCACCATTTCTTTATTCTCTACAACCAGTTCTTCATTGATCCAGATAGAAACATTATGCTGCCCAATGTACTTAGCTGATGCCCGAAGCACTTCGGTTGGTATTTCGATATCTGCTTTTAAGAATACGGTATTAGCGGTTGTTGTATCAATTACGGGATACCAGATCTCATGAGCTGCAGTCTCTTCCATTCCAAACATCTGGCTCTTGTAATACTGGAAATAGGCTGTATCAGCAGCAACCCATTCATATCCTACGACAGCAGGTTCTTCAACAAATTCTTCCACAACTTCCTCTATCGTTTCCGTTTCTGTCTGTGCTACCATTATCGAATCGGCTTCTGCAAACATTGTATTAGCTAAAGCCATTATTGAATCAGCCTGCGCTACTATTTCGTCTGCTTGTGAATTCATTGACACAGCCTGGGCTACCATCGTCGAATCAATTTTAGTGACCATTATAGAATCAACTTGAGTAGGCATTGATTCGGTTTGAGCTATCATAGTCGAATCAACTTGTGTCGACATAGAATCAGCTTGAGCTACCATAGTCGAATCTGCTTGTGCAGGTATTGAATCAGCTTGAACCATTACTGTATATTCAGAATCAGCCATCAACGAATCAGCTTGAGCCTTCATTGATTCTGCTTGAGCCCACTTTGATTCAGCTTGTGCTTTCATTGTATCAGCTTCAGCCATCAATGAATCAACTTGGGCTAATACTATTGAATTATTATCTACAATCATAACAGAATCTGCTACAGGTAGCTCTTCTACAACTTCCTCTATAACCTCTTCTATTGCCTGATCGATTTCATCGAATTTTGGTAGTTCATCTGCAGAATCTGCTTTATGGGTAAGCCAGGTAAAATCTGTATAGAACATCTTCTTCTCTGTTGTACGGAAGAATACTAAAGCTTCCTCATCGTACTGCAAAGTATAATGAGCAGCAAACATCGTACTATCAACATTTGTAGTATCAACATTTGTTGTATCACGGGCAATCTTGAAGGTGATTATATTGTCTCCGGATATAGCACCCCGGGTAGTAGTAATTTTATAATGAGCAGTAAGTACATCATTCACTTTAATAAATTCTTCCTGCAGGGTTGGTTCCTTTTCAATAGGAGTATCATTAATAAACACCTGAACTGGTCTGTCGTATGTATATTCAACTAAAATCAATTCAGGAGGTATTTCAGATGAAAATCCATTGCTTAAATACAAATCCTGGCCTGCTGGAATGATCACAACTTCAGCTGTATCAAATACAGCCTCAACAGTATTTAATTCAACCGGAGTCCAAAGTGTTGGATCAGTAATTGTTAATTCAGCCTCAGAGATCGTTACCAGATTCCTGTTCCAGCTGGCATTCGTGTAATATTCTTCGTGGATCTTGCTCTTCCGAACTCCCCATTCAGCAAGTTTGTTGTAGGAAAGATCAGTGTATTCATCGCTATAATCTTTACCATCGTAGAAAGTTGTAAGCAAAGTCGTGTACATTTGAGCAGCTTTCTTCTTAAAGCCATAGGCCGATTGATTACCATTGCCAGTAAGAGCCGTTTTGTACTGCTGCTGCTGTACAGGATTAGCAACCATTGTCTCATTGTTCAACTGGTCCGAAACATCAATATATTTTTTAACCTGTGTAATTGTAACATCAGTCGCATAATCATAAGTTAAAGCGGCGAGATAGATGGCATGGGTGCGTTTTTCGGTTTCCAGGTTATATTCGTTACCCTGCTTGATCAGAGCGATAACCCTATCTCGAACAGCGTCGCATTGCTCCATTAGTTTAGGAATACGCTTTTTGCCCTCTGCCAGGTGTTTCTTCCACTCTGTAAGATTATTAACCTTAATTAATTCTCCTGGAGTTTTTGCCAGAACTGCAGCTTCAATTTCTACCATTTCTGTAGCATAATGATTTTTAAATTCTACATACCTGGCATAAAAATCGAAAACATCATAAATAGTCTCGGTAGGTAAAACAACACCCTGAGCCTGATATTTAGCTTCAGTTGTCTTGAATTCTTCGATCTTGGCAAACATCAGGTCATACTCTTCTGCCTCAAACAGACTATCGGCCAAAGCTTTAACTGCTTTCAACTTCTCTGCAGCAAATTGTTCCAACAGGTTAATGGAAGGATCCTTTTTGTAAATGTGGGCAGCCAGGTCTTCATAAGCAGCCTCATCACCACGATCTTTATACATTATCGCTACAAGTACCAGGAAGTCGTTTGCTTTAGGATGATCTGTGTAGAGTTTATCAAATTCCAGACAATACTCTTCGATCTTCTCTTCGTCTTCCAATTCCTGATAAATTTTTAAACCATTTAAGAAGATGTTTTCAGGAACTTGATCTCCAATATCCATCTGAGCGGCATCATCATGTAATTCCATGTACATAGCTGCAGCTGCAAATTTATCATTATACTGCTCACCTTCGTAGAAACTAATTATATTTAGTCGTAATTTGAATGCTTCGTTCGATTGTGGATATAGATCGATATATTGTTGACGTAAGCCTTCGCTTTGAGTCCAGTCTTTCAAACTATCCGAAATCGTCCAGGCACCTACGTAGGCTGCCAATTTATCGTCGCTAGATTCTTTTCTCGAAGCAATTTCTAAATACAGATCAAGCGCAGTCTGCATTTCACTGGCATTTTTGTAGCTTTCTATTGCCTCAACAATAAAGCCAATGCTTTCATCTGGTTTGGTATCTTTTAATTCATCAGACAGACGAAGATATTGCACTGCTGCCTGCACATAATCGGCTGAATCTGCCAAAGTGGTAGCCTTGGTCTGCATAGCAGCCAGAACATTGTTATTAAGCGCTTCCTTTTCTTCTGCTGATGCAAATTCTGCTGCTTTTCTATAATAGCTTTCAGCCAGATCATAATCCAGCCTCTGCTGGCTTATCTCTGCCATTCTGGCATAAGCAATTTTGGATAGTTCATCTTCTAAAGTATAATTGAGCAAATTCTCATAATCACCATAAGCATCATCAAACTCTTCACGAACATAACGCATTTCCGCTCTTTGATAAATTAATCTTACAATTTCCTGTTCGATCTCAACGCCTTCTTTGGCTGAAGCAATCAAATAATTCTCAAAGAAGATCGAGGCGTTGATCAGAAGTGAATCTAATCCATCGGCATCAATAGATATGCCGCGAGCAGAATCAATATAAGCCTGCTCGTTTATAGTCGGTTTTAAGATCTCATGAATTTTTTCGAAATTATAATATTCAATATCGCGATAATCATAGACCAGTGGATGATCAGGATTTTCATTTATAAAGGTAAGAATATCGACATTGGTATCAAAATAATAACCAGGGTCGTTGGTTCCTTCTGCCATATCCTGTCCAAAATCGACCACCGTTTTCCGCATATTTTCTTTCTTACTCTTTCCTATCTCATCATCAAATTCTACAAATTTGCAATAGTTGTCAGTTAGATCTTCGTAAGTCTGATAATCTGCATCGATTTTAGATTCAGCAAAATTATTATAGAATCTTGGTTCCAGAAATTCATAGGCATCACGAATTACTTTAAGCTGCGGCTCAATATAATCATCTTTATTGGTTTGATACCAGAGCGAGTCAGCCCTGAAACTACTAACCAGTCTAATCATCTGTCCGACAACCAGATTCTCTGCCGGTTCTCCATTTCTGGTTCGAGAAGAATTTTGTTTAAAGATAGTCATGATCGAATCAACATAAGTTGGAGCACCAATATTATCCGGATAAAGTGTAATAAAGGCATCATAAAGATCTACAGCCTGCATGGGTGCGTTATATTTATGCTTTAGTTCGATAGCTTTTAAGATCACTTCCTGACCATATTCTTTATTCACAAAATTCTGAAAGATCTCGATCGCTTTTTCGGAGGCAACTGAAAACTGTTCGAAATCAGTTCCGTCGTATTCTATCAGGCTATAAGCCATATTTTCAATGGCATCACCCTCAAAGAAGGCTCTTTCAGTTTGCAGGGAATCCGCTGAGATAACTTCCAAAATTTGAGAGAAATCATCAATAGCTTTTACAAAATTAGCACTACTGAAATAAACCCAGGCTCTTTGAAAAAGACCATGATGTTGAAGCGGATCTCCTTCTTTTTCAACCACAATATCAAAGTATTCGATCGCTTTCTGATAAAGCGGTCCTGCAACACGAGAATCTATGGCGATATTGAAATACAAATTCCCCAGGCGATAAGCTGCTTCAGTATTATATTGTGAATCCGGCATACTATCCAGGATTTCTTGATAAGCATCTATCACATATTGCAGTTTTTCTTCAGAAAGACGCAAATTATCCGGCCAGTTGATAACCAGATCAATGTTATTCATCCTGCCTTCATCCCTTTTTGAAACTTCTGCATTGTAACCGTAAAGCCCCAGATTATAGTAAACTGCATCTCTTTCCAGCATATTGGGATCATGTTCTAAAACTTTGGCATAGTAGCCTGCTGTTTTACCAGGCTCGGTTACATCAACTTCCGTACTCATCTCAGCAAGATTGAAATACATTCTTGCCAGTCCGGGTGAATTCGGATTATCATTGATAAAATCAAGTGTCTTATTATATATTATTCTTTTATAGTTAATTTTCTTTTCATATTCAGTTTGTAATTGCGACTCCGCTGATTGGGCAAAAATGCTAAAAGAGGCAAATATAAAAATGAAAACTAACAAGGTTCTCAGCAGAGATCTATTCATTTCTAACCTTTTCCTGGAGTTCTTTGTATTTTTTATCCATAGTCTGAGACTGTTTAAAGAGAAGCCCCAGTAATTTCATTTGATATTGGTCTGTAACTGCAGTTACATCACCAATTACGGAAGATAATGTTCTATCATAAAGATCTTTAAGACTATCAAATTCAGAGATCAAGATCTGTTTTTCTTTATTCAGCTTAGAAGCAATACGCTTATTGAAATCCTGACGAACAATACCCTTTAAACTAATCATTTCTGCTTTTGATGCTTCTATTGTAGCAATTTCCGCTTCTATCATCTGTTTGTATTCATCAGTTGGCGAGCCACCAAACATGTAATCTGCGATCAAATCGAAAGATTCCATATTAGCAGCAACCAGCTCTTTATATCTGGAGATCTTCTGGGCAATATCTGTATGATTATTATCCTGAGCTATAACCTGCAGTTCATTCCAGGTATTCATATCAGTTTCGGCATACATTTTTTCCATAGCCAGGCGGCGAGCCATTTCAAACTCATAGCCGGAAACCTGAGTGCGATGCCCTAAATAGTTAAGCGTTTGCAATACATATATTGCTGAATCTGAATAGGCAATCTCCTCTTCCATTAGACGGGGTATTTTATCATTTGGAGTAGAGTTTGCCAGCAGGACCAGTGCATCAATATCAGAAACTGTACTGGTATATGTTTTGTATTCCTCTTCCAGAAGAATTAGTACATTTAAAGTTGTTGGATCCATTCCTTCATAGAAGCCCTGCATAATTTCATTTGTAGTCTGAAGATCAGCTTCAATTTGAGTCAGCTGCAGTGACAGCTCATCCAATTCTGACTGAGAAAGCCGGCTGGCAGCCATGATGCGCCGGGTACGACCGTAATCTTCCAGCAGCTGATATTTCGTATTCAGAGTACCAAGCAGCATATCATTCTGGGAGATCATCTCGCTGACTGAAGATTCGATCAGATCCAGATCTACACCACCGCTGTTATTCATTGCTATAAGAAATTTAGCAGATGTATAATACTGACTTTTACGAGGTTTTTCCACTATTTGTTCAAGATAGGTAAGAGCCTGATCATACATGCCGTTTTCATTGTACCGTGAAGCAATTTCAAACAGCACAGCATCATCAATGGGTGTTTTTTGCATTCTGCAATAGGTATTATAATACTGCAGTGCCTTTACTTCATCTTTTTGGAGAGTATAGAGACGAGCCAAAGCCAGATAGCTAAAATCATAATCAGGATTATCTTTTTTGTAATCCTTATCGTTTAAGGCAATAAATTGTTCTAAGGCAGAATCGGCATCACCCTTGAAGTAAGAAATCATCGCCAGCATAGACTTTGCTTTATAAGAATAGTAATTGTCCTGCTTTAAAATATTGAAAATCTCGGCGGCTTCATCGTTACGGCCCATATTGAAATAAGCTTGAGCCAACCAGTAATTCTGTTCTATAGACATATCACCTGTGTAATTGTCAAATAGAGTGATCAATTCCTGGTCATAACCTTCAAAGAAATATACTTTCTGCAGCATAAGCAGGGCTTCCTCGATCTTGGGTGACTGAGGATAGTTGCTGGTCATATCTTCCAGATAATTACGAGCTTTAGCGTATTGGTAACGGTAAAAGAAAAGTTTAGCCTGATAGAACCTGATCTGATCGTGCAATTCAGGGATCTTGCCGTAGATAACTCTGTGCTCACCAATTTTGGTAGAAAGAGCTTCTAGTTCATTTTGATCAAACATGCGATCAAACTGCTTAGTGTATTTGGCATAATGCTTCAGTATATCGGCTAACTTATCGTTATCGTATAATTCTCGTATTGCCTGCTGCTGCTTTAAAAGGTTGAAGAAATATGAAACCTCTTCCTCCATATAAGTAAGCTGCCTGCCCTCTTCTCGCACTAGATCAATTAACTGCGTATTAGATTCAATCTGAACATCAGGATCGTCTTGTGCAAAAATAAAAAGGGATGACAATACGAATAAAACTAAAATTGTTTTCTTCATAATAGTCATTTATAATATCTATTCTTGTAAAAGTTTCCTGATCTCTTCCAGTTCTTTTTCAGATTGCTTTCTACGCTGACGGATCTGTTCCAGTTCTTCCTGCAACGGATTAGTGCCTGACTCATAATAGCTGCCGGAACCAGGTACTGTCTTGTTCTGCATATAGCGGGTAGTGGATTCTTTAACCCGTCTTTCATTAACTTTTAGCTCAGATAATGCATCCAGAGTGTATTTTAAATTTATAGCTAATTTATTACCTAAAGCCGAGTTTGCTAAGTCTTCTAACCTGAAGATACAGGCATTTGCCGTGAAATTCTTGAAGAATACATTTAAGCCAAGGTTAATATCCTGACCATCGATCTCACCCTCTACTCCCCAGTACTTGGAAGGCTTGATCTCCAAGCCGCCGAACAGGCCATTAACATAACCACTGTATTTACCGCGTCCTCTGAATCTTCTGGCGCCCAGACCAAGGTGAAGAGTGGTTTCCAGATAATCCATGCCAGAAATTCCCGTTACAATTACCGTAGATTTACTAAGTACGGTGAAGGGTGAAAACTTTACATAATCAATCGGATCCGGATAATCATATTCACCTCTGAAATAATTCTCTTTTGGATCTCCAACTTCCGACATAATGTTAAGCATGCCAAAGGAAATGGCCGGATAGGTTTCAGTCTCAGTGATCAGTTTGAATTTAAAATTGGCAAATACCCCAGCTGTGCTGGTGTAAACTATGCCCAATTCTACCTTATTAAAAAAGCCTATCCTCAAGTTACCTGCATAATCCAATTCATCATAAGGTTTCCTATCAGCGAAAGTCTCATCGGCAGATAATTCAACAACTCCATCACTGGTCATAAAACCAGTAGTCGAGAAATCCATCATCAGATGCGGCATTACGTAGGCATTCGGAATGTTGATGCTACCCATCGCTGTGTATGGTATCGCTAACATTGCGGATGCTGCAACTAAAACGAAAAGCAATAAAACGTGTTTTTTCATATCTATACCCCCAAAAAATTGCACTTTTTCTTATAACTGTTTGACAATTTATAAGTCAAGCATTTTTTTCTATTCATGAATTTGGAACATAATAAACGTTTAGGCCAATCAGGTGAGGATTCAGCCTCTAATTTTCTCTTATCAAATGGATACAAAATCATAACTCGAAATTTCCACTCAGCTTATGGAGAGATAGATATAATTGCTTTAAAAGAAGATACAATTGTATTTATAGAAGTTAAATCCCGCAGTTCAAATACCGAGGCAGCACAAAATGCCGTTTCAGTTTCTAAACAGACAAAATTAAAAAATACTGCTTCCATTTTCCTCTCTCAACATCCAAACTATGAGCAGTTTCCTACCCGCTTCGATGTTATTTCCATAATCTACAAGAACCATGATCAACAACTAAATCATCTCAAGGATGCTTTTTAAGCAGCATACCTATCAGATATTAAGTTCCCCGAAACACTTATTTATGAATTTCAAATATCTTGATAAAGATTTATTATAATACTTTAAGAGCAGAAAATTATTTTTAATCTCTTTTATGTCAATTAAATATTTCCCAGGGTTTTAGTTATTGCAATAATCCTGGATCAAAATCCTTTCCTAAATAGCTTTCCCAGCCAACTTGGGTTCCTTCCATATCATCACCATCGGCATAGATAATTCTATAATTCCCACTGGTTTGAAAATCAAGAAAGATATATGTCATATTCCCCTGGCTGCGGTATTTCCAGATCTGAAAGTCCTTTTGGGCATATTTCGTATTGAGTCCGGTTTCTTCATTAATTACATCATCAGGCTTTCCATGTCTTAGATAAACCCGTCCCCGATCTGAAGACCAGCCTTTTTTAAAGTGTGAAAATTCCTGATTACAATACTGTACCCGTTTTTTAATGAGATCGAAAAATTCGTTATTATCAGTGGAGGGATCAGGATCACTGGTGGTCCAGAAGCGACTTACAAAATTATTCCGACCATCATCTGTGAGGGTTTTCCAACTCTTGTGCTTTGATTTTTCAATAAAATAACCAATCAACTCAAGTTCGTCTGAAATTTCCACAAACATCCTCTGGGTAAACAATTTTGGTTGTTTAAGGCTGAAAAAGTCCTGGTTAACTTCGATCAGACCAGAATTCTGATCATAAACTTCCAGAATTAGATCGTAATATCCTACTTCAAAATCTGTGATATCGATCCAGGAAACTTTGTTATGTGTCTCAGTACCAACCTTAACAAAATCTGAATATTCTGAAATGATTAAATCTTTTTTCTTAATAAAGATCTTCACATCAACATCACATTGGCCATCTGAGGCAAACTCATAATTCTGCAGCTCATAATACACTGCTAACGAGTCCTGGCTTAAATTAGAGAACACATGGCTGACATTTATATCATAGAGAAAATCATTACGATGGAATTTGGGCATATAACTAGTTGTATCACGTGTAACACTTGATGAAAACTCTAAATCACTAATAATGCTACCTGCTACAAAGAGATCGCAGTTACTTTCCCAATCAGATTCTAAATTATTGTTCAGATCTTTAATTTTCATTACATAGTTATAGCCTGGTTTGGTTAAAGTAAAGGAGATCTTATCTGTAAAATACTTACTTGACTGAGTAGAAGCCTGATTACGCACAATAATTTTATTGGTGAAATTATCCTGCACACCCTTGCCACTTTTTTTTAGTTGATAATCAACTGATAGACTTGCCACAAATCCCAGGGAATCCTGCCATTCAAAGCTAAGATTTTTATAGGTGATCTGATAATTTATCTCAAAAGTTGTATTTCCATCCCCGGATAAGAACCTGTTCATATCGATGGCAATATTAAGATCCTGCGCCCCCAGTACGGATAAAAACAATAAAAATAAGCAAAGAGGAATAATCCTTTTCATCAGGTGCTCCTTATTACTATCACAGATTTTAAAAACTCTCCGATAAACTATTTACATAAACTTATAGACTCTCCGATGAATCTAAAAACAGCAATATCTGGCTAAGCTTACTGCGTCAAATATTATTTTGAATTGAAATCGATTAAAAAAATCTTAAAGTTGACTATCCCCAAGGCTTTCAAGGAGTATTTCACCAACTTTATTTCAGCAAGCTGAAAATCCCGACGCAAGCATCTAGGAATTCTTTATAATTAAAAAAAGGGTGTAGAAATTGCAGATTTTTTAAAATTAAAAATTCAAATTTACTTTTTGATGGCTGTTTTCAATTTGAGCTAGGAATCGGTGAATAGTAACATCCGGAAATACTTTGATCGATCTAGGATGCAGATTAAGTGATTTATATTTCTTAGATTCAATTGTTATGTGAATCCCAAATTTACCGGGAAATTTATTCATGATCTCCCTGAACTCATTGGAAAATTCTTCCGTGAAGGACTCTTCAGGAATACGAACAAAGTATTCACCTGACAGGTAGCGGTCAAGCTCAGTGAATCTTAAGATTTTGCGGGGAACGATACGCAGCATGTTCTCATTGCCATTATTATAGGTAGATTTTTTACCCACTATAAAAAGTTCTTTACCTTCTTCGATCAGATGGATAAAATTATCAAAGTCATTATTAAAAAGGGTCAGTTCAAACTTGCCTCTGAGATCTTCCAGCTTAACTATAGCAAAAGGATTTCCCCGCCTATCTGTTTTTCTGGTAACTTCAGACACAATTCCAGCTATGGCAAGGTTGGCAGGTACTTTTTCCATTTCTGTATCTACGGCATCAGAGGTTACATTAACCAGATTTTGCAGCATCTCTTTATACTGATTCAGAGGATGGCCGGACCAATAGAAACCTAAAACCGTTTTTTCATTTTTTAATTTTTCATTCAGTGTCCAGTCATGTACTTCTGGCAAAGTTGGTTTATAGTCATCATCTTCTTCTTCGGAGCTAAAAGCGTCAAAAAACATCATTTGCCCACGCTTTTTTTCTGTCTGAATGCCGGAAGCATAATCCAGGGCAATTTCAATAGCAGCATATTTTTGAGCCCGGTTACCTTCCAGATCATCCATTGCTCCAGCAGAAATCAAACTCTCCAGAGTTGTTTTGTTCACAACCATCGTATCAGATCTGGAAGTGAAATCGAAAAGATCTTTATAAATCCCCTCTTTTTTACGATCAGCAATGATCGTTTTAATTGCAGCAGAACCTACATTTTTTATAGCCTGCAGACCAAAAAGAATTTTGTTCCCATGTACTTCAAACTCACTGTCGCTCGTGTTTAGATTTGGAGGCAGTACTTCAATTCCCATTGATTTACATTCATCGATAAAATTAGTGATTTTAGTCGCATCCTGTTCCAACGACAAAAGAGCAGCCATGAATTCCACCGGATAATGCGATTTAAGATAAGCTGTCTGGAAAGAGACATAAGCATAAGCTGCTGCATGGCTTTTATTAAAAGCGTAATTGGCAAAATCCAACCAGTCAGACCAGATCTTTTCAATTATATGAGGAGCAACACCATTTTGAGAAGATCCCTCTACAAATTTTACTTTCAGCATCTCCATCGTTTTCAATTTCTTCTTACTGATCGCCTTCCTCAGTGTATCAGCTTCAGCTCCACTCAAACCACCCATTTCACGAGCGATCTGCATCACCTGTTCCTGATAAACCGTAACGCCATAAGTTTCGCGCAGCGTATTCTCTGTGAGAGGGTGGACAAAAGCTATCGGTTCCCGGCCATGTTTACGATTAATAAAACTGTCGATGAACTGCATGGGACCGGGTCTGTACAAGGCGACCATGGCAATAATATCTTCAAAAACATTTGGTTTTAGAGCACAAAGATATTTCTTCATTCCGTCAGATTCAAACTGGAATATACCATCCGTTTGTCCTTTGGATAATAGCTCATAACTCTTGGGATCTTTTATGTCAGCATTATTTATATCAACTTCAATGCCTTGAGATTTCTTGATTAGATCAACCGTTTTCTTGATCAAAGTAAGCGTTTTAAGACCAAGAAAATCCATCTTCAACATTTTAAGATCATCCAGCCAGCGTCCTTCATACTGCACCAGAACAGATAATTCACCATTTTTCTGATTATTGGAAGCAAGCGGCACATAATTACTCAGATCACTGGGACCGATCACAACTCCTGCTGCATGAATACCAATTTGACGAACCAATCCTTCTAAAACCTGGGAATAAGTCAGGATAGAAGCCATCATGTCATCTTCAGCCATTTTTGCAGCAAATTCTTTGGACTGTTTCAGGGCTTTATCAAGCGTAATTTTAGGAGTTGATGGTATTAATTTTGTGATCTCATTGGCAACTGAGGCCGGCAGATCCAGAACTCTTGCCACATCCTTAATAACAGATTTGGCTCCAAGAGTGCCGAAAGTAATAATCTGAGCTACACTTTCGCGGCCGTATTTTTCTACAACATAATCAATTATTTTACTACGCCCTTCAGCACAAAAATCTATATCAATATCCGGCATGCCAATCCTGTCCGGATTCAAAAAACGTTCAAAGAATAAACCATACTTAAGCGGTTCTATCTGAGTTATCCCTAAAAGGTAAGAAACAATACTTCCCACAGCCGAACCTCGACCCGGGCCCACCGGTACATCCATTCTTCTGGCTGCATCAATAAAGTCTTTCACAATCAGAAAATAGGCCTCATAACCCATCTTATGAATTACTGACAGCTCATAATCGATCCGCTGCTTGATCTCTTCTGTTATTTCCGGGTATCTGGTTTTTGCTGAAGTATAACAAAGATGTTTCAAATAGTGCGAATGATCTGTAAATTCAGGTGGATGATCTATATGAGGAAACAGAAAATCATTATAATCCAATTCACAATTTATTTCATCAGCTATTTTTAAAGTATTTTCGTAAGCCTGTTGCTGCTGGGGAAAAAGTTTGCGCATCTCTTCTTCGGTTTTAAAATAGAGCTGATTTGTGTTGTATTTCATGCGGTTGGTATCGGAAAGTGATTTACCTGTCTGGATGCAAAGCAGAACATCATGTGCATCAGCATCTTCTTTTTTTAAGTAATGACAATCGTTGGTTACCACCAATGGTGTATTAGTCTCTTCAGCCAATTTTATAATGAGAGGTTGAACGATCCGTTCTTCATCAATACCGTGATCCTGGAGCTCTAAATAAAATCTATCTGGAAAAGTCTCTTTAAAAAATTTAACTGCTTCTTTTGCTTCACTCTCTTTTCCATTTAAAAGAAGTTGGGGAATTTCACCTTTTAAACAGGCAGTTAAACAGATTATATCTTCAGAGTATTTTTGCAGCAGACTTTTACTAATGCGCGGTTTATAATAAAATCCATTTAAATAGGCAAAAGATGAAAGTTTGATCAGATTTTTATAGCCTTTTAAAGATTTTGCCAAGAGTACCAGGTGGTGGCGGACATCTCTTTTGCTCTCTGGATCATCCAATTCACCATTTACTATGTAGGTTTCAATGCCTATGATTGGCTTGATGCCTTCTTTTTTGGCGCGATTGTAAAAATCTATGGTTCCGAACATATTACCGTGATCTGTCATGGCAACAGCGGGCATGCCGTATTCCTTGGCCATAGCGATCATTTTATCGACGCGACAGGCTCCATCCAGCAAACTATATTGGGTGTGATTGTGTAGATGAACAAACGTCATTGATTATTTTTTCACCCTTTCCCCTTAAATTTTACAACGTAATTTTTTTACAGGATTTGGAATGTGTCAAGAACATCAATAAGATTTAATGCGCTGGAATTTTTCTTGATAATTGGAACGAAATTCTACTACCTATCAACAAACAAGATATGCTTTTTTTAGCAGAAAATATTTGTATTATTTAATCAATTTTAAATTTAATTTTCAACCAAAATCTGAAGTAACTTTCCTTTTATCATTTGAAAATCAAATTACAAAAACAATAAATCAATTGACAAAATTTATGCTGACTTAAAACTCGGTGACTGATTACTCATTAAGTGCAGAAAATGTTTTTTGAGTAAATCGAAATTATGAGGATTTTATGAATAAACGACAGTTGCAAAAGCAGAAGACACGGGAACATATCCTGAAAATTGCCAAGCAGGAATTCGTGAAGAAAGGCTTTCTTAATACTACAACCAATGAAATCGCCCAGCAGGCACAGATAGCTCATGGTACTTTATTTTTGCATTTCAAAAACAAAGAGAACCTGATCGTGGAGATTCTCGACCTGGAGCTGGATCAGATCAGCTCCAGCATTCAAAAGGTTGTATCTCAGTCAGCTGATCTGGAGCAGATGCTGATCCAATATTTGAACCTTTTGGAAAAGGACGAAAAACTCTTTGCCGTTCTGGCGAGAGAGCTGCCCTTTTATCCCCAGGAGTTAAGAAGAAAAATACTTTTCCGAGACTCACTGATACGCAGTAATTTTCATCAGGTAATAGAAACGGGTATAAAAAAAGGAATCTATCGAAAAATTGATCCGGCTACAGCTGTTACATTCTTATTTGGAACCATAAATTACTACTTAAGCTTGCGCTCAATATTCGTCGAAAATGATAGTGTAATTGCTAAATTTAGAGAACAGATCGTAGCAACTTTTAAAGCGCTTTTAATCTGCGATAAGGAGAAATAAATGAGTGAAAATAGCAAGACCAAGAAAGTTCACATCTGTCGTAGTTGCGGTAAAGTAATGAAGGATTTAGGTGACTTTGCATCAGAGCTTATAGGCAGTGATCTATGCAGTAATTGCACCGATGAATTTGGCTTTCAAAAACGCTATTCTCAAGTTGTGGAAGAGACTAAACAATTTTTAATAAAACAACTCTCTGTCTCGCAGCAGGAAGCGGAAAAAATGGCTTTGGAGAATGTTGCAAAAATGCCCATCTGGGCCCACCGTGAAGAACAACTTATAGGCAAAAAGAACATTGTGATCACCGACGTTGGCAGTACTACTACAAAAGCATTACTGCTAACCAGAAAGGATAAGAAATTTATTCATTCAGATGTACAATACTCACCCACTACTGTAGAGAAACCGTTTGAAGATGTGAATATTGGTGTTTATAAAGCAGTTCAAAAACTGGAAAAAGCCACTGATATTTCACTGCTTGCAGCTGATGCGATCGAGATAAAATTGAAATTCAAAGAAGATGTACTTTATATTTCTACCAGCAGTGCCGGAGGTGGATTGCAGATTCTAGTTATTGGCCTGACGATTTTCGATAGTGCTTCCAGCGGAAAACGAACAGCCTATGGAGCTGGAGGTGTGATCCTGGATACATTTGCTATAGATGATAAGCGCAGCAGTCTTGAACAAATGCAGGCTATGGGAGTTTTGCATCCCGACATAATTTTAATGGCCGGTGGTGTAAACGGTGGCGCAGTTTCATCGATCTTGCGTTTAGGAGAAATTTTGCAATTGGCTAATCCAAAACCCAAGTTTGGTGATAAAGCTGAAATACCACTGATTTTCGCTGGAAATGAAGCTGCCCAAACTTTTATTGCCGGTCTCTTCCAGAAAAAGTTCGATCTCTATATCGTACCCAATATCAGGCCAACATTACAAGAAGAAAATCTGCAGCCTGCTCGGGAAAAAATTCATAAGCTGTTCATGGAAAACGTGATGGAACAGGCACCTGGATATTCCCGCTTAAAAGAATGTGTTTCTGACAATATTATACCTACTCCAACAGGAGTTATCAGAGCATTGCAATTAGTCAGCGAATCTTTGGAAGAGAACGTGATGGCTGTGGATATTGGAGGAGCAACAACAGATGTATTTTCCAATATTTTGGGAGATTACTTTCGTACTGTAAGTGCAAATTATGGCATGAGCTACAGCATTTCAAATGTTCTGAAGGATTCTGGATTGGAAAAAGTAAAAACCTGGCTTCCAAGTAATTTTGATAAAAACTATATTTTGAATTATATCGGGAACAAGATGCTTTACCCCACCTTTGTCCCCAAAACATCACATCAACTCTCAATTGAACACGCTATAGCTCGCGAAGCCATTTCCATGAGTAAACAACAACACATGGACATGAATTTCAATACAAAACAAGTTGGATTCCTTGATAAACTAAAAAAAAACAGTGATGATCTGGAAAAGATCACCGATGCCTTCTACATCGAAAAAGCTTTGGAATCTAAGAAATTTCACATGCACGATATAAATATTATTATCGGCTCCGGAGGAGCATTGGCTCACACAGAAAATTCCCAGCAAGCTCTGGCTATAATCTACGATGGTTTCCGTCCCGAAGGCATTACTGAGATCTGGAAAGACCGACATTTCATCACCCCTCACCTGGGAAAATTAAGCTCGGTTGATGAAACACTGGCATCTGAAATGCTAGCTAATGATTGCTACGATAAGATTGGTCTTTGCATCCGACCTTTAGCCAAAAAGTGGAAAGCAAATGCAACCGTTATGCATATGGAAATTGAAAATAGAAAAATCGAAATCAAAACCAATGAAATTCTTTATTATGCTAACGATGAATCTGAAGATAGAGAAATTTCTATATTCCTGCAGAAAGGATTTTATCTTAATACAGAAGCACCGATGTTCAAATTTTCTTCTGATCTACCAATTTTTGTTGATACTTGCCGATCAACAGATTTCGAGAATGAAAATAAGGCTATGAAGTTATACAACATTGATAATGAACCTGCTGCTATCGAAAATGATTTTCTCCCTTTTACTCAGCAAAAAGTCATCAAAAATGGAGTACAGGAACATCTGGTAGAACTGCCTTATAAAGGAACTATGCTAGTTGATATCGATCAGCAGGTAGACGCAGATACATTTGTAGGTGAAAATCTATTTGATCCACCCAAAGTGTATGTGATCTCTCTTTTCGATAAAACATATTTAAGATTGAACCAGGAAAATATCAGAGCATCACTTCGAATTGAAGAGGGCCAGGAAGTAAAATACGGACAAAGAATTGCGGAGATCGGAAATCGATCATTTATTGAAGAAATAAATTTCCAGCACTTCAACTTTGATTCCCCAGTGCGTGGAGAAGTGGAGAAAATAAACTACGATTCCGGTACAGTAATCATGCGGGAAATTCAAGATTATTCCAATAAACCAAAAACTATAAAGGTAGCCAAAAGGCTGAACATGAAACCTAAAAACATGATGGGCTACATGAAAAAAGGATTAAATGATTTTGTTTATGCTGGCGATGTAATTGCTTCTAAAATAGTTGATGTAAGAGAATTAAAACATGCAGTAATAATAACGGCTCCAACCACTGGAACTATTACCGATATCGATAGAGAAAAGGGAACCGTTACGATCCAATACAACCGACAACCATATCGCAGAACAGCCGGTGTAACCGGAAAAGTAGTAAAAAAAGTTGAAGGTCATTCTGTTACAATTGCCTACGATGGCAATACGTTAAACGGTATAATTGGTTTCGGCAGCGAGAATTGGGGAAAACTCAAATTCATTGAATCTCATTATCAACTTTCAGAATGTAACTCTGAGAACATTGTTGTTTATACAGGAAAAATCAATCTTGCTTTTCTGAAAAATGCCGAAGAGCTGAAATTGAAAGGCGTTGTGGCAGCTTCCATTGATAATGCAGACCTGGTTGAATTCACAGGAGAAGAAATCGGAGTAGCACTCACAGGAAATGAAAGCATCCCCTTCCCGCTTATCATCACAGAAGGTTTTGGCGATTTCACTATGTTCAAAGAATATTCTGAATTTTTAAAGAAACATGATGGGAAATTCATCTATATAAATGGACACACCCAAATTCGCGCGGGAGTAACCAGACCAAAAATGATCGTGATGGATTAGTTGTAAAAGGGTCAGCAAAGTCGTTCTTATTTTTCTTAAAGAGAAGTAAGCGAAAAAGTTAGTTATTAACTAACAAAATAAGAGTATTTGGATCTTCACTTTGAATGTAGTTTTATTGCCTTTATTTGCAAGTATCAATAGTAATTTTGGAGGATCTTTGGTTAAGAATTACATCAAAATAGCAATTCGCAGTATAAAAAAACAACCATTGTTTTTTCTAATTAACGTTTTGGGGTTAGCAATTGGAATGGCTTGTTCAATTTTAATTTTGATGTGGGTTCGTGATGAACTAAGCTTCGATAGATTCAATACAAATTATGACAACATTTATCGGCTCACATCGGATATTGAGCTTGAAACAACAACACTGATAAGCACACACGATACTCTAGCAGGAGATATGCTTGCCGAAAGAATGCCGGAAATTCTGGTATCAGCTTCATGCCTATCCTGGGGATCTACAGATTTTTACAATAATGACCAACTTGTTGGAGATTTTTCAGTTTTGTTTGCTGAACCAGAATTCTTCTCGATATTTTCTTTACCGTTTATCATTGGAAGTATTGATTCAACTTTTAGCGATCCAAATTCTATTATAATCACCCAGACGATGGCAAAACAAATATTTGGTGATGAAAATCCAATCGGAAAAACAATTGGTTCGTATTACAATGACTCGACAATTACAGGAGTTATTGAAGATTTTCCCAGCAACTCACATCTGCAATTTGAATGTATTTTGCCCTTTTCTTTAGCAGCAGAATTAGATAAAAATATTGGAAATCGAGGTTTTCGAGCTTATGTAACTTATCTTCTATTCAAAAATAACGTAACCCCCCAATCAATAAAAGAAAAGCTGGATGATCTTCTTAAGGAAACAGAATATTATGGCTGGACTTTCTTTCAGCCTTTAAATGATGTATATTAAAATTCAGCTTTTGACAATAATATGGGCTTAACAGGAGAAAGAAAACAAGTTCATTTATTCTCATTACTTGCTTTTTTTATACTTATCATTGCCTGCATAAATTTTACAAACCTTTCTACCGCTGCTTCCATCAAAAGAGCTCAAGAAATTGGCATGAGAAAAGTTTTGGGGGCAGAAAGAAAACAATTGATCTCACAATTCTTAACTGAATCCCTGTTTATCTCATTCTTAGCCATGATAATTGGTCTATTTGTGGTTTTAGCTGTTTTACCTGCATTTAACGATATCTCTGGAAAATCCTTCTCATGGAGATATCTGGACCTTATTTTTTATGCTGGAATTCTCATCATATCCATTTTTACAGGATTGATTTCAGGAATATATCCTGCCCTATTCTTATCTTCCCTGTTACCTGTGAGAATTTTAAAAAAGGGATTTCGTAGTAACAGATCTCAAATTTATTTAAAGAATTTTTTAGTAGTATTTCAGTTTTCAATCTCTCTAATTCTCATAATCTCCACTCTCGTGATCAATAAGCAGCTAAAATATCTTAGAAATAGAAATCCGGGATTTAATAAGGAGCATATTCTAAAAATACCATGGGGTGTTAAGGAAGAGTTAAAAGAGGAATTATTAAAGATTCCACAAGTCGCAAATCTCTCAAATGCCATGTATTCTCCTTCAAATATATTTGCTTTATTCAATCTTAAGTGGGCAACAAAAGATTCGATCAGAAGTCGGCAGATGTGGGGAACTTCGGTTGATTCTGATTACCTGGATCTTTTTGGTATCGATCTTTTGCAGGGACGTAACTTTAGAAAAGGTTCGGAAAATGATGAACTCACCGGATTGATAGTTAATGAAACAGCAGTTTCACAAATGGAACTTGAAGAATCAATAGGCAAGGAAATTACTTTTTCAAGTAGTAACGGTATAAAAGATTTAACAATTATAGGAGTAATAAGAGACCATAATTTTCGAGACTATTATAAAGCTATTGAACCTTTGATCATCCTGAACGACCCAGTATGGTGCTACACTAGCTTCATTAAGATTAAACCCGATAATATCAGTGAAACTATAGTTGCAATTACAAAAACTATGAAAGATTATCATTCTTATGATGGTGAAATTGACTACAGTTTTTTGGATGATGAATTCAATGAAACCTATAAAATGGAAATCAAAAAAAATCAACTCTTCAACTATTTCACTGTTTTAGCAATTTTGATTTCATGTCTGGGATTATTTGGGCTTGCTGCTTTCATGGTTGAGCAAAGAACCAAAGAGATCGGCATTAGAAAAGTACATGGATCATCAGTTAATCAAATTGTGTACTTTCTTTCAAAAGATTTCGTGAAATGGGTAGCATATGCAAATATTTTTGCAATTCCTGTATCCATTTATTTCCTGAAAAATTGGTTACAGAATTTTGCCTTTAGAATTTCTTTAGATATTTGGTTCTTTATAATAGCGTCATTCCTAACTCTTCTAATTGCATTACTATCTGTATTATCGCTATCCATTAAAGCTGCTTCAGCTAATCCAGTGAAATCGTTGAAATACGAATAGTAACAGATATTGAAATTTAGTGTTAGGCTTTCAGAAATTTTTATAGCTGTCGTAACATGCTTAGTGAGAATAATATAATGCAGCCAACAAGCGTGTCGTCGGTTTGGTCTCGTGGTGGCTTTGTCCTGTAACCGACTTCGTTGATTTACGATACTTGCGAAGAAAGGGTTCAGGGTTTGGGTTGAGAGAAAACAATAAGAACATAGTAGGTCTTAAACATTAGTATAAGCAAAAGGAGTAAAACATGAAGAATGTTGTTATATTATTTTTTTTATTTTTATCAACTTTTAGTCTTTTAGCAAAACAAGAGTTTGTTATTCCCAAAATGGAAATTAGTCCAGTTATTGACGGAGTAATTTCTGAAGGTGAATGGGATCATGCGTTGAAATTTGATAAATCCTATCAGATAATTATTGAAGATAATATCGAACCAACAGAAAAAACAGAGTTCTATCTCGGGTATGATGATGAAAATATTTATGTTCTTGGTAAATGTTATATGCAGAATAAGGATGATATCACTGTTTATCACTGTGAAAGAGATGCAATTGCACGTACGGACAGGATCATAATACACCTTGATACTTTTTTATCCAACGACAAAGCATATCGCATCGGAACAAACATCTTAGGTGGTAAAGAAGACGCAATCTACACAAATAATGGATATGATATGTCTATTGATATTCCGTTTGATTCAAAGGGAAATCTTACTGATTTTGGATATGTTCTGGAAATTGCTATACTGCTGAGAAATTTAAAATATAAAAGTGGGAAGAATGTGAAGTGGGGTGGCTATTTAAGAAGAGAAACAATGAAAAACAGAAAAAATAATCATGAAATTGTAAGTCCTTTCCCTTTTTCAAAAAATTCTTCAAGTCGATTTGATGATTATCCAATTTTTATTTTCGAAGATCTTCCAACTAATAGGAATCTAAAAATAATACCTTCATTCATCACCAGCTATTCTGAGGATTCAGATGAAATTACAGATATAAAAGACACAAATAAAAAATTTAGTCCTGAAATTAATATCTTCTTTGAACCGAATTCCTATTTAACATCTACTATTACAGTTAATCCGGATTTCAACATAATAGAAGCTGATGCTTTAAATATTGAAGTGAATAATCGTTTTCCTATCTTCTATGGAGAGAAGCGTCCCTTTTTTATTGAACAGACCAACCCCTTTGAAATTCCAATAAATATATTCCATACTCGAAATATTATTGAACCTTTATGGGGTGTAAAAGCTGGAGGAGAAATCGGCAGATATTCATTTTATGGTTTAGCTGCCATGGACGAGGATGCTCCGGGTGAGCGATTTTTTGAAAATTATGAGGGAGATAATTCAAACACTTTATTCTGTTTTTCTGGTTTAACAAGGCAATTGACAAGTGATGGTTCAATGCTCCGTACAGCGGCAACGCTGCGAAAATTCGAGAACTATTATAATTATGTTCTCAGCCTTGATAATAATATAAGATTCTGGAAAAATTTCACATGGGAGAATCAGCTTGTGGCATCTCAAGATAAAACTATTGAAGATAAAGCTGAAAATGGATTCTCATTTTATGAGAGTTTGTCTTTTTATAATAAAAACTGGAGTATATTTTGTTCTGCAAAAGGAATTTCACCATTATTTAAAGCGGATCTTGGTTATATACCGGAACCGGACATTCGTTCATATTATAATTATTCTGGATATTCTCAATTTCATGATGAAAGCAGTAATATCAGAAAGATCGTTTATGGAACTGAAAGTTGGATTAAATATGATTATAGTAATACAGATATGATTGAATGGAGTGTGGAACCTGAGATTGACATATACTTAAGGAATAAGATTACTTTGGATATTTCTGCTGATAAACACAAGATCCTGTTTGGTGAAGAATATCATGACACTCACTCAATTTCATCTTCAGTATCGATAAATACATTCAATACTTTTGGGGGAAATTTCTGGCTAACTGCAGGTAAATCTCTTTGGTATGATTGGGATAATCCTGTTATCGAAAATTCATTGGAATATGGTTCGTGGCTTTATTACAGACCCAATCGACACATAGATGTTAGTCTCTGTGCTTATAATGAAGAACTTGAAACATTTTATAATGCTCAAACTTATGAATTACGAGCAAAATACCAGTTTAATGAAAACTTATGGATTCGAGGAATTTTCCAGATTTGTGACACAGAATATGAAATATTCGATGAAGATTATAGATTTATAAATTTATATCCTCTATTTGCTTACCAACCCAATGCAAACATCTCATTGTATCTTGGTGTAACGGATTCTGATGATGAAGGGAAAGATAAAATAGAAAACACTAAATTTCTCGATTCAAAAAGTACTTCATATTTCTTTAAAATCTCATATGCATTTGACGTAATGTAATATATGGATTTCTAACTCTTTTTATCGCAACATTATCCGTATCATCTCTTATCAAAAAAGAGCTTCTGATAATCTAGTGAATTCAATGAAGTATGAATAACAAAATTGATTGTGTGAGGATTGATGATTGTCCTTTTTTGATTAGTATAAAATAATCATTTCAAAAGAATAAATTGACCCGATCTAATCAATATTCAATTTTTGATTAGTTAGTAAAATATAAGGATCAATTAAAATTTTTGCATAGTAACTTGATCTTTGCTGAACTAGCTTAAGGAGTCAATTATGTTTAAGAGTGATTCCAGCAAAGTAATATTCTCTATTTGTTTTATCCTAATCTGCTTTAATCTTTTAGCCCAGGAATCAAAAAAAACTGTAGATTTCACAATCCGCCTTGGTCAAGGAGGATTTGAAGACAGTAGATCTGACATTGGTAAACTGGGTGGCGGACAAATGACTCTGGATATTAAATTAACTAAATATCCGATAGCACTTTCGATTTCCGGTGAATATTACACCAATAGTCCTGGTCCCACTAATCCGTATGAGATCTCTGATATGACCGTCTTTAACCTGCTTTATATAAAGAAGCCTTTTAAAACGAAAAGAGTAAACCTGTTTGCCGGTGGTGGACTTGGTTGGCTGCAAGTACCCAAAGACTACAGCGAAGAAAAAACCCATAAAGGAATGGTATTTGATCTGGAAGCTGGTGTTAATGTACGTATTATCTGGAAGTTCGGCTTCTATACGATCTATAAATATCTTTATGCTCAGAAAGAAGTAAATAATGTTAACATAATAGACTTTAGAGAACACATCATGATGATTGGAATTAGCTTAAACTTTCTCATTTGATTAGTGTTTTCGTTTCTATTTGAAAATTACTTCTAAACAAGTTATCTAAAACTTGACACTGATCTTTAGCTTTTAATTTATTTGACTTTTAAGAGTTGGCAATGTTCATAATAGAGGAGGAAAAATGAACAGATTTAAATTATTTATCACTTTGTTTTTTGTATTTTCTTTTATACTTCTTGGTGCAGATGTTGATCATCAAAAATTCAACCGGGCTAATATCAATTTTAAAAATCAAATTAAACTTCACCAGAACAACGATCTGCAAATTCCCAGTTGGCTTATTTCAAAGGCAAATTACTCATCACATCAATTTCAGAAAACAAACCATAAGAATAACTCACGCGATGTTATGGATATCAAAGTTAATGGTGATGATCAAACCACAATTTTGCAGGGAGAAGATATAGTAATCACAATCTATTTTTCCGATAATTGTTTTGAGGCTTATGTAGAAATGTGGGCAGATATGAATAACAATGGAACCTGGGAAGAAAACACTGATCTTCCTATCCCGGATGAAAATGAATATATCACAGATAATGACCCTGAAGATGAAGACCCGACTGTAGGAGTATATCAAATTACACTTTCCGCTGATGATGAAGGTCCTAACATGGTTTCCAACCTGGGATTACTTTTCCTGGCGGAAGATACCGGTGGTTTTGATGAAGCTTTTGTTTTCATTGATCCGCTTACTTCGGATTTTTCAATCTCGGGAGATGTAACACCTGTTGCAGCTAATCTAATCGTTATGGCCATGAATGAAGATGAAGATATGTTTATGACGGCTACAAGCAGTTCAGGTGATTACCAGAATTACATTGCTGAAGCCGGAATTTATTTTCTGATGGCGTTTGATCCATTGGGCGTTTTGAACGGTATGTTTTCTTTAACAAATTATGATAATGTGGATATTAACGGTCATCTTACTGGTTATGATTTCACTTTTGAGCCGGGAAATTCCACCATCGAAGGAACTGTAACAGATGAGGGTGAAAATCCATTGGAAGGTATCACCGTTTGGGTAGGTGATGACGGGCCCACCAGTGTCTGGGGTGTTACCGACTCAGATGGTTTTTACTCTGTTACCATAATTGAAGGCTATTGGGAAGTAGGACTAAATCGAGCTGATCTGATTCCTGACTTTATGGCTCCTGATGAAATTGAAATTTATGTGGACGACGGAGCCGTGGAAGTAGTTGATTTCATGGTTTATTCTACAGATGATTCAATTACAGGCACTATCTATCTGGATGGCATTCCTGCATCCGGTTTCGAGGTCAATGCTCAAAGTCCTGGTATTGGTTATTCTAGCATCGAAAGCAGTGAAGACGGGACATATAACTTACCGGTTTCAACTGCAGGAAATGCCATGGGTGGTTATTATGTTAATGTTGATATCTGGGATTATCCAGGACTTTATGTAGATGAATACTATGATAATATTATAACTGGAAGCAGCGGAATTGATTTCCATATTCATACAGCAAATGGCGGGTTGGAAGGCTTCATGTACGATTCTGTTACTATGGAACCTATTGACGAGAGCTGGATTTCAGCTTCTGATGGAATAAATTATTACAACGCAGGAACCGATGATGACGGCTCTTATACTCTTTATCTTCCCAATGGTACCTACGAAGTCTGGGGTCAGGGAGATATGTATTATCAGGAATATCTCGAGTCAGTAGTTATAGCTGATGAATACGTGAATATCGATTTCTATCTTGATCCGATCATCTTCGAGGGAAATCTGTCTGGAATGGTTTTTGAACAGGGAACTACAAATCCAATCCCATTTGCTGATCTATCTGTATGGGATGACGATTTTTGGTCTTATACAACCGCTGATGAAAATGGTTTTTATTATTTTGATATGCCTAATGGTACATTCACATTATCATCAGGGCATTCTCTCTATTATACATCTTATGTCGAAGATATTGAGATTCTCAGCAATGCCATAACAGTTGATATAGAAATGGAACCGATAATTTTCAACGGTGCTCTGGAAGGTTACGTTTATGAAGATAATACAACCAATCCGATTCCTTACGCAAATATAGAAATCCAAGGTGAGGGTATATGGTTTCCCACTATGAGTGATGATATGGGGTTTTATCATTTCGATCTTCCTAACGGATTTTTTAATCTGGATTGCTGGAAAGAGGGATATCTGGGAACCTACATAGGTGGTATCGAAATAATTGATAATACAGTTGATTTGGATATTTATTTGATACCGGATGTTGAAGCAGATCCATTGCTTGAACCAGGAATAAATCTTCTTACTAATTATCCAAATCCCTTTAATCCATCTACAACTATCCGCTTCAGTATCGAAAACAACAAACAATATGAACTTTATATTTATAATTTGAAAGGACAAAAAGTAAGAACTCTTGATGTCACCCTGAGCCCTTCGACCTCGCTCAGGACAGGCTTAGTCGAAGGATCAGCAGTCTGGAATGGAACTGACGAGAGTAACAAACCAGTTTCATCCGGTATCTACTTCTATAATCTGAATGCAGGAGATTTACAGCAAATCAGGAAAATGCTGCTGATTAAGTAGAGTTCATAGACCTAATACGTCGATACATAATGCAACATACAACGTTGCAATACAAACCTTCCGGATATTCAAAATCCGGAAGGTTTGTTCAATTGATGATATAAATAATTATTTTTTATTTAGAATTCTTGGAATATATCCTGCATAATATAATAAATGTTATAAATATATAAAGTGGGGTGGATTTAGGATGAATAAAATTATTGTTTTTTGCTTTCTTATATTTTCTTTAACAAATCTTTTTTCAAATTGGGTAGAAATTGAACAAAATGTGAACCAGCAGCTTTTTGATCATAGTTCTTATGGCAAAGAATCAACGATTATCAACTTTTCTCTAACCGGATACGAACAGGAAACTATCTCTGTTGATGGCACAGAATATCAAAAGATCACTATTCCATATGAAGGTGATTTTGTAGAGATTGGTAAACCGGATCTTCCCTGTTTCACACGGCTAATTGCAATTCCAAATTCAGGAACTCCTCGCCTGGAAATTGTTGGATTTGATGAAGAAATTATTTCCGACATCACTGTATTCCCTCGACAAATACTTCAAAGTGAAAGTCAGGTTAATCGATCTGATTTTGAGATAGATGAAGAATATTATATGGGTGAAAACCTCTTCCCTGCTTCTATTTGCGAGATTGGCAGGCCTGCAGTAATGAGAGACCTAAGGCTTGTTGCAGTAACGATCAATCCCTTCCAATATGATCCGAAAAGTAATGAGCTGAAAATTTATACAAATGTAGAGGTGACGATCCAAACTGATGGCAGTGGTGGAGTGAATGCCAAACAAAATTCAGCTAAAATTTCACGAGCCTTTGAATCAACCTATAAAGCAACTATCCTCAATTACGACTCAACTATATCGAGAGATATAACTTACCAGGATCCAAGTTATCTTTTTATTCACACAAATGATACTTCAGTTGCTTCTACACTTGAATATCTAACAGATTGGAAGCATCAGAAAGGTTTTGAAGTTAATGTTCATTCTGTAAATAGTGGAACTTCTTTCAATACTATCAAAAGCTACATTCAGGATGCTTATAACAACTGGGAAAATCCACCAGAATTCGTTTGTCTGGTGGGTGATGCTTCCGGATCTTATAATATTCCCACCGATTATTCAGGTAGTGGAACGGGTGATCAGGGTTATACACGTTTAGATGGAACAGACATTCTGGCAGATGTTCTCATCGGCAGGTTATCCATTGATTCAATTTCAGATCTACAAACTATCGTTGCAAAGATCTTACATTACGAAATGCAACCATATATGGGACAGACCGACTGGTACAATAAGGTTTTACTTGTAGCTGATCCCAGCCATTCAGGAACATCTACCATTGACACAAAGCAACATATCAAACAGATCATGGAAGTTTACAATCCTGATTTCGATTTCATAGAAGTTTATGGCGGGTCATTTTCTTCAGCCATGACCAATAACCTGAATAGCGGTGTAAGTTATATCAATTACCGTGGTTACATGGGAATGAGCGGGTTTGGCAACAGTCAGATAAATTCATTGAATAATGGCTATATGTTACCAGTAGCTACTATTCCAACTTGTGACACAGGAACATTTTATTCGGGTACTTCACGCAGTGAAGAGTTTCTGAGAGCTGGTACATCCACGATTCCCAAAGGTGCTATTGCTTCTTTTGGAACTGCAACCACTTCCACCCATACCTGTTTTAACAATATTGTAGATGCCGGAACATATTACGGATTATTCGTTGATCATATTTTCACTATGGGTTCGGCTCTTAATCGAGGTAAAATCGCTTTATATAATAATTATATGAATCAACCCAATTATGTTTCTCAGTTCTCATATTGGAATAGTCTGATGGGAGATCCCGGTATGGATGTTTGGACTGGAATTCCACAGGATCTAATCGTAAATTATGATGTTCAGATTGCCTTGGGTACAAATAATCTGGTTGTAATAGTAGAAGACTCCAATGGATTTCCTTTAGAAAACGCCTGGGTTACAGCACTGCAAGGTGATGATGATATCTTTGCAACAGGTTGGACAGATGCCAATGGTGAGATCATTCTGGAAATTAATGCCCAGAATACAGGTTCTGCTGATCTTACCGTTACAAAACATGATTTCATTCCACATCTTGGCTCTTTTGACGTAGGACAGGTCGATAGATTTGTTAATGTTTTCGAATATAATATCGATGATGACAACATTGGTGATTCCAGCGGAAATAATGATGGGATCATAAATCCGGGAGAAGTTATAGAGTTTAATGTAAGCCTGCAAAATACTGGAAACTTTACTGCCAATGGAGTCACAGCAACATTATCTTCAGAAAGTGACTACATTACTATAACTGATGATACTGAAACCTTCGGAAATATTTTGTCAGGTTCAACCAATTATTGTACTGAAGATTTCGATTTTGCAGTTGATGCAGATGTACTTGGCGGAATGGAGATATTATTTGAACTTCTCATCGAAGATAACATTGGAAACCAATGGACAGATTACATCAATGTTCTGGTGGAAGGAGCAAATTTATACTATTCCGACTTTAACTTTCCCGGTCAGCCAAACGGAATTTTAGAACCAGGTGGTTCAGGTAATCTGGTAATAACTCTGGAAAACCTTGGATTGGTCGGAGCAAACAATGTTTATGGAATTATTACTTGTGAAAACGAACTGATCAACCTTAACGATAGCGAAGGATTTTTCGGTAACATTTCGGCAGGAGCTTCTGCTGCTAACACAACCAATACTTTCAACATTACAGCTTCCAGTCAGATTATTTCGGGAGCTCAGATCATCATAAATTTGCAGCTTTACAATGCTGACGGATATGATGATGATATTCCTGTTACAATTGAGATTGGCAGCGTAGAAACCACCGATCCAATTGGACCGGATGCATATGGATATTATTGTTTTGATGATACAGATACAGCTTATTCCAGCTCTCCTGTTTATGATTGGATCGAGATAAATTCCATTGGAACTCAGCTTCCCTTGAATGATAATGGTCAAACCGGAGATGTCGCAGACATATCCAATTTGCCATTTATTTTTCAATTTTACGGTGAGATCTATAGCAGCTTATCGGTTTGTTCAAATGGCTGGATCGCACCAGGACATACTGACAATACTTCCTTTATGAACTGGCAGATCCCAGGACCTCAAGGACCAATTCCCATGATCGCTGCTTTCTGGGATGATCTTAAAACCGGTGATGTTTACTATTATCACGATACTGCTGAGAACATTTTTATTATCGAATGGGATGATATGGAAAATCAGCATGTGGCAGTAGAAGAAACTTTCCAGATAATTATCTATGATTCGGGGCATTATCCCACAGCTACTGGTGATAATGAGATTAAGATCCAATATAAAGAATTTAACAATGTCGATACTGGTAACTATCCTTCCAACCATGGCCAATATTGTTCAATCGGAATCGAAGATCACACCTCCACAGTAGGTTTGGAATATACTTTCAATAATCAATACCCAAATTCTGCAGCAGTTTTGCAAGATGGATCTGCCATAAAATTCACTACAATGGGTGGTGGCACTCAGGAACCACCGGAAATGGTATTGAGTCAAACCAGTTTTGATTTTATTGTGCAGCCAGGTAGCAGTGACGATCAAACATTAGAAATTTCTAACAATGGAGAAGCCAATCTGGTTTATTCTTTTTCCAAGAATTATCAGATCAATTTAGAACAAGTCCAAAGAAACAACGGCGGACCTGATAATTATGGCTATATGTGGTACGACAGCGCTGAAACTTATGGTCCGGTTTACAGTTGGCGGGATATCTCAGCTTTGGGAACTGCTGTTACTTTTAGTCATAACGACCAGGGAACAGATCTGATGCCTATCGGGTTTGATTTCAATTTCTATGGTGTAAATTATGCCGATTTCCGGATCAATCCTAATGGCTGGATAGGTTTTGGAGATGACAATACCGAATGGACGAATACAGTGCTGCCGGATCCTACTTCTCCTCATCCGGCGATTATGCCTTTTTGGGATGATCTGAATCCTTTGGAAGGTGGAGATGTTTATTATTATAGCACATCAGACAGTCTGGTAGTGTGGTTTTATGATGTGATCCATTATGTAGGAACTAATAATGGAACTTATGATTTTCAAATGATAATTTATGCTACCGGAGAAATGCTCTTCCAATACAGAGAAGTCTCTGGAGATATTGCTACAGCAACTATTGGTATTCAAAATGAAACAGCAGATGATGCCTTGCAGATCTGCTACAATACTTCTTATGTACAGGATGAACTTGCCATCAAGATCATCAAAACAGATGACTGGCTGGATCTACAGCCGACTTCCGGACTGGTAGCAAATGGCGAAACAGAAATCATAACTCTTTCTGCCAGTGCCGAAGATATGGAAAGCGGAGATTACATTTGTGATCTTATGCTTACTACTAATGATCCCAATGCTGGTTCAACAACGATTCCAGTAAATATGATAATATCCAGTTCCTTCCCGCAGATCAGCCTTTCTGAGACCAGTTTTGATTTTGGCGTTGTAGCGGTTGGAGAAAGCTTAACAGATACTTTGACAGTATCAAATGTGGGAAATGAAATTTTATTAATCTCTGAAATCCAGACATCTTTGCCAGAATTTACTGTCAGCCCGTCAACCACCAGTATTGATCCTGATGAATCAGTCGAGTTTTATATTACCTTCACTCCAAGCTCCGGAATTTCCAGTTCAGCTACTATGACAATTTTCAGTAATGACCCCATAAATCCTGAAGCAGAAGTTTCATTACTTGGTAATGTTCAATTCCCAATAATTGTTGTCTCTGAAACTTTTATCGATTTTGGTGGGATAGTTCTAGGTGAACAACTTGTTGATACGCTTATCGTCAGCAATTTTGGCTCGGAAATTCTGCATGTTTCAGATGTAGAATTGAATTCTACAGTTTTCACAACAAATATAGATAATTTCACAGTTAATCCCGGCACTTCGGAAGAATTACTCATCGAATATACTCCAGAAAACATTGACCCTGACTATGCAATCATGATTCTTCATAGCAATGATCCTGATAATCCTGAAGTAGAAGTGGAGTTAACTGGATTTTCACTTTATCCGATTATTGATCTTTCTGCTTCGGAATTGAACTTCGGTACAATTTTTATAGGAGATACAATTACTGATACACTTTTTATTCAAAATATTGGAAATGCTGACCTGATTGTTACCAATATTTACAATGAGTTGGATGTATATACTTTGAGTTCAAATTCAGCTATTATTCCACCTGAGGCTACTGAAGAGATTTTGGTCACCTTTTCTCCAATAGAAGAAATACAATATGCTGACTCTATCTGGATCGAGGCTGAAACACCATATCAATCAATATTTCAAGTAAGTATGTTGGGTTTTGGTGAAGAACCAGTTCATGCAAATAATATTTTGCCGCTCGTAAACAAAGTATATCCGAATTATCCTAATCCTTTTAACCCGACCACAACTATAAAATACGCCGTCTCAGAGCTAGCAGAAGTTTCTATTGCGATCTATAACATCAAAGGTGAAAAAGTGAAAACTCTGGTTCGGGAAAGTAAGGAACCAAGTTATTATCAGGCAGTTTGGAATGGAAAGGATGATACTGGCAAAACCGTTTCCAGTGGGGTATATTTCTATCAAACTAAAATTGGAGATTATAAATCCTATAATAAGATGTTATTAATGAAGTAAATTTGTATTTCCCATGAACCGTGTCCGGCTTTTTACGGAAATGGGAATCCCTGAATAAACTTAAACTTCCGAAGTCTTTAAAAACTTCGGAAGTTTTGTATATTTACTAATTTTCTTCTTTACTTCCAAAACTTTATTTACTGAAATGCCTTAAGATAAATTCAAAAGGAAATATATGTTTATAAATAATCCTTGGAAACTCATGTATATATTATTCTTCCTAATATTATATACTTTCCTGAATCCAGGTAATTACAAAGTTATCTATCCAGAAGAAAAGAAACAAGAAAACAAGGAAACCTTTAGAATTGCTGGAAAAATCTGTGATCGTAATGGCCCTATCGAAAACGCAGAAGTAAAAATTCTTGATACAGATATGATGACCTATTCAAAAAAAAATGGAACATTTATAATCCCATTTTTTCCCCCTTGGGGAATATATCTTGTTGAAATAACAAAAGCTGGATATGAGCCTTATCGATATTATCTTGATATTTCAAACAGTGTTACAGTGGTAACTTTACCAATATTATCCAAAACAAATGAATATTGGGAAGGAATCGAATTTATTGAAAGTATTCCAAAATATATTGAATCATTTGATGAGTTAGAAAGAAGATATCCTAGTTTACCTAATTTAGAATTACATCGAAGACAGAATAAGTTTTTTTATCCCGGATTCTATCCCGAAACTGGAAGTATCAGGTTTAAAAATTTCCCATATCCTGTAAAAATTTATATGGTATTTGAAGATATTAAACAAGCCATTTTCCTTGAAATTACCGTCCCAAATTGCGAAATGTACCCAAATTGGTATAGAGAGGAAAAAGTCATATATAATGTATCTCCTGGTAAACATACAATAAGTTTTTATGATGAAGAAATTAATAAGATTGGTAGTATTGACGTGAATGTACTGATTGAAAGAACTACATTCATCAATTTTGATTCCCTAGAAGTAGATTGATTCAAGGATTTTAACAATTTTCTCCTTTACTTCAAACAGCTCTTTTATTCAAATGCATTAAGATGAAATCAAAGGAAAATATATGTTCATAGATTATTCAAGAATCAAAGTTCAATCTGGTAAAGGCGGCAATGGTTGTATTAGTTTCCGTCGCGAAAAATTCGTAGCCAAAGGCGGTCCGGACGGTGGTGACGGTGGCAAAGGCGGTGATGTAATTGCTGTGGGAAATGAGAACCGCAATACATTAATTGCTTTCCGGTTTAATAAACTTTTTAAAGGTAAGAAAGGCCAGCATGGTCAGGGTAGCGATAAAACCGGAGCCTCAGCAGAAAATGTATATCTGGAAATGCCGCTGGGTACTATCATTTTCGATATCACCGAAGGCTTGCGTGATAGAATGGGAGAATTGGTAGAACATGGACAGGAAATCGTCATAGCCAAGGGTGGTAATGGCGGTCGCGGAAATGCCAGATTCAAAACACCTACCAATAAAGCCCCTCGTTATGCTAAACCAGGTGGTAATCCTGAATACAGAGAATTAGAATTGGAATTGAAGTTGATGGCGGATGTAGGGTTAGTAGGTTTTCCCAATGCTGGAAAATCCACCCTACTTAGCAAAGTATCCGATGCTCATCCCAAAATAGCCAATTACAAATTCACTACTTTAGAACCATCTCTGGGAGTTGTGCAGGTAAGTGATTATGAATCTTTTGTAATGGCTGATATCCCTGGCATTATCGAAGGAGCCCACGACGGCAAAGGATTAGGAGTCCAATTTTTGCGGCACATTCAAAGGACCAAAACGCTGCTTTTTCTCATCGATATGAATTCCAACGATCCATTTTACGATTACCAGGTTCTAAAAAAAGAGCTGCATCTTTACGATCCTTATCTTGATAAAAAGCCTCATCTTATTGTACTAAGTAAAACAGATACCATAGATCCGGACGACAAGAAAGAATTGCTGCAAATCCTCACAGATGAATTCGAATCCAAATTTCACGAAAATATCTATCCCATCTCTTCTATAACCGGAGAGAATTTGAATAAGATCAAAAGATTACTGTTTGAGATGATTAAGAAGTATGATAAAGAAGTAGAATAGATTCTGTCATGGTGAACGTAGTCGAACCATGAGAGTAAATAATCCTTCGACTCCGCTCAGAATGACATAAAATCGGAGGCAATGTTGAAACCAAAAATTTTCGTTACCCGATTACTGCCAAAACCTGCAATGAATAAACTGGAAGAAACTTTCGATGTTCAGGTAAATCCTTATGATCGAGTTTTAACAAAAGAAGAAATTATCAAAGAAACCAAATGGTGCGACATTCTGCTTTGTTTGCTTTCCGATACAATTGATAAAGACATCATTACCTGTAATCCCAACCTGAAAGGAATTGTAAATTATGCCGTTGGTTACAATAATGTCGATATACAAACTGCTACTAGCCTAAATATTCCTGTAACAAATACTCCTGGTGTTCTCACAGCTGCTACAGCTGACCTGGCCTGGTCTTTGATCTTTTCTGTTGCTCGCCGCACACCAGAATCTGATATTTATATGCGGACAGGCAACTTTACTGGCTGGGCTCCAATGTTGCTACTGGGTGGAGATATCACTGGTAAAACTCTGGGAATTGTCGGAGCAGGCAGGATCGGTACTGCTATTGCTAAACGTTCTATTGGTTTTGACATGAAAGTGCTTTATGTTGATAAGAATAGGACCATCGAAAGTGAAATCAAGGCAGAACAAGTAGAATTGGAAGAGCTTCTGAAGAGAGCAGATTTTGTCTCGATCCATGTTCCCCTGAATTCAGAAACAAAACACTTGATCTCCGAAAAAAAACTGAAATTGATGAAACAATCGGCATATCTTATAAATACTTCACGTGGTCCGGTTGTAGACGAGAAAGCTTTGGTAAAAGCCTTGAATGAAGGTTGGATCACTGGTGCTGGATTGGATGTTTATGAAAATGAACCTGAGATGGTGGAAGGTTTGAAGGACTGTAAAAATGCTGTTCTTCTTCCCCATCTGGGAAGTGCAACCAACGAAACCAGAACCAATATGGGTTTGATCTGTGCAGACAATGCAAAGGTTATTTGGAAAGGCGAACAACCACCACAAATCGTAAATCCAGAGATTTATAAGTAGGATATCCGAAATGGCAGACCAGTGAACTGCCACTACTAAAGATAAAAAATCATGAAAGAAATAGATAAAATCAAAGCCTGGCTGCAACTTATGGCAGCACCGGAAATTGGTAATGCCAAAGCTATTAAATTAGCAGATTCTTTGGGAGAGCCAGCTGGATTTATTGGAAATCCTGAAGCCTTTTTAGATCATGAAATTATCTCTACTTCTGCAAAAGTTTATCTTTCCAATCCTCCTGAAACGCCCAATTGGGAAAGAACACAAAAACTGATCGAACGATACGAAATAAAATTCGTCTCCATCTTGGATGAAAAATATCCAAACCTACTTAGAAATATTTACGATCCTCCTCCATTTTTATTCTATCGCGGGAACTTGCACAAAGATGATCTGCGAAGAACATTAGCAATTGTAGGAACGCGTAAAGCCAGTACATACGGCAAACAAATGACGGCAGAGATCGGAGAAAAACTAGTGCAGGCAGGATTTACAATTGTAAGCGGACTAGCTTATGGTATTGATGCAATTTCGCACATGTGTGCTCTTAATCAAGGTGGAAAAACTTATGCCGTGATGGGTACTGGAGTTGATCAGATCTATCCACCGGAAAATCGGGAAATTGCTGATGAAATTATTAAAGATGGTGCAATCATATCGGAATATGTTCCAGGCAGCAAAGCTGAGAAATGGAATTTTCCCACCCGTAACCGCATCATAAGTGGTCTTAGTTTGGGCAGTTTTATAATAGAAGGATCACGTAAAAGTGGTGCACTGCTCACAGCTAAATTTGCCATGGATCAAAACCGTGATGTATTTGCTCTTCCAGGTGATGTTAACCGTCCACAGGCAGAAGGACCAAACTATTTGATAAAGCTTGGAGCTAAAATTGTAAGTTGTACACAGGATATTCTGGAAGAATATGATCTGGTACTGGATGAACAGACCAGGCTCTTCCCTGAACTCAGTGAAAAGGAAGATATGATTTACCAGATACTGCTGAACAACAAACCGGAAATTCTCTTTGATGATCTGTTGATGAAAAGCGGAATAAATATCGGGGAGTTGTCATCAGCTTTGCTCACATTGGAATTAAAAAATGTTATAAAGAAAGTGCCGGGAAATAAGATCGTACCGTTGTATTAACTCATCCTGCTGTCCTTCTCTTCTTCGCATAGTTAAGGTGTAAGAAAAGGCAATCGTTTTCTTGCAGAAAACCGATGCTCGAAAAGAAGGAATATAAGAAACAGAGTAGGAAAAAAATGAAAGAAGATATTAGGGAAGTTTGTCGAAGATTCAGGAAGAATCAGACGAAAGCGGAGAAAGCATTCTGGAAAGTTGCCAGAAACAGACAGATTGCGGGATACAAGATTCTAAGACAATATTCTATTCGTTTTGATTGGGAAAATCAAATTAGATTTTTTATTGCAGATTTCTATTGTCACGCAGCAAAACTGGTTATTGAGATTGACGGTGGAATCCATGAAACTCAAAAAATTTACGACAAATTAAGAGAACAAATTATTTACCATCTAGGCTATAAAGTTATCAGATTTTCTAATGAAGAAATATTGAAGCTAGTTGATAATGTTATTGGTAATCTAATTAATGCAATTAAAAGTAATAATTGACTCCTCTTCTCTGTTTGAGAGAAGGGGCTGGGGGATGAGTAAATGAAAAAACGCAAAACAAAAATAACTCGTAACTACTTGATGCATCCAGCCGGTTCGGTGCTGATAGAAACTGGTGATACAAAAGTAATTTGTACTGTGATGACTGAAGAAAGTATACCCTTTTTTCTAAAGAATGCAGATCCGCCACAGGGTTGGTTAACAGCAGAATACAGCATGCTACCGGGAGCTCCTAATCAGCGTTTTCGTCGTGAACGAGGAAAAGCAAACAGCCGTTCCACAGAGATCCAGAGATTAATTGGTCGCTCTTTACGAGCCGTGGTCGATATGACAAAATTCCCGGGAATTTCCATCAATGTAGACTGCGATGTATTGCAGGCAGATGGTGGAACAAGAACAGCAGCAATTACCGGAACTTGTGTTGCGCTTTGCGATGCTTTTACAAAACTGCTGAATGATGGATTGATAACTGAAAATCCACTTAATGAAATGATTGCTGCAATAAGTGTGGGAATAGTAGATGGCGAACCGGTTATGGATTTGGATTATGCCGCAGACTCCAGAGCCGATGTAGATATGAACGTAGTAATGACTGAAAGCGGAAAATTCGTGGAAATCCAGGGTACTGCCGAAGCTGCACCTTTTGATGATAATGAACTCAAGATAATGCTGAAAGCTGCCAAAACAGGCATAAGGCAATTGATAAAAGAGCAAAAGAAATCGCTTGAAAAATAAACCAATAGAACACATTTACATTCATGTGCCTTTCTGCCTGCGTAAATGCGGCTACTGCTCTTTCTATTCAGAGATATTCAACGAAGATGATAAACAGAAATATCTTTGTTATCTAAAGAAAGAGATTGAACTTTGGCAGGAACATTATCAACTAATACCTAGAACTATTTATTTGGGTGGAGGTACGCCATCACTGCTTTCAGGGAGTGAAATCGAATCGATCATCAATCAATTTGATTTACCACAGATTGAAAAAATAACCTTAGAAGCAAATCCAGTTAATATTTCGGAACAATTCGCCGAAAAGATTATGAAGTCTCCGATCAACAGAATAAGCATGGGTATCCAATCTTTTAAAGATGAAGAATTGAAATTATTGGGTAGATTGCATGATTCGAAACAAGCTGTTTCAGCGTATAAAATTCTTAGAAAATCTGGATTCAAAAATATATCTCTCGATCTAATGTATGGGATTCCAAATCAGACAATGGAAGACTTACTCATTTCAATTGATAAATTTATAGAATTGGAGCCAGAGCACATATCCACATATTGTTTAAACTTGGAAGAAGATGTTCCACTTTTTCCACTCAAAAACAAAATCCCTATAGATGAATCTGTTTCCGATTTTTATTTTTTGATCCGAAAAAAACTTTTGAAAGCTGGTTATTTGCACTACGAGATTTCCAATTTCGCTAAACCAGATTTTGAATCGAAGCATAATTTGTGCTATTGGAATGATAGATTTTATTTGGGATTGGGACCAGCTGCTGCAGGATATTTAGATCTTCACCGCTACACTAATCCACCTGATTTGGAGAAGTATTTCCAGTTAGTCCAGTCTAAACAGATTCTCCAGAATTTGGAGAAATTAAACGATAAAGATCACGAAAAAGAATTCATTTTCTTAGCTTTGCGAAAGACGAAAGGCATGAATTTAAATGAATTCAGATCTAAATTTAAAATAGATTTTCTGAAGAAATATCAAAAAACCATTGATAAATTTCAGCAGCAAAATCTCTTGGAGATCGAAGGTGATTTTATTCGATTAGCACCTGATGCGTATTTCGTATCGAATGAGATATTTTCGGAATTTATGTAATGTTCACGAGGAATAAAATGAAATACATATTAGTTGTAATGATTATAGCAATTACATTGTCCATCCAGGCCGAGATATTGATCCCAATGGATCTAACGCAAACAAATCATTTGAAGGCTTATGGTGTTACATTTACTGCTCTGCAAAAACAATTTGCTGTAAAATGGCTGCTAAACTATCGAGGCGGTTCCTGGATTATTCCAGATTCACAGGAAATTGAAGGTCTATGTAATATTCGTGGAGTAAGTTTTGAAAACATCTCCGGTGGTGAAATTGCTGCCATATCTGCTGAGATCGAGCAAGAAAACATGGATATTGTTGTTCTGGAAAAAGAGCCGACAATTGCCATCTATGCTCCACCCAATGCTCAACCCTGGGACGATGCGGTTATGCTTGCTCTCGCCTACGCTGAAATTGAGTATGAAACAATTTTTGATGAAGACGTACTGACTGGTGATCTGAATAAATACGACTGGCTTCATCTGCATCATGAAGATTTTACTGGCCAATACGGAAAATTCTATGCCAGCTTCCGTAATGCAGCCTGGTATCAGGAAGATGTGCGCATAAATGAAGAAATCGCTGCAAAGCTTGGGTTTGATAAAGTCTGGAAACTCAAACATGCTGTAGTGGAAAAGATTAAAGTATACGTAAAGAATGGTGGTTTTTTATTCGCTATGTGTGCAGCTACAGATACATTTGATATTGCACTTTCCACTCGCAATGTTGATATTTGTGATGCCATTTTTGATGGTGATGGAATCGACCCAAACTATATAAATAAAATGGATTTTTCTCAAACTTTTGCTTTCAAAGATTTCAACCTGATTTCTAATCCCTACCAGTATGAATTTTCCTCGATCGATGCCAGTGATTATGCAAAGTTAAGAGGAGCGGAAGCAGATTATTTCTCACTATTTGATTTCTCCGCAAAATATGATCCAGTACCTACAATGTTAACACAATGTCATACCAGTGTAATAAATGGATTTCTGGGACAGACAACTTCTTTTCACAAAAAATATGTAAAAAACTCAGTAATAATTCTGGGTGAAGCTCCACAAGTAGAAGAAGTAAAATACCTGCATGGAAATTTAGGAAAGGGAACGTTCACTTTTTACGGTGGACACGATCCTGAAGATTATCAACATAAAATTGGTGATCCGGAAACTGTTCTAGATCTGCACAAGAATTCACCTGGTTACAGGCTTATTTTAAATAATATCCTCTTCCCCGCTGCAGAGAAAAAGAAGTTGAAGACCTAATTTTTTGAAATGAAAATCCCACCGCAAGCAGTGGGAAATTAAACCAACTTATATATATAAATAATCTAATAAGAAAATTTACTAATTCTCTTCAAGATGTAATTTATATAATTTTTGTTCTGAGTCACTCACAATATAAAAGGAGTTTGTTTCAGCAACAAATACAACACCTTCTGCTTTGGGGATATCCAGCGGATATTCTTCTCGAACACCATTGATCGAATCCCATAAATACAGTTTTTCAGATTCATCACTTACTATCCAGAATCCATCTCTTGTACTATCATAACAGATTCCGGAATAATCATCTGCAAAAGATAATTCTGTTTCTGTGAGTAATGCAAAGTCAGGGCTAACCTCTATGAATAATCCGGGTTCCTTCTCTTTGAGTAGAAAGAATTCACCTGAATCTCCTAAGCACAATGCTTCTAGACCAGAACCTGCTGAATATTGAGAAACAGCTAATGTAACTCTCTGTAATTCTTCCCCTTGCAAAGAAATATTAATTATCTCAGATGTTAGTTCATCTGCTACCCAAAGCGTATTTGTACTAGTATCGAATGCAACTCCTTCCAGATCATCACCAACAAAAGCAAGTGTTTCCAGTAATTCACCTTCCAAACTTATATTATAAATTTTGTTCGCAGGTGGATCATTTACAGTCCATAATGTTTGTGTGTTGGGATCATAAGTTAAACCGGAAGGTTCTTCAATATTATTTAGAGTTACTTCAAAATCCAGAACCAGGGAAACTAGATCTTGTGTTTCAGAGACATTGTCACTTATATCACAGGCAAAAAGAAAAAATATTAGTAGTACAGCTATTAATAATCTATAATTCATTATTTTCCTTAAAAAAAAACAGCAGGAGCAAAAGCTCTCTGCTGTTTTATAATTAGTTGTGCTTATTCGTTGGCTGCACCTGGTGTAGGTACATCAAAGAATTGCCATGTTGTTCCACCATCTGGCATTCTACCTTCGGATATATCTTCTGTTTGAGCACCAAAAGTATATGAGTCGATAATTGTAGTTCCATCTGCAGCTGTAAAACCAATAGCTTCTCCATCACCGGAAAGCTTCACATCTTCAAGATGTAATACTCCCTGTTCAGGTTCTTTGTCTGCCCAGATAATTAAATATTCACCAGGATTGATAGTAGTAGAATCTGGATAAGTATTTGGAATTTCGGAATTCATAAGATCTTCAAGATCATCTGTGAAATACATTCCACCGATATCAATTGCTTCGTCACCTGCGTTGTAAATTTCAATCCAATCATCAAAATCTCCATGTTCATCTGCATAAGCTGCATCGTTACTTGCCATAAACTCGTTGATAACAAGAATTGCACCAGTTGTATCTGGTCCAGTTGAGTCATCATCATCACTACATCCCATCAGCAGGAACATGCCTGCTGCTAGAATAATTAACCATTTTACAAATTTCATTTTACCCTCCGTTATTTTTTGTTTAATTCATACAAAACAAAGAAATTTCTAAACATAAAAATTATCAACCTTTTTATTCTATGTTTAATTTGGTCCACCAGGTGTTGCCGGATCCAGAATTTCCCAAATATCATGACCATCTGGTACACGTCCTTCTGACTGATCATTAGGGATAGCAGCAGTATCCCGCTGATCGAGAATAGTAGCGCCATCTCCATCAACTAAAGCAAAAACTTCATTATCACCTAGTTTTAGATCCAGGTGCAAAGGACCGTTCTCTGGATTACCATCAGCGATAAGAACTAAAAAATCACCTGGATCCAAAATTGTTAATTCAGGATTACTATCACCAATCATGGATAACATAAGATTATCTTGATCATCGGTAACATACATACCTCCAACATCAATAGTTTCACCTGAGCCGTTATAGAGTTCTATCCAGTCAGGGAAATCTGCATTCGGTCCAGCCCAGCCTGCATCATTATGGCTCATAAATTCGTTAATCACCAGTGCATTCATAGGCTGCGGTTCGATAATGTTCTCCGGGGCTGTAGAATCCTCTATGTCACACGCTACTAAAAAAAGTGCTACTACCAGAATTAGATATATAATATTTTTCATAATTCCTCCTAGAAGTATAATATTGTCATGAACTGCAGGTAATTGAAATCATATCCATCAGGATAACGATTAAGAGTATTATCATTTTCATCCCAATATATATAATCACCTTCTGAATTTGCATTTACATTAAGATCTACCATTGAATAAGCTAATTGGAATTTAACATTAGGATTTGCGTACCAGTTAAGCCCAAGTGTAGTAATAATAGCTCCACCACCTAGAATTGGTCTGTCACTGCCACTTGATAATTCTGCATCTTCATCCGTAAGGTTAAGGTAACTGTAACGAGCTGCTAATTCCCAGGCTCCGGTTTTTTTGTTTTTTGGCATAACCTGACCAAATTCACCATCGTCCATACTCCAAGGTCTTTTTTCACCGGTAAGAATCCAGGAAAGAGAGGCATAACCACCGTCAAATGTTGCATCTCCTGCAGTAGACTCTTCCAATCTATATACATTTGCCATTACGTATTCACCTTGAAAATGAAAGTTCTTATATTGCAGAATACCTTCAAAACCATAACGTAAGCCATAATCAACTTCTTTAATTTTGTTAGTATCAATCCATTCCAGGTCACCATTCTTGGTTTCCGCTTCACTTTTAAATTCCATTATACCACTATCATCGAAAGGAGTATCATAAACAAAAGAAAGTCCACCATGAAATAAAAAATCATCGTTTATCTGAGGAGCTATAACAAATCTAACAGCAGCTCCTGTTCCGGTTTCATCAACCTCTTTTTCATAATCAGATTTCGCTTCGTTACTTAAAGTTTGAGTATAAATTGAGCTTCTCAGATTGAAAGGAATCTTTCCTAAGGTTCCCCATTTTGAATATTCTAATCCAAATTGACGATCAGTTTCAAAAGCTAACATTGCCATTGCTCTTTCTGGAAATGTCAACAATCTTGACGATGTAATTTCTTCCAATCCAAATGGCTGCTTAAAATTACCGAATTTCAATTGGGCATTGTTAAAACCGCTGTAACTAACCCACATGTCCTTTACTTCCACAAGTTCACCTTCTGCCACATCAATGTCCCATTCGAATCCCCAATATTTCCAGAGTTGGGTTTTTATGGCAAATCGGGCTTTCCTGAGGTTTGTTTGATTACTCAGGATTTCTTCAGGATCATCCAGAAAGTAACTTCCGTTGATATAGAAGCGAGTATCAAAGCGAGTTTTGAAATTACCATCTTCAGATTCAAAGACCAGATAACCTCTGTCATCCCAGCCTAAAGAACCAGCTGCTGTTTCGGCCAGCATGCTTCCTAACAATGCCAGTACGAAGATAATTAAGAATGTTTTTTTCATTTTTTTTCCTCCATTTTTTGATTATTTATTTTTTATTTTTGACACTTCTTTTTTATTATATATTTTATTTTGTAAAATGGGCCAGGCAAAAGAAACAAGTGCCAAGACCAAAAGTATTAAACTTACTGGACGAGTAACGAAAATTGAGTAATCTCCCATCATCACAGCCCTGCGGAAATTTGTTTCTGCAATATTTCCCAGCACAATTCCTAATACTATAGGGGCTACAGGATAATTATGCCTTCTAAGGATCCAGCCAAAAACTCCAAATCCCAAACAGGCAGCGATATCGAAAAAAGAATTTCGCACAGCAAAACTACCAATTATTGAAACGGTAAATATCATCGGATAAAGGATCTTTTTGGGCACTGCCGTAACCTTTACCCACAATCTGCTGCCGAATAAACCCAGAATTAGCAATACCAGATTTGCTATCAATAAGCTGGCAAATAACCCATAAATAATTTCCGGATTATTATTGAATAATTGAGGTCCTGGAGTTAGATCATGGATCATTAATGCTCCGATAAGTACAGCTGTAGAAGCGCTTCCCGGAATACCCAAAGTAAGAAGTGGAACCAATGCACCACCTACGGAACTGCTGTTGGCAGCTTCTGCTGCTGCAACTCCTTCCAGGCTTCCATGACCAAATAATTCCGGTTCTTTGCTGGTTCTTTTGGCAACATCATACGAAATAAAGGCAGCAATTGTAGCTCCGGCACCCGGGAATATTCCTATAAGCGTTCCCATTATCGAAGATCTTACAATTGTTAGTTTGAGCTTCCAGTAATCTAAAAGTGTTGGCCATTGGGTTTTTTCTAATTCTATCTTTTTGCTTTTAAAATTCTGTTCATCAATCTGTTTGAATACTTCACTGAGAGCAAAAAGTCCTATCAAGGCAGGTATTAATGAAAACCCATCGTAAAGATGTACTGAACCAAAAGTAAATCGACTTACACCAGAGATCGGATCGATACCAATTGTGTTTATAAGAAGGCCAAACATAGCAGCTACAAAAGCTTTAACCCAATTTCTTCCACCCAATGTAGCTACTGTGGTTAGGCCAAAAATAGCTAAAGCAAAATATTCTGCAGGATGAAATTTAACTGCCACTTTTGCCAATTGAACACTAAATAATATCAGGATGATCGTGCCAATGAAACCGCCAATTGTTGATGAGACCAACGAAACGCCCAAACCCATTCCAGGTTTATTCTGTAGGGTTAACGGATATCCATCGAACGACGTTACCACCGACGATGGCGTACCCGGAGCATTGATGGTTACTGCAGTTATCGATCCTCCATAATTTGCAGCAATATAGATCGAAACCAATAATATCAGAGCCAGGGTTGGCGACATCGCATAAGTGAATGGAACAAGCAGAGCAACTCCCATTGAAGGAGAAAGACCCGGCATAGCACCAGCTAGAATTCCCATGATCACACCCAGTACAATGAACAAGATTGGCTGCCATCCCAACACAAAACTAAATCCTTGAGCCATATTTGTTAATATTTCCATACAATTCCTAAAATAGCATTTCTATCAATTTTCCCATCGGAAGCGGGACATAAAGTAATTTATAAAATATGAGATATGAAAACAGCAGCCAACCAGCCGAGATCAGCAGCATAGTTAGATATTTTCGATATCCCAGCAAATAAAAACCAACAAACAAGAAAACGAACGAGCTGATGAAATAACCAATGTAGAAAATACTGATTAGATAAAGCACCAACAGTCCAATAAAGCCCCACACAACTACTTGATTTCCTTCGCTTTTTTCAGTCTCTTCATGCTTACGGAATATATCTATTAGCAGAAAAATATTTAAAGGAATCAGAATTAAGATCCATAGCCTGGGAACTACCGAAGGTCCAACTTTTTCATTGCTGGGAAAAGTAAATGATATTAAAAAGAATACAATAGCAAGTGCAATGAAGAACAGCGGCAGCATAATTCCATTGAGGAATTTTCCTTGGGCTGATCGCTTTGTAACAAACCAGATTGCAATGAGTATAATAATCAAGAATATCACTAAGAAATTCAAGGTTTTTCCGGTAGCAAGTTTTGCCATTATGTTTGTTGCTTCAGTATTTATAATACCAATTTTTTGAAGGTAATGAGTGAACTGCTCTTTGTCATTATTTACGATTTCTGTAAATTCTTCAGAGCTTTTATAAACGACATCTATTCCACCGCGCTCCCAGTATTCACGCCATTCCGGATCGTTATTTACTTTAGTAAAAAGCTCATCATACCATTCTCTGATCTCAGGTGCAGAACCTTGTTTCAGCACAAATCCACGCCACATAAATTCGTTATCCAAACCTGTGATGCCAAACTCGTTAAAAGTAGGAACATCGGGGAATTGGGGTAATCTCTCTACACTCGATACTGCTGCAATCTGCAATTCGTCATTTCCCAGAACCTCACGAGGATTTCCCACATAAGCTACACCTTGTTCTCCCAGTAAGGCAGCTCTTGCTTTTCCACCACTTTTAAAGGGGATCCATTTTGCTTTAATTCCGGCTTCGTCCCAGATCTTGAGAGCAGTAACATGATCTAAGCCACCATTGGCCGGTCCCAGCCAAAGCTGATCACCCTTTTTTGCCCTGGCATCTGCCAGAATATCTTCCCAGGTGTTTACTTTTTGCTTGGTATGAGTAATGATGCATTCAGGGTCAGCCATCATCATTGCTGCCCAATCAATTCCTTCAATATAAGCTTCTCCGCCGGAAGAAACGATTTTAGAGATATTAGATTTTGTGCAGGCAAAAAGTGTATAACCATCTGCCGGTAATTGCAGCAATCTCTTCATCGCCACAATACCACCTGATCCAGGCTTATTTTCTACCACAAATGTAGCATCGGTATATTGGGATGCAACATCTGCAAATTTACGAGCTGTGATATCTATCAAACCGCCCGGGCCCGTATAAACGATTATCGTTATCGGTTTTTCCGGAAAGGAAAATTCATCTTTTGATTCCTTACAGGAAGTTAAGATAATCAAGCTTAAAAGTAGAATAATTGATATTTTTTTCATTAAATTTCCATTATTTGAAAACGTTTTGCATGAATACATTCTGCATAAAGAAAAGTGCTACATAGGCAAGAATTGCAGAGCCTATCGGAGTTACGATCCATCCCATGCTGATATGACCCAGCTTTTTAAAATTTAAGTTCCTGCCACCCTTGGCTAAGCTAATTCCCATCACAGCACCAACAACAGCTTGTGAGGAAGAAACAGGAACCAGGGGAAATGCCGGTAAATGATGTGAAGTAAGAAAGTTATACAACCCTTGAGATGCAAACAAGAACAAAGTAATAGAGCTGGCAAGAACAACAACTAATGCGGTTACAGGAGAAAGTTTAAATATCCCCGAGCCAACCGTCATCATCACTTTTTTGGAATAAGTAAAAACTCCTACGCCTATGGCAATACCACCAATTAAAAATAACTGCTGTATAGAAGAAAGCTGAAATAAACCTGCAAAACTTAAGTCTTTGAAAGGTGATGATGCTATAAACACACCCATTACATTACCAATATTATTCGCTCCTAAACTGTATGAACCAAAGGCACCTGCAACTAGTAATCCAATCCTGGTATAAGAATCTAAATGCAGCAGATGGATTTTAGATCTTTCTACAATCCTTTTTACTAAATGATATAATAGGAAGGCAAATACTGCCGATAAAATCGGTGAAAATATCCAGGTTCCTACGATCTTTGAAAGTGAATCCATACTAGTTTCACCATGAGAGAATAAATTCCAACCAATGATAGCACCAACAATAGCTTGAGAAGTAGAAACCGGAAGACCTGCTTTTGTCATCCACATCACAGTGATAGCTGCAGCTAATGCAACGATAAACGCTCCGGCCAATTCATTTACAGCACCCAATTCACCCAGAGTATGAGAAGCACCGGCACCACTTACAACAGCCCCAATTATAATAAACACACTGCAAATAAAGGCAGCTGTTTTAAATCTGATCATTTTGGTGCCAACAGCAGTACCAAATATATTGGCGGCATCATTTGCACCAAGAGACCAGCCCAGGAAAAGACCGCTCGATAAGAAAAATAAAGTAGTTAATATCATATCATTCTTACAAACAACAGACTAGATTCTACGTTTTATAGCATAAACTGAAAGTCGCTCTGCTACTGCTTCTGCTACGTCTGAAACTGCAGCTATTTTCTCAGCGAAATATCTCATATGCACTTTATGGCTGAAACGTTCTATTTCATCACTATTGAAGGCAGTTCGTTTTAAATGTTCTTCTACATCATCAGCTTCATGTTCGTAAAAATGCACTTTATTCACATAATCGCTAACCATTGCAATCTCACGAAAGAAAGCTCTAGCCGCTTTAACAACCTCTTCTACAGCTTTGGAAGAAAGTTCAGTCAGCTCGATGAAATCACTTTTCAAAAATTCGGGAATGTCCGGAGTTTCAATTGAGAATTGTTCCAGAACTTTCTCGCAGATATCAACGATATCATCCATGGTTTCTAAAAGCCCCAGCACATCACCACGTGATTCCGGAATAAGCATGTAAGTATATAATTTGTGTTTTATATCTCGTCGTATATTATCTGCATCGTGTTCCAGGGTTGAGATCTCTTTAAAATTCCTTTCAAATTTATCCTGTTTCCCACTTACATAAGCTTTTATCCCTTCCAGAAAGATCAATCCTGCTGTAGTTACTCTATCCAGGTAACCATCGATCTCACCTTCTAATTGTTTAGCTTTACTTGAGAATAAGTTCATCTTTACTTCCTTTTACTATCAATTTTTAACCTGAACAGATGAAATAAGCGTTTTAGCAATATTAGCGGTATATACATTTATCTGTTTGAGTAGATCCATCAATTCCATATAAATTTCGTGGGTTTCGATAGATTCATTCAACTCGCTGCCTACACGCTTTATATGGCTAGTTCTATATTCCGATTCAAGTTGAGTATATTTTTCATCTTTTTCCATTATTTTTGCTGCTTCTGTCATATTCATTTCTCCAAAAGCCACACCTAACCTGCTAATCTGCTTCATGGCTTTGAGATGATATTCTCTTATCTCATTTTTTCCTGCTTCAGAAAAATCCGTTTTTAAATTGTGCTTCTTCTGAAAAAGCGGTGTTATGTTTTTATCAATGATATCCCCAATACTTTCAATATCATTAACAGAAGACATCATCACATAAACCTCTTTGGCCTGTTCATCATTTAAATCTTTTCGTTGGATCTTAAGCAGGTATTTCAGGATTTCTTCTTCCAGAAAATCCACCTTATCTTCACGCATCTTAATTCCTTCTAATAAAGTAATGTTGGGATACGCTTCATCAGATTGTTCTTTATCATCAAAGAATGGTTTTATAACTGCGTTTAACATCCTTTTCAAGAGTTTTATCATACATGATACTTCAGATTTAGAAAGTTCAATTGCCAAAGACGGAGTTTCGATAACTTTATCGTCCAGATGCAGAACTTTTGGCTTTGTAGCATTTTCGTATTTTTTTGGCGGCATGATCTTTAAAATTAATTTTGCAAAAAGAACAGTAAATGGTAAAAATATCAAGCCGAAGCCGACATTAAAGATAGTATGGGAATTAGCGATCTGCCTTGGAACCACTGCACTTCTTGCTGCGATTGCTGAAAGTGATGGATCTGCGACAGGAGAGATGGAACGAACAAGATCGGCAAAGGTTGGAATCCAGAAAATGAAGAGTAGAACACCCGATATTTTGAAAATAGCATGGGCAAGAGCAACTCTTTTGGCATCGCGGGAAGTATTGATGCTGGATAATGCCGCTGTAATACAAGTACCAATATTTGAGCCAAAAATAAGTGGAATACCAGCTTCAAGAGAAAGTAATCCTTGCGAAGCTAAAACTATAACAATTCCTGTAAAAGCACTGCTGCTCTGAATCAATCCGGTAAATAGTGCTCCGATTAATACTCCCAGAAGTGGATTTTCCAGTTTTAGAAGCAAATTAATGAATCCTTCATAGGAACGCAGCGGATACATTGCCTCCGACATTATGTGCATTCCAAAAAATAAGATACCAAAACCTAAGATTGCTGTACCCAAGTTTTTTAATCCCTCTTTTTTTACGAAAACTTGTAGAATAAAACCAACGGCAATCATTAATAAGGCATAATCCGTGAATTTAAAGGCGATTAATTGTGCAGTAACCGTAGTACCAACATCTGCACCTAAGATCACTCCCAAAGATTGGGCGAACGTCATTAATTCTGCTTGTACAAAACTAACCAGCATCACAGTTGTAGCACTGCTGCTTTGAATTATCATGGTAACTACTGCACCAACGAAAAAACCAATTACTCTATTTTTTGTGAGAGCGGAAAGAATGCTGCGCATTTTATTACCAGCAGCTCTTTTCATCCCGTCACTCATCATATTCATACCAATTAAGAAGAGCCCCAGACCGCCTAAAACACCGGTAATCAGGAAGAATATCCATCTTGTATTTCGAGCAGTTAACTTAAAGTAAACAATATCATTTTCACCGGTATTATTTATGATGCGAGCGGAGCATTCATATTTTCCAGGTTTTGATCCTAAAATAAAATGTGTTTGGGCTATACCATCTTTGCCGGTTACAATTTGTTCTTCTTCAAATCTATAATCTTTTGATCCGGAAGGAGTTGATATTACACTGAATGTTACAGGTACGTTCTCGACAGGTTCAGAATTTTCATCGACAACTTTTACCCATAAAGGTTGCTGTACTTTGTTACCAGCAACATCAATATAATTGTACGACAATACATCTTTTGCTTTTTCAATTGATATGTTAGAGTAATTCTCAGATTCGGAAGCATTCAAAAAAACGAATAAAACGGTAAAAACTAAGAAAACAAAACTTCTTGATCTTAGGCTCATAATCATTCCTTTTTTAAACTTTTGTTATTAGTTTTATCAGTTCCAAAAAAAAGTTTCTAACCCATTGGAATATCTAACAAATAGTTCCAATGCTCTCAATAAATAGTTTTATTCTTCAGCATCTCTAACTCAAGAAGCGATCGAATAAAATCCCATGCCTTAATCCTCTATCACTTATTGTAAAAGAGTTAATTTCAAAAATTTCCATTATCGTCTCTATGATACCGGCTCCAGCTAAAATCACATCAGCTCTTTTGGGCTGTAATCCAGGTATTTTTTTTCTTGCTTCGATAGTCTTTTCCTGATACATTGCAATTTGCGCATTTACTTCGTTTAGCGTCATTTGAGAACCCTGAATAACAGTAGGATCGTAGTTGACCATTTTGTGCATCACTGCTCCCATACTGGTCACCGTTCCTCCAATGCCAATTAAGAAATCTGCTTTTCTATCTTCTATCTTTGCTCCAAAAAAGTTCTTCATATGATTTTGCATTGCCTTTAGTTCATTATCTGTTACAGGATCGGAAATTAGAAATTCTTCGGTAGGAGAGATAGCCCCAAGATTAAGGCTGATACGATTTTTCAAGTTCGTTCCTTTTCCAAAAATAAATTCCGTACTGCCACCGCCTGTATCGAAAACAACTACATTTTTATCTGTATTTCCAATTGTGGATAATACTGCTAGATAAGATAGTCTTGCTTCTTCTTCACCGGGGATCACTTTTATTGTAAGACCCAATTCATCTTTAGCTTTTTTCAGGAAAGTGTCACTATTCTTTGCAGTTCGCAGGCACATTGTGCCAACCGCAATGATCTCTTTTACATTTTCCTTTGCTGCGATTTCTATAAATTCCCGTAATGCCTCAATATTTCTAGCCATCGCTTCTTCTGAGATGATCCCTGTTTTAAGTAAACCCTCTCCTAATCTAGAAATATTATTTGTATCTATAATGGTTGTTGGCTTTCCATTTTCAATTGAAAATACAAAGAATTTAATGGAATTGGTTCCAATATCTAGTATTGCATATTTATTCATTTTTTGTCCTTAGGAAACAAATCTACTATTTAGTATTCAAGCCCAAAAGTTTGTTTCATAGCTTTGATGTAATTAACATTTTCATATTCGGTTAAACCCAGTTTTTCTAGAGTTTTCAATACGACTTCCATATCAGCATGCTCAACAGCTATCGTTTTAGTTGACATCTCATTGAATTTAACTTCTGCAATTTCCACAATTGCTTCATCAATTAAGTAACCGTGACGATTTTTCTCAACGTCGATCATTTTCAGATCCGGATTTTTTCCGATTAATTCTTCAATATATTCTTTATAAGTGAATTCATCTTTATCAAGATAAGGAAGCTTAATCCCAAATGCTTTATAAACAAGCGCAAGATTATTAATGTGTATTGGAAAAGCAGATTTAGCCAGAACTGTCCATTGTTCCAAGCCAGTATCTTCATTGATCCTGATGGGAGATTTTATATCCATCAATTCATCTCTGATCTTAGTATTATCATTGCTGTTCTTTGATAAAATGTATATCTCTTTGCTAACTCTATCACGTGAGTTTCCATGTTTTATTATGTTTTCTTCACCTTTAGAGAGGTTATCTCCAAAAGTTCTCCATTCCCATCTTGGAATTATTTTTTCCATCTTAATTTCCCCTAATTTGCTTTTTTCAGTAATTCTGTTTTCTGGCTTCTATTTATCTTTTCAATTTTCTTTTTAGCTTCGGCAATTTTTTCCCAATTGCCTTCCCATTTATTAAACAATATCAAAGAACCTAATTCCAATATTTCTTTCAGTTTTGGCTCTTTTATGGAATAGTGTATATTCCTCCATTTCTGTTCTTTAAGCAAGTAAGCACCTTCATTTAATATTTTTAAATGAGCTGATAATGTATTTTGAGGTACACCAATTTTTTGTGCGAGTTCTGTTACTGTTAGTGACTCTTTTTCCATTAAAGCATAAATTATTTTTATCCTTATCTCATTAGAAATTATCGTAAATAATTTTGATAGTTTCAAAATCACAAAGTCATCAATCATCATATCCCTCCTTTCTCATGTGAGACATTTCTGATATGACAACATGATAGGTCAAGCAATTTTTTCATCTAAAGTGTTCAAAAACATATTCACTATCTAAGATAGAAATCTCTGGACAATCGGCAATAGCTTATCTTTTTGGCATCAAAAATACTTAAAATAGTTAGTTGGGAGATAGGTAATGGAAAAAATCGATGAAAAAATCGAAAACAAATCAGAGATCGAAGTGACCTCTGAAAAACAAGTTGAAGAAAAAATAGAACAGGAAACTTCAACAGAAACTGTTGTAGACCAACCTGTAATTGAACCAGAAATTGAAGAAAAACCAGTGGAAGTTTCAGAAGTAACTTCAGAATCTATAGAAATTGAAACTGAAAACTCAGAGGAAACTATTGAAGTTGTAATGGAAACGGCAACAGATGAAGCTGAAGCAGCTCCGATAGAGGCTGTAGAAACAGCAGAAACTGAAGAAGACTCTTCGTTTGAGCACATGCTGGAAGAATCTCTGGCAAACATTAAAGAACTTGAAGTTGGCGATAAAGTTAAGGGTGAAATTCTTAATATAACTGACTCATATATATTTGTTTCTTTAGGTGGTAAGCGAGATGCTTACGCCGAAAAAACAGACTATCTTGATAAAAAAGGCAACCTTAAATGTCAGGTTGGAGAGCAACTGGCCGGTTATGTTGTAAAATATTCTGATACTGAAACGCTGATAGCACGTAGCCTGATGACAGTAAATATTAATGTATTACATGGTGCATTCGATGAGAAGATCCCCATCAAAGGTAAAGTAACTTCTCTTACAAAAGGTGGATACAATATAGATGTTTCAGGTATTAGAGTTTTCTGTCCTCTTTCTCACATCGATGCCAAACTGGTAGTAGATCCTAAGCAATTTATAGGACAGGTTTTTGATTTCAGAATAATCGATTTCAAAGATAATGGCCGAAATATTGTGGTCTCCAGAAGAGCAATTTTAGATGAAGAACGAAACAAAATAAAAATTGAAACTCTGGCTAAATTGAATGTTGATGATGTTATACAAGGTACTGTTACAAGACTCACAAGTTTTGGTGCCTTTGTGGAACTGGGTGGAATTGAAGGTTTAATGCATATTTCTCAATTCTCCTGGTCTCGTATTGAATCTCCCTCTGATGTTTTAAATATTGGTGACAAAATAGAAGTTAAGATCATCAAACTTCAAGGAGAAAAAATCTCTTTAAGCATGAAAGCATTGCAGGAAAATCCTTTGGATAAAGCTTTTGAAGAACTTAAAGAAGGTGAAATAGTTAAATGTCGTATTCTTAGAAATCTTCCCTTTGGTTCTTTTGTGGAAATCCGTTCTGGTGTAGAAGGTTTAATCCCGATAAGTGAACTTTCACGCGGACGACGTATTGCCAGCCCAAGTGAAGTAGTTACAGAAGGTGAATTTGTAGAAGCTCAAATTCTTAGAGTTGATCCTGAAAAGAGAAAGATCTCTCTTTCTTTGAAAGCACTTCAACCAGATCCATGGGATAGTATCGATCAAGTTCTCAATGAAAATGACGTTGTTAGCGGAATTATAGAGAACGTTGTTAGCTTTGGAGCTTTTGTAAAAGTGAAAGATGGAGTTACAGGATTATTACCAGGTGCTAAGCTGAAAATCGCTGGAATAAAAATGGACAAAGCCAATGTTGGAGAAGAATTTAAAGTGCGTGTTGTTAAGATCGATAAAGCCGAAAAACGTATTTCGTTGGAACCAACTAATATGCCTGAATCTATGAGTGAAGACAAAGATGACTGGAATAAATACAAAAACCAGAAACAAAAGAAACAGGATATCGATGAAGATAATCCATTTGCAAATTTATAATTGAATTTATATATAATCAAACAAAAGCTCCCGAAATTTCGGGGGCTTTTTTGTTGATAAAATTAGATTATTGTATCACATATATTTCGAGATATTGCATAAAATATAAGAATAAAACTATCTATTATAAATATTTATTAGTAGTAAATATTGGAACCCTTATTGCATATAGAAAGATGAAAAGAAAAAAGGAAGGAGAATAAAATGAAATTTCGTATTACAATTTTAATGTTTATTATTGTATCGTTTGCACTTACGGCTGGCACTGTAGAGCAAACTTTAAATTTTAACACACCCAAAATCGCAAATCAAGACGGTTTTGACAAAATTTTTTCTGATGACTTAAGCATATTAACACGACCAGGAATGCCGGAACTTCCCAGTAAACCTGTGCAAATATTAATACCTGCAGGTGAAAAAGCTGTTTCGGTAAGTGTTGCTTACAGCAGTCGTGAGATCATAGCATCTGACCTCAATCTGTATCCTGTTCAAAAACCATATCCAATGAGTTATACTGGTGATACACCTTTTGTAACTCAAAACGCTGAAGTTTACAGCAAAAATGAATTCTATCCTGCAGAATTGTATTCAGATCTTAATACCCAATATTTACGTGGTCATTCTATCGCTTTGTTGAATGTATTTCCAATGCAATATAACCCAGTAAGCGGGGATCTTGCATTTTATAGTGAAATCACTGTTTCGGTACAAACTTCTGTATCTGCAGAATCTCAAAATGCATTCCAAAAATTTTACCGCGATGACATACAAACATCTACCCGTTTGGAAAAACTTGTAATGAATACTGAAGCTATCAGTTCATATCCTTCCATGGATAACAGCCGTGATGTAAATGACTTTGAATACATTATCGTAACTAATAGCAATTACCTGGCTGAGATGGATGATTTCATAAACTTCAAAGCCGGCCAAGGCTATCATGTTCTGGCTAAAACAACTGAAGAAATTTACGCTGAATATCCTGGAACTGATATTGCTGATCAGATTAGAAATTTTATTATTGATGCTTACCAGAATATGGGAGCAGAATTTGTATTACTGGCTGGAGACATTGGTATTGTTCCACATAGAGGATTCTGGGTTGATGCAGGTGGAACGGAAGATTTCAATATGCCATCCGACCTTTATTATGAAGGCTTGGATAGAGTAGGTACAGGTAGCGGACCAGACTGGAATGTGAACAGTAATGGTCAATGGGCAGAAACTTCTGAAGCAGATTATTATGCCGAAGTGCATGTTGGAAGGATCTCTGCTGATAACACAACTGAGCTTTTAGCAGCAATTAATAAACAAATTATGTATCAAGACTCTCCTGTTATAGATGATCTGGAAAATACACTTATGGTGGGTGAAGAATTAAATAATAGCCCTTATACTTATGGTGGAGATTATAAAGATGAAGTTGTTGCCGGAGGTAATTATAATGGTTTAACAACAGCTGGTTTTGATGCAAATCTTTCGGTAGAAACTCTGTATGAGAGAGATGGTGGCTGGAGTGTGCAATCATTGCAAAACCAGATGAGTAACGGGATTAATTTTATTAATCACCTTGGGCACTCAAATACAGATTACAATATGAAGTTTTATAACAATACAGTTAACAACAACACAATTCAAAACGATGGAATCAATCATAATTTCTTCATTATCTATTCTCAAGGATGTTTGCCTGCTGCAATTGAAACGAACTGCATTGCGGAAAAATTTACAACAATTGATAATGGTTGTGTGGTTTATGTAGGAAACACCCGTTATGGCTGGTACATGCCTGGTGGAACAAATTCAAGTTCACAGGAAATGGACCGTCAATTCTGGGATGCACTCTTTGGAGAAGGAATTACACAAGTCTCTGCTATGAATAATGATTCTAAAGAAGATGGCGCTTCACAATGTAACGACCCCTGGTTCCGATGGGCTTATTATGAACTCATCGTGTTAGGAGACCCCAGCCTTGATGTATGGACTGCAGTTCCAACTGACATTACAGCTCTTTATCAACCAAGTATTAGTATAGGAACTTATGTTATTCCATTCCAGACAGATGCACCATTTGCTAGAGTTGGTTTGTTCCAAAATGATGAGTTAATTGGTAGAGCTGTTGCTGATGGAAATGGTGATGTATTATTAGAAACTTTTGAACCGATCATTACTCCCGAAACAATTTCAGTTTCAATAATTGGGCATAATAAAACCCGTCATCTTGGAGAAATTTATGTGATTTCTGATGAACCATACGTGATTTTTGAATCTTATGAAGTAAATGATGCAAATGGAAATGGAAATAATCTACCAGATTTTTCGGAAGAGATTTCTCTCGATTTCACCTTACAGAATGTAGGTAATCAACCTGCTGCTAATGTAGCTGCAACAATTTCCAGTACCGATGAATATATCTCAATTACCACTGATACAGCAAGTTTTGGAACAATAAATTCACAAAACAATTCTGTGGTAACTGATGCTTATGCGATGACTATTGCTGATGATATTCCTGATCAGCATGAAATAATATTTGATGTGGAAACTACCGATAACACTGATGAAACATGGATGTCTTATTTCACAATGACAGCTTGCGCTCCAGATTTTTTAGCTGGCTCAATGTTAGTAAATGACTCTTCCGGTAATAACAACGGGATTTTAGATCCGGGTGAAACTGCTACAATTATTATTAGTGTTGAAAACATAGGGCACGCAATATCTCCATTAGCTGTTTCTTCTCTGGTTGCAGATAATGATCTGATCACATTTGAATCAACAATTTCTCAACTTGGAATTCTGGGTATTCAGGGAAGTGCAAACGCTACCTTCAATGTAACAGCAGATGCTTCTATTAGTCTGGGTACACAAGTGGAATTCACCTTCAATGTTGTTGCTGGATCCTATAATTATTTTGCAAGTTTCGGCCATCCTATCGGATTGATCGTTGAAGATTTTGAAACAGGAGATTTCACTTCATACCCCTGGGAATTCACTGGAAGTGCAGATTGGGAAATTAGCGCAGGAGCTTATGAAGGTGATTTCTGTGCAAAATCCGGTACACTTGGAAATAATGCGAACGCTACTTTGAGGATCGAAGTTGAAACAAGTGCAGATGGTGATTTGAGCTTTTATCGTACCGTTTCTTCAGAAGCAAATTTCGATTATCTTCAATTCTATATTGATGGTGCCATGATGGACCAGTGGAGTGGTGATGTAACCTGGGGACAGGAGACTTACGTTATTACTGAAGGCTCTCATACTTTTGAATGGCGTTATGATAAAGATCAAGCCGTTACTGGTGGAACAGACAATGCAAGAGTTGATTTCATTTTGTTCCCGCCTTTGGGAATGATCTTCCCACCTATTATGAATGTAAATCCAGGGTTATTAAATGTAGATATAGCCATTAATCAAACATTAGAAGAAATAATAGAAATATCTAATATTGGTGGAGAAATTTTAGATTACACAGTTTCAGTTACTGGATCTATTAACTGGCTGACTGTTACTCCAGACAATGGTTCTTTAAACGGTGGTGAGATGGAAGAGATCACTGTTACATTTGATGCTACTGGAATGGAAGAAGGTCAATATTCATCCGGACTGATGTTCGAAGACGGTTTAGGTGGGCAGACTATCGTTCCTGTAATTATGAATGTGTCTGGTACAGATGCCGACAATAATCTGCTTCCATTACAAACAGAATTATTCGGAAACCATCCAAATCCATTTAACCCAACCACTAATATTAAATATGGATTAAATGTTGATTCGCATGTTGCCATAAATATTTACAACATAAAGGGCCAGAAAGTAAGAACACTGATAAATGAAAAACAACAGGCTGGTTATCACAACCTCACATGGAATGGTTATGATGACAGCAATCGCAAAACAACCAGTGGAATCTACTTCTATGAGATGAAGACAGAAGAGACAAATTATACCAGCATTAAGAAGATGCTATTGTTGAAATAAGCGTTTCTATAAATATAAAAAACCGGTATCGAAATTCGATACCGGTTTTTTGTTTTAACGTCGGGCTTGCGCCACGTTCTTTCACTTCCTTTTCTTGCTCGAATGTGGAGCTGCTTGTTAGTGGTATTTAATACTTTCAGGAAATTAGTTATTAGACTCATATATTTACTTTTACCTCATTTACAGCAGTAAAGAACTCAGTCAATTTTGCTTCATCAACAAAAGCTGTTTCTCCTTTCAGTAGATTATATTTGGTTGAGGGATTTACTTCTACATATTTTGCATTAATAATGTCAGTAATTTTTTTAACAAGTTTCTTACCCCAATTAACTTCCACTTTATCTTTTGCTGCAGGATTGATTATAATAAAACCAATTCTTTCACATTTGATCTTTTCTGCGGCAGAGATAACTAATTTGTAAGATGGTTCATCTAACAGATCTTTATGTCCTCCTTCCAAGGGTTCAGGAAAACAATCAGAGATAAGAATAATTAGATTTTTCATTCCTGGGATTTTGTATTGATCTTTGGAGAAAACATTAACGGCAAGATTCAATCCTTCTCCCAGGGGAGTTTGCCCTTTTGCCTCAATCTCATTGATAGACCCGATAACCTGTTTTACATTCAAAGTCGGAAAATGAAATATCTGAGCTATATCATCATTAAATGTTATCAAACCCAATTTATCTCTGGAATTAGAAACATTAGATGTAATATTGGAAATGAATTTCTCTATGTGAGGAATAACCCAGGAAATCGATTTACTTGTATCCAGCACGAGCATAATATTATAGATTACATTCTCTTCATATTTAGGATACAGGAAATTTTTCGTTTGAATATTGAATTTTCTTTTTTTTAACGAGTAGTTTCCATTTTGGATTGCATTAAAGATTGTTGGTGTAATCGCGATATTACCTGATTGCTCTTTTGAATATCTAATAATTCTACCTTTGTCAGAGGAAAGGATATTTTTTCTGTGAACTGTATATTTTGTCTTTTCTCTTTTGGCAAAACTCATCCTTACTTTCTGCAAATCTTTGGTGTCGATTGAAAACTTGCTCTTTTCTTCATCTTGTTTGAACAATTTATTCATTAAAACTGCACGATACTTTGGTAAGTTTTTTGCAGCTGTTGATTCGTTATTCCGATTTTTTACCAATCCTAAAATATGTTTCACCAATTCCTTAACAGATATTTGCTCATCAAACATGAACAATGATTTCTCTAGTCTTTCTGAAGATAGAATTGTTATTTTATTATCTGGATCGGATAGAAGATGGAATATTCCTTTTAACATTATTAAATTCAATTCGCTATTATGATACCCATCAAACATCTTCAGCATTTCGAGCAAAAGTTTTTGTTGCTGTGGAGATAACCCGCTATCTTCTACAAATCTGATCGGAAGTTTGGGAATATCGGACTCTAAATTTTCTGGACTTTGGGATTCGAGCCAGTTTACAGCATCAGCCAAAGCCCTTATTATTTTTTTTCTTGTTGGATCAACCCTCCCTGACAGAAAAGATTTATTTCTTTGTTAATATTTCCAATGTTTTTATCTATTTCTTGGGTAAAATCTTTTTCTTTCAGGCTGTCGAAAAATGCATCGATCTCGTCGTCGGTTAAGGGTTTGGACAATCCACCTTCCCTTGTTCTGTGTCCCAGAACGAATTTTGCAGCTTGTTTGATATGCCGCAATTCTACTAGTTGCTTCATCTCGAAAGCTGCGTGGGTTTTTGCAGTTTTGATAATACCGATGTCAGCCCTGTGTCCATCCACCTTATTTTCTGCACAGAATTTAACTACGATATCATAAAACTCGGATTTTACTTCGACTTTTTCTAAAATTGCTCTGCTGAGTGTTATCAAATTTTTTAGGTGATCTGTTTCTTGTTGGAATTGCTTTCTGAATTCTGTTGAATTCTTTTCATAAGCAAGATTTCTGTTAATAATCTCTCGTCTATAATCTACATTTGTAACAGAAGCGACTTCAACAGACAGTGAAAATCTGTCTAGAATCTGTGGCCGAAGTTCTCCTTCCTCTGGATTCATAGTGCCGATCAATAGAAATTCTGATGGATGAGATATGGAAAATCCTTCTCGTTCAATTCGATTCCAACCCATTGCTGAAACATCAAGAATATCATCAACAATATGATCTGGAAGTAAATTCACTTCATCAATATACATAATTTGACGATGTGCTTTCGCAAGCAAACCAGGAATAAATTGGTGTTTCCCTTCCTTTAAAAGTAATTCTACATCAACATTTCCCAGAAGCCTGTCTTCAGTAATACTTAAAGGAACTGGTACATTTTCAACTGCTAAAGAAATAGTTTTCATATTTTCTATAGAATAATTTTTCTGACAATTTTCACACCAGTATTCCGGTTTTTGTGGATCACAATTGAATTTACAGTCTTTCAAAACTTCGATTTTCGGTATGATGTCTGTCATAGAATAAACGGCTGTGCTCTTACCGGAACCTTTGACTCCTTTGATCAGTAGCCCACCAAGTTTGGGATTGATAATATTCAGGATGATACCAAGCAGAAGTTCTTCCTGTCCAACTATTGCAGTAAACGGAAAATAGTTTTTCTTCAAATTATTACCTCACTGAATTATAGTTTTTAAATTCCACTAATGTGTGTTTCCCTGACAATTTTGTCGCGTATACCACCAATTTAGGTGTTATAAACGACAAATGTCGTGTATATTTCATTTAGATTCAACTTCATTAATTCTTCTTTTCTCGTTTCATTCTGTCTATAATTCTTAAATTCAGAGTCCGTAGAGAGAATCAATTTCAGTAAAATTTTAGTCAAGGGATATGTATAAAAGGGGGGAATGAAAATAAGTGATTAAGAGAGTAAGTGTGGAAACGAAAGAAAGAAATATGAGATTGTTAAAAAAGTAGAGACGCAACATTTTGCGTCTAATTGTATCAAGCTGAGTTATTTTCAAATATGCATTTATAAAATATCAATTAACTCACTTAATTCACTACCTGCAAAAATAATATCTGCACACTCTTCATAATATATCTGCCGCTCTTCCCACAGCCTGTACAATTCATGATTTGTTCTATCTAGAACAATGGGACGATAAGAATTTTCGATGCGAGATAAAATGATCTCCCAGGATGGATTCAGCCATACAACTTTATGTCTAGTTTGTTTCAGAAACTCTCTGTTTTTTTTGTCTAATACAATGCCGCCGCCTGTAGCAATGATACCCTCTATTTTCCAGTTTTGAATTACATCAGATTCCAACTTTCGAAAATACTTTTCACCATGGATAGAGAAGATCTCATTTACCGGCAGTGCAGCTTTTTTTTCAATTTCCAGATCTATATCGTAAAATGATTTTTCTAATTGTTCAGCCATTTTTGCACCGAGATATGATTTTCCTACACCCATAAATCCAATTAGAAATATCTTATCATCAACTTTCATCGCAATCCTTAAAACAAAAAAGGCGCTCCAGATAATATGGAACGCCAATTATATTATTTACATTTTACTTATTCTGTTTTCTCTTTCGATTCAACCACTTCTTCCGGAGTTTCTGTCTTTTCTTCTTCTGGTTCTACGGCTGATTCTTCCACTTCTATTGCCGGTTCTTCTACTTCTTCAACTGGCGCTTCAGTAGCTTGATCAATTTCTTCAACTGGTTCAGCAGGAGTTTCCTCTGCTTCAACTTCAGCCTCAACAACTTCTTCTGTTGCTTCAGGTTCTACTAGCTCTTTTTCAGTATCTGTCTTTGATTCTTCAACGACCTCTACGATCTCAGGTTCAGCAGGTTTCTCTTCAGCGTCAGGTACTGTTTCTTCAACAGCTTCAGTTGCAGGTTCTTCAACCTTTTCTTCTGCTGGAGTTTCAATCAGGTTTTCTTTGATTGCTCTTCGCTTATCGGTTTTATCCTGAACACGCTTTTGATGTAAATCAATGTATTCTTGAAGATCAGCATTATCTTTAGCGAAATAATAAGCCTTCACACTAAGTATAAGTCTTCTGTTCTCCAAATCAAGTTCAATGATCTTGAGGGAAAGCTCTTCGCCAACTTCAAAAGCCATACCCGCTTTTTTAAGACCAGGAATTGCTAAATGAGATAGTGGAACAAATCCTTCTACAACATTTCCTTCAACTTCTACATCTACCAAAACTCCTTTGGAAATCAATTTTACTACTTTAGCTTGCAACTCAGTATTAATTGGAAGCTTTTCATCAAGATTATCCCATGGATCTGTGGCAAGCTGCTTTACTCCAAGAGCGATGCGATGAAGTGTTTTATCTATAGAAAGTACTTTTACATCTACTTCCAGTCCTTTTTTGTAAACCTCTTTTGGATGATAAATGCGCTTTGTCCAAGAGATGTCAGAGATATGAATAAGCCCTTCTATATTTTCTTCAATTTCTACAAATACACCAAACGGAGTAATACTTTTCACAATTCCTTTCAATACAGAATCAAGAGGATATCGCTCTTCAATAGTAAGCCATGGATTTGGTTCCATTTGCTTGATTCCCAGTGAAATGCGTTTTTCATCTTTTGAAGTAGCAAGCACTATTGCTTTAATGCCATCACCTAATTTCAAAATCTGTTTCGGATGCTTGATCTTTTTCGTCCAGCTCATTTCAGAAATGTGAACTAAACCTTCTACTCCGGATTCAAGCTCTACGAATACACCGTAGTTGGTAATATTTACAACTTTTCCAGCTACGATTGTACCCTCGGGATATTTCACTTCGATATTTTCCCAAGGATGAGGTACAAGCTGCTTCAAACCAAGAGAAACTTTATTTTCTTCTTCATTGAAATTAAGTACTTTTACTTTTACTTTGTCACCTATATTCAGCATATCGGATGGATGTTTAATGTGTCCCCAACTCATATCAGTGATATGAAGAAGCCCATCAATTCCACCCAGATCGATGAATGCACCGTAATCTGTAATGTTTCTAACTTCTCCATCCAGTTCAGCATCCTGAAGGATTATCTTTTTCAATTCAGTAAGTTTTGCTTCTTGTTCTTCTATCAATACTTTCTTGCGTGATACTATTATATTGCGGCGTTCTTTATCTATTTTTAGTATTTTAAAATCTGTTTCTTTGCCAATGAACTGATCTAGGTTTGGAATTGGCTTAGTGGAGATTTGAGATCCAGGTAAAAATGCTTCCAGATCATCGATCTCTACGATCATTCCACCTTTAACTCGTCGTCGTAAAATCCCCGTTACAGATTCATTGCTTTCAGATAGCTTTTCAAGTTTTTCAAGATTCAAGAAGAAATCCGCTTTCTTTTTAGATAGCTTTAATCTACCGGAACCGTCTTCAACTGAATCAATATAAACACTAATCTTCTTACCGAGTTCAGGCAAAGTTGTATTGGTGAATTCACGAATGGGAATAGCACTTTCAGATTTAAATCCAATATCAACGAGTACTGATCTTTCATCAACACTAACAACAGTTCCTTCCACGATTTTGCCGGCATCAAATTTACTGAAATGTTCATCCAGCAAACTCATCATATCTTCATCGTCTTTCTTCGGCTTCTCTTCAGATTTGGTTTTAACCTTTTCTTTTTCTTGTGGAATTTCTTCTGTCTTTTCTTTTGGTGCAGCAACGACTTCTTCATCAGTAGATTCGGTCACATCAGATTTCACTTCAACTTCTTCTTTTTTAGAATCTGTTTCTTCAGCAATTTCTTCTGTTTCTTCTTTTGGTGTAGTAACTACTACTTCTTCAGTAGATACTATTACATCAGATTTTTCTTCAACTACTTCCTTTTTAGAATCTGTTTCTTCAACAATTTCTTCTACAACTACTTCTTTGATAGGATCTTTTTCATCCTTAACTTCATTTTGATCGTTAAAAATCATTTTTCCTCCTTGAAGCCGGGAATATCCTTAACGTTTTCAACTTCTTTTTCGATACTCCCCATACATTCAATAATTTTATTATATACTTCCACAATAATCCAATCTGGTGTGGAAGCGCCAGCTGTAAGACCGATTTTATCTTTTCCTTCAAACCACTTATCTTCGATTTCACACGAAGTCTCAATGTGGTATGTCTTTACAAAATTTTCACTGATTTTGGCAAGCATTTTTGTATTTGAACTATTTTTACCACCAATTACGATCATCAAATCGCTCTCTTTAGCCAGCGTTGTTGTAGATTCCTGTCGTACACTGGTTGCATTACAAATTGTGTTAATTACTCTTATTTCACGGCTTAAGGGAACCAGTTTTCGCACAAGGTCCTGAAGGTCTTTTACGTTTCTAGTCGTCTGGCAAATAATACCAACTCTATCATATTTCTCATCGGGAAGATCATCTGCGTTTGCAACTATAACAGCATCCCCTTGAATATAAGATTTGAGTGCTTTTACCTCCGGATGGTCTTTATCTCCAAGAATTATAACCTGATATCCATCTTCGCTTAATTTTTGGCCATGATCTTGAGTTTTAGATACATAAGGGCAGGTAGCATTGATGATCTCGATATTATCATTGCTTAATTTCTGAAGAGTTTCCTTTTTTACTCCATGAGATCGAATGATAGTTGTTCTGCCATCAATATCTTCAGATTTATTTACACTGAAAATGCCTTCATCAGCTAACTTAGATACCATCTGCGGATTGTGAATAATTGGGCCCAGGGTTACGATTTCATCATGATCACCTGCAGCTTCAAGAGCAATTTTTATGGCACGTTTCACGCCAAAACAAAAACCTGAATTTTTAGCTATTCTCACTGACATTGGATAATCCTAATATTGTATTCATTACATCGCCTGCAACTTTACGATAGTTCTCTTTAATGCTTTCCAAATCTTTAAAATTTTCTGCTTTGATCTTTTCACCAATAATAATTCTAAGTCTTTTTTTGCCAATAAAACAATTCCAGAATTCAGTAGAATTCTCAATAAGAATCGGGCATATATCTTTTTTTGCATCAATAGCAAATTTACCAATTCCAGACTTCACTTTAGTGGATTTTCTGGTTCCTTCAGGAAAGATAAGGATAGAGTGATTTTTCCTTAAAACCATTTTCACCATTGTAATTGCTGATTTATCTATTCGACCTCTTTTAATAGGAATGCAATTTACATAAAGCAAAAATGCTCCGAAAAGTTTGTTTTTAAAAAGCTCTGCTTTCGCCAGATAATGAATTTCTGTAGGAATGATCGACCCAATAAAAGGAGGATCAAAAGCTGAAATATGATTTGCTGCAATTATACAATTCCCCAGGTCTTTCAACCGGTCAGCGTTTACAATTTCTAAACGCCAGAACAGCTTCATATAATATCTAACCGATGTTGTAATGATTCTATAGCTCAATCTCATACATTCCCCTTAATTTTCTCATATATAAAATCGACTTGCTGTTCTATAGTTAAGTTACTTGTATCCACAGGAATCGCATCTTCTGCTTGTTTCAATGGTGAAATTTCTCTTTCAGAATCGTTCTTATCCCGCCAGATCAATTCCTGTTCTATTGATTCCAAACTCAATTCTTCACCTTTTGCTTTAGCTTCTTCCCAACGTCTAAAAGCACGAGTTTTAACATCTGCTATCATAAAGAATTTAAAATCAGCATCTGTGAAAACTACCGTTCCGATATCCCGGCCATCCATTATTACTCCACCGTTTTTACCCATGATTCTCTGCAATTCCACCATTTTGGTTCGAACAATTCCGATAACAGCAATCTGTGAAGAAAGCTTGGTTATATCAGCTTCGCGAATCCGTTCGGAAACATCTTTATCGTTTAATATTACTCTATTGCCAGCTTCAGAGTATTTAATTTCAATTTTTATTTTTTTTAGCATCTGTTTCAAGGCAAACTCATCTTTTAAGTCGATCTCCTCTATGAGAGACATAAGTCCACAGGCTCTATACATTGCGCCGGTATCGATATAAATATACTTCAGCTTTTTAGCTAATTTCTTGGCAGTAGTACTTTTTCCTGAAGCTGCCGGTCCATCAATTGCAATTACATATTTCTTCATTTACCCTCTAAACTCATCTAAGAAAATTTGTCATAGTTAAAAATTATATTGCAAACTCAACATGTTATCTTCAAACTTTAAATGAATCCTGTTTTTATTTTCTTCAAAATTAAATAAATGCGCATCAACATAAGCATCAATTGTAGATAAAAATATCACTGTTCCGAGCCACCAGAAATCGCTTTGTCTTTTATTATAAAATTTAACATATTGTGAATAGTAGAATGGACTACTATTTGGTTCGAACTTTTTATAATAATCTTCTGCTTTTAGATGATGATAAATTGCTAACCCGATAAGGCTGCCTTCCAATGCTAATACTCCACTCGCTTTCCAATAAGATTCGTTGTAAAATTGCCCTCCAGCAGGAATAAACATAGACAATGCTGCAGCTTTCATCGGTACTTTATTTGCAGGTTCTTTTTCGATTGAAACCTCTTCTGATGAAATATTTAATACAAAAAGAAACAATGATATCAAGATCAGAAGTTTACGCATCTGCGAGTTTTTCCTTGATAAGATTAAAGAACAGCGGTAGCATAATTTCATGATGACCAACAAAATAATAACCTTTTCCACCACTAAGTGTAGGACGGTGGACAATATTCATTCGAGGTCTGTAATGCATGTTCATGTCAAAAACTGCTGTGAAAAAATTATTAAGTGGAAATCCTAAATTGCGGACAACCGTAATTGCTTTTAAAAAGACTTCAGGCATCACAACTGCCGAACCAAAATTCAAGAAAACCCCACCTTCATTTAATTCTTTCAATTGGTTACACAGAATCCTGAAATCTCGTAGAGAACATTCACCAATCGCAGCCCCATCCGCAGTTTCATGCTGGTGAACTATATCAGTTCCCATTGCCACATGAACTGTAAATGGAATATCCATTTTATAAGCCATAGCCAGAAGTGACAAAGTTTGGTTAGGTGCATGATTTTCAACCAGATATTTACCCACAGCTTCACCATAACCTAATTCTTCATCGGAAGCCAAGCTAATAATATTATTAATTCCGTCGCAAGTTTCAGTAGCCATACCAAAAGATCCATCTTCCAGAGCAGATGCTACGTCTTCTGAAGTTTTGCCAAACATGGCAATCTCAAAATCATGAATTACAACCGATCCATTAGAGGATAAACCTTTGATCAGCCCCATCTCCATCATCTTGATAATGAAGGGTGCTAATCCGCACTTGATTACATGACCACCCAGAGCAAGAAAGATCGGCTTCCCTGTTTGGAATGCAGTTACACATTTATCTGCTAATTCTCTTAGATCAGCAGCTGCCAGGATATTCGGCATGCTATCAAATAATGATTTTTCTGGATCAGCAAAATCGGTAATATGAACCTTACTTGATCTATCCAGCACTGAATACTTCTTCAAACCAGTTAAATCAATTTCTTTAAATTTTCCCATATTTTACTCTATTCTCGTATCCAGTTTAGCACCGAATCCGTTTTTAAATTCATTGTAACGATCTTCTAAGATTGCTTGTCGTGCCAATGTTACCAGTTCTAAATAAAAATGTAGACTGTGGATCGTAGCCAGTCTCATTCCCAAAAATTCATCTACATTGAACAAATGACGAATGTAGGCACGATTGAAATTTCGGCAAGTATAACATTGGCAGTCTGCATCGATGGGTGAAAAGTCTTCTTTGTAACGAGCTGCTTTTATAATGAGTTTACCGTGTCGTGTAAATACTGTCCCTTTACGTGCATTGCGAGTTGGCATTACACAGTCGAACATATCCACACCATTTTCGATATTCTGTAAAATATCTCCCGGAGTTCCCACTCCCATTAAGTAGCGTGGTTTATCTTTTGGCAAAATATCATGCAGGAAATTTGTAATGCGATACATATCCGGCTTATTCTCACCAACAGCTAAACCACCAATTGAATAACCAGGAAAATCCATTCTCATCAAAGCTTTGGCACTTTCCTCTCGCAGATCTTCATGAATTCCACCCTGAACAATTCCAAATAGAGCTTGTTTCTTGGTGTTTTTATGAGCTTCCTTACCACGTCGAGCCCAATCTAAAGTAGTTTTTAAGGAATCTGCTACATATTCTTTGGTGGCAGGATATGGAGGACATTCATCAAAAGACATCATAATATCGGAACCGAGTGCATTTTGGATTTCTATCACTTTTTCTGGAGTGAACATATGATAACTGCCATCGATATGAGATTGAAAATGAACTCCTTCCGGTGTTATTTTGCGCAAACCAGAAAGACTCATCACCTGGAAACCACCGCTATCAGTGAGAATTGGCTTGTCCCAACCCATGAAATGATGAAGTCCGCCAGCCTTTTTGATTAATTCATGACCGGGACGTAAATAAAGATGATAGGTGTTTCCTAAGATTATCTGGGCTTTAACTTCCAGCAGATCCCGCGGAGACATTGTTTTTACAGTGGCGCGAGTTCCAACCGGCATGAAGATGGGAGTTTGAATATCTCCGTGTGGAGTTTTGAGTATTCCCACTCTTGCATTACCACTGGTTGCTTCTAGTTTGAATTCGAACATTAATTTCCCATCTCAATTTTCTGCTGATTTATCGATGCATTACGAGTGAATATTCGGCTAATATCATTCCAGAAGGCAAATACCATCAGAAACATTAAAAGAAATAATCCAACATTCTGCAAAGCAATTTGAATTTTTAACGGCAGCGGTTTTTTAAATACTCCTTCTATAAAACAGAAGAAGATATGACCGCCATCTAATATTGGAATGGGTAATAGATTCATGATCATCAGAATTAATGAGATCATCCCAATAAAATTCAGGATCACATCCAAACCTTTTCCAGCAGTCTGCTGACTCATAGTGTACATCATTACAGGACCGCCGATATTGCTTTTCAAGGCGCCTGGATTTGCAACCAATTTAATTAACATAGCATAATTTAGGTATACAAAATTAACTGTAGTAATCGTTCCATATTTTATAGATTCCGAAAAGGTGAATTTCTCGTGGATCTTTACCGGAAGTTTTTGTGTGATACCAATAATTTTATTATCGTCATAAATATTTGTTTCTAATTTAAGAGATTTCTCGAAAGTTTTCCCATCTCGCTCGATCAAAAGAGAAACAATATCCGCTGGATTTTGAGTGATCAATTCACGCATTTCATACCAGTCATCTATCGATTCACCATCAACTTCCAAAATTACATCATTTGCCATTAATCCAGCTTTATAAGCCGGCATACCGGGAGATACTTCACCAACTACAGCACTCACATGCGGTTTCACAAAGCTGTACCACTCATTTATATCCAAAGAGCTGCTGATAATTTCAATCTTGCTTCCATCTCTTAAAATGGTGAAAACATTCTCGGTTTCTATACTGGCATATTGCATAATCTGATTCCAACCGAATATCTCATTTTCATTAACTTCCAGTATTTTATCTCCAGGTAAGAATATTTCTGCAAATTTATTTTCCACACTTCCTACAATCGGTTCCAGATCTTCAAAATTCCTGCCAACTCCGAAAGAAGTAATGAACAAAAGCATAGCCAAAATAAAATTCATAAATGGTCCGGCAAAAGCGATGATTGCACGCTGCCACCAACTCTTAGCTCTAAATGAAGTTTCGGGGTTTTCTAATTCCTCATCCGGATTTTCACCTTTCATTTTCACATATCCACCCAATGGTATCAATGAAATTCGATATTCAGTTTTTCCTTTTGTAAAAGCTAACAGTTTTGGCCCGAAACCAAGAGAGAACTTCTCAATTTCCACACCAAACAAACGAGCTGCAATGAAATGACCTGCTTCATGAACTGTAACTAAAATTCCTAGTGCTACAAGCGCTCCCAATATATTAAGCATAAAATTTCCTAACTTCTTTTATATTGCAATCTTCACTGCAACTAGACACCACTTCGATTTTTCCAGAATTCAGGTCAAGTTTTTTGATGGCTTTTAGTGATTGGATGAAAAATAATGAATCCTTCTATTTTCCCGTTTCACCCTTTTCATTTGACAATTATTCCATTTTTTTCAAAAAAGCATGTAAAAAATATTTAGATATGGATAGTTAATGAATAAATTGTTTTTTGTTTTGTTGATCGCAATTGTTTTTATAACCTCATGTACTCCCAAAGAAGAAGAAATTGAGATAGATCCTTATATTTATAAACGTGGCCTTTTGGAAGAAGGTGAAACACTAGCCAATGCTTTGATGGATGAAGATATTGATAATCCCACTGTTTACAAACTCGTAAATAAGTTGGATTCTATTTATAATCTACGTCGTTGCCATCCGGCCGATAGTTTTTTAGTAAAACTCGATACTTTAAATGTGATCCACGAATTACGATACATGCCGGATAGAATTCATGCTTACAGAGTACTCATTGATTCCACTTACGAATACTATACCCAGATCGATACACTACAAACTCATATCGAATTTTTCTCGACTGAAGGTGAAATAGGCACATCATTGTGGCAGGGAATGATGGATGCTGGCGGCACACCAGCAATTGCTGTAATGTTCACTCAGATCTTTCAATGGGACATTGATTTTTTTATTGATCCGCAGAAAGGTGATACATTCAAGGTTATCTGCCAGAAGATAGTAGATTCCAATGGTGAATTTGTGAAATACGGTAACATTCTGGCCGCGCAATACTCTACTCGAGGTTACGATAAAATTGCTTATTTATATCAGAACAAAAAAGGTTCAATTAAATATTATGATGAAACTGGAAAGTGTTTTCAAAAAGCTTTCTTGAAGTCTCCTTTGAATTATAGTAGGATAACTTCTTATTTCGGTACGCGAACACATCCAATAACCAAGAAAAAAAGTATTCATAACGGTGTAGATTATGGTGCTGCTCGTGGCACTCCTGTAGAAGCAACTGCTGATGGTGTTGTAATCAAAGCAAGCTGGAACAAAAACCATACTGGTGAGACAGTTAAAATCCGTCATTCAAATGGCTACATAACCTTATACGGGCATTTAAGCAAATACGGAAAATTCAAAAAAGGTGATAGAGTGCAGCAACACAACATAATCGGTTACGTTGGTTCTACCGGCCGTTCTACGGGACCTCATCTGCACTATACTATTTATCATCACGGCAACCCAATAAATCCATTGAGACTTAAAAATGTTTCCGGCCCAGCAGTTCCAAAGAACGAAAAGGAAGCATTTAGTGAAGTCGTAGAAATAATGCAAAAAATGATCATGGAAATTGGGTTTGAAAACGAAGTAAATGTTGATAGTTTAAATAGCGAATGACCGTATTATTGTGACCCACCAGATAAAAAAGTTGACAGATTTCACTAAACCTTAAACTCAGTGACTAGCGGCTCAGCGAAAAGACGTTGAGCTGTTTGATAGTGTTAACTAATAATGCATAGATTATGGTTGACAAGTGAGGTTGAAGTATATGTTTTTGCAAAAATTTCTAGTGTATAAGTTCAGATTAACTGGAAAAAATAGAAAAGGAGAAATTTATGAAGTTAAGCCTTTTTAAATCAGGCAGTTTCCTGGTTTTATTGGTCTTTTGCTTTCTGCTCATCCCCATCTCCTCTCATGCTGCTGGAAATGAACAGGATTATGTAATCCAGGGATTACAGACGCATGATATTCCGGACGATGATGGTTCGGGGTTGATGATTAGCTGGAAGCCACTGCCCAAAGAAAGGAGAATTATAGAATATCGCGTTTATCGCGGTATTACACCTGATTCTCTTTTTTATATCGGGAAGATCGATGTTAATGTAAAAACTGGCGTTATTGGAGATGCCATGTATTTCTACGACACCGGTTTTAACTATTTCCTGGATACACAAGCCTCAGGGAAATTAAAAAAAGAAAAGGGACAGCCAAAAGGTAGTCCACTTTACCGTAGATACCCGCGTGATATAAATGTAGTTGGGCCACAATTATCTCATTACAGCATTTTAAGTATATTCAGTGAGAAAAGCCTTTACTACAAAACTCAGAAGGTGGAAGTACCTGCAGAAGAAGAAGGAGAAGATCCAACAGTTTATGCTGGCCTGAAACTTCGTGATTTTTCCCAATTAGCAAAAAAGCTGCTTCCGGATAATGAATATTACTATTCTGTTGTAGCGGTAAACGAATCAAGAAAGTATTTTCCAAATGCCGAACCAGTAGTTGGTATTCCCCGTGAGAATTCACCAGAAAACCCCAAAGAATTTTATTCTATATTCGTTGATGATATAGACAGATTACAGTTCGAATGGAATCTTGCAACCTTTGCCGATGATCATAGGCATCACAGCATTTATATGCTACATAAAAAAGACCTCGAACAATTTAATAAATATTACGATGAACAAAAAGCAAAAGAGATAAATGATCTGGAAATAAAGGAAGGAATCACAACCGAAGTTTTTGAACCAATTGCTGAAAATCCTGCAAAAATGATCTTTCGTCGTGGAAGTGGTTATCCTTGGACTCCAAACAAAACTGCTTATGTAGATATTGTAGATGGTAAAATCGTAGATGAAGAAAACGGCATCGAAATAGAAATTGATTCTGAAAAAATCGATGATTACATTTTTATTTTCTCATTTAATGATTATTCAGGCTATGAATCTTTCTCACCTTTTGCAACTGCAGAAACTATTACATCTGCTGATCTGCCGATAGTCCCACCTTTTACAGTTTCTGATGACCCAGATGATAAAGGTGATTACAACCTGGTGAAATGGGGAAAACCAACTGTATTTCTTACAAATTCTAACTACATTGGTGAAAAGAAAGATAAACTTCTGGTAAGTTATGATTATAAATTCAACGATAATTATAAAGTGAAAAACATCTACTTTAAAATTTTCGATGGTGATGGTAACGAAATTGATTATATCAACGAGTTCCAGCCAGATATGAAGATCATAGTCCAACTTCCTGAAGATTCAGATAAAGGACAATCACTTACTTTTGAAATGAGATTTAGATGTAATAATCCTGTCGAAGAAGATTACATGATCACTCAAACTCTTACTTTTGATGATCAGTCGAAATCACTAATTCCTGGGCCAGCTCATCTGGGTGATGAAAACCTGAGTGAATATGAATATTATGTTTACAAAAAAAATTACACCAGTCCTGAATATCGCCTGTCCAAAAAAATAGCAGGAACCGAACGTGAACTTTCTGATAATATTCGGCATGGTGTTACGAACTTTAAGATAGTGAATAAATTCGATGCCGAGAAGAAGCTCTTTTTATTCTCTCCAACTTTTGGAATACAAGAAGGTGTAAGAACCAATCTTTATCTTTCCGAAATTGAGAAAACTAAAAAATCTTACGAAGAAGAAATAGCCAATTATACTGCTAGTAAAGATACTCTGGAGACTGAAGAAGATTTAGCAAATGCAGATGACGCGATTAAACATTACACTGAACAGCTTGCATCCTTGAATGAAAATCCGATCTTGAACAAAGCTGACAGCATAACAAACTATAAGAAACGAATCCAATACCTGCAAAAAGTTCGCCAACATACAGTACGTTCATTTGAGTATAAGATTATTAAAAGTAATGGTAAAGCTCGCTTTAGCGAAACTCCAGTTCTTGTATTAGACGAACCGATTGAAGAAGGAAATCTATATACCGAATACCTGGATGAATGGGGAACTCGTTATTTCATGCCCTGGTCAAACTGGTTCAATATGCGCATGCTGCCTACACTTATTTTCTCACTCATTTTTGGAATCCTGGTATTTATTATGATCGACAAAGCAAAAAAGGGACACGATCTTTATGTTCGTCCTATCGCCGGTATTCAGGAAATTGATAACGCAATCGGTCGTGCAACTGAAATGGGTAAACCAATTCTGTTTGTACCGGGAACTTCTTCTATCGGTGATGTAGCAACACTGGCCGGCTTGGCGATTTTGAGTAAAGTTGCCAAAAAAGCTGCGGAATACGATACAAAGATCCTGGTTCCCTGCAAGGACTTCCTGGTTCTTCCTATAGCACAGGAAATCGTGAAAGAAGCACATTACGAAGCAGGCCGACCAGACACATTTGACAAGAGTAGTGTTTTCTTTATTACCTCTGCACAATTTGCTTTTGTAGCTGGTGTAAATGGTATAATGATCCGTGAGAAAACAGCAACTAACTTCTACATGGGTATGTTCTGGGCAGAAGCATTGCTGATGACAGAAACCGGAAGCAGCACTGGAGCTATTCAGATCTCTGGAACAGATGCTGTAACTCAGATTCCATTTTTTATTACTACTTGCGACTACACGCTAATCGGGGAAGAATTATATGCAGCTTCAGCATACATGGCTCGAGAGCCAAAACAATTGGGAACTTTGAAGGCAGTTGATTACCTCAAACTGCTATTATTAGTATTAATTATATCAGGAACTATTTTTTCTACTTCTCATCTCACCTTCCTGATCAATTGGCTCCCAGAGAAATAGGAGGATAGATGAAAAGACAAATACCCTTACTTATAGTTATATTACTGGGATTCACATTCGCATTACATACATTCGTTCCTCATAAAGTTTCAGTAGATTTCTACGATTGGTATCAATCCTGGATTAAAGCGATTTCTCCTTTTGGGGTTCTGCTGGGAATTATGAGTTTATTCATGGTAAATTCCAATAAGATTCAGCGAAAAGTACCTAACTGGCAATACAGTGTTGTCATTTTGCTTTCACTTGTTGTAACCGGTGCCATCGGTTTTATTTGGGGCACACAGGAAGGAACTCCCTTCATGTGGATGTTCAAGAATGTGCAAATGCCGATGGGTGCAACAATGTTCTCTCTGCTGGCTTTCTACATTGCATCTGCTGCCTACAAAGCTTTCCGGGCTCGTTCTGTGGAAGCAACAGTTCTGCTGGTTGCTGCAGTTATAGTGATGCTAGGACAAGTTCCAATTGGTATGAAGATCTCTAAATATATTCCAGAAACTGCATCCTGGATATTGAACGTTCCCAACCTGGCTGCCAAACGAGGTATAGCCCTAGGTGTTGGCTTGGGAATGGTAGCAACTTCACTGAAGATCTTGCTGGGAATTGAACGTACATATTTGGGTGGAGGTGAATAATGGCTAAAGAAAAAATGAATTTCTTTGATAGAATGCAAGCCCTGGATAGAAGATATATTTTTCTCGTAGTGGCGCTTGCTATTATTCTACCATTAATTATACCTTTTAATTCCAAAACTTACGTAACCGAACCAGTTGAAAATATTTACAAAAAGATCGATTCTTTTGCCGGCAGAAAAGACCGTGCCGTTCTTATGTGCTTCAGTCATGATGCCTCAACTATGGCAGAGCTTTTCCCGATGGAAGTTGCTATCCTGCGCCATTGTTTTCAGCGTAATGTTCAGGTTTTTACAATTTGTTTCTCACCTCCTTCCAAACCTCTGATGGACTATGCCTTGCAAACCGCAAAAGAAGACTACACGGTACAATCGGGAGTAGATTATGTGAACTTCGGTTATAAACCATATGGCATTTTCCTTCCTATCGTTTTAGGAATGGGAGATGATGTTGCCAAGGCTGTAGAAACCGATGACGAAGGCAGGATCGTTAGTAATCTTGAGATCATGAAAGAAATTAGGAATTATAAAGAAATGAATCTTGTGATCGACTTTGCTGCTTCTGCTGCTGTACAAACCTGGATCACTTACGCCCGTGCCAGATTTGGAGCAAATATAGCAGCTGGAGTGACCGCCGTGATGGCTGCCGACAACTTCCCATACCTGCAAACTGGACAGCTCATTGGCATGCTGGCTGGTTTGAAGGGTGCTGCAGAATATGAGAAGCTGGTGGATGTATTTGCCACTCACAAAGAAATGGTGAATGGTGTAGAAACTATAGTCCCACGTGACTTTAGTAAAGAGGTTCTTAAAGAGAGTTGGATAAAACTTTCCGATATAAAGAACCCTGTGTATAAAACAGCGCGTACCGGTATGAACGCACAAACCGTAGCGCATATAATGATTATCGTCTTCATTGCTTTAGGAAATATTGGATATTTCGTAAACAAGAAGAAAAACGAGAAATAGGAGGATTGAGATATGTCATTTGAAGCCATAAGTAATTTCATAGCAGCGTTCTTTACGTTGAGTATCTTCTCATTCCTTTATAAGGATAACCCGTTCTATAAATTCGCAGAAGCAATGTTTATTGGTGTTTCCATGGGATATGCCATACCACTTGTTTACAATCTTACTTTCATTCCATTTGTTTACAGACCTATTTTTATAGAGCATAACTTCTGGATATTGATCCCGGCTTTAATGGGTTCACTCTACGTTTTTCGTTTCAGCAAAAACCTGGGTTGGTTGTCTCGTTACCCGATCGTATTTGGAATGGCTATCGTAGGTATGGGTGTGCCAATGTCTATGCACTCTTATGTGCTAGTGCAAGTGCGCAGTGCCATGATGCCGATCGATACGATCAATACACTCCTCATCTTCATTGGAACTGTAACAATCCTGATGTATTTCTTCTTCAGTAAAGCTCATAAAGGTGTTTACGGCAAGATCACTAATATTGGGATCTGGTTCATGATGGTAGGATTTGGAGCATCATTTGGTTATACCGTGATGGCTCGTATTTCCCTACTCATCGGACGTGTCCAATTCCTGATGGGTGATTGGTTAGGATTGATAAAGTAGAATTAAAGAAAATAAATTACAGCCCTTCGGTTTTGCCGAAGGGCTGTTTGTTATTACAAAAAACACAAAAAATCCAATTATTAGTAATGATCCATTTCTATGTATGTTATTCTCGTGCAAACGTGATTCTGATAAAAGCAAGATCCCCGATCCAGCCGGTGTGACAGTACTGTTTATTTCATTTTGTTTTATATTAAAAATTATTTAGTATTTCAGCTAATTCCTTAGTTTGTTCTTTTCGATTGAACTCACTAATATTTTCTGCAGATGAAAATTCAATTCCATTTACCCAATTATCATATTTCAGTTTAATAAATTCAGATATTCCGTTTGCATCTGAATAATCAAACATCTTTCCCACATTTGTTTGGTGCAATATTTCTGCCGCTTCACCTTCGATTGTTCCTATCCCAAGGATCGGAACTTTTGCTCCCAAATATTCGTATATCTTTCCCGTTAATATTCCCTGATTATTAGGAACATTATTTATTAATAACATCAGCAAAGATGAATTTATCATTCTTTTCAGCATTTCATCATGAGGAATATAATTGTGAAATTTAACTAACTTGTTTTCGTCTAAATTGCTTAGCTTTGTCTTTACATCTTCAGAAACATTTCCCCAGATATTAACCTGAATTTCGGGATATTGAGAATAAATCTGATTAATTGCTTTTACTACAATTGAGGGATCGCGTTCTGCTGTGATGTTACCAAAATAATTTATCTGGAATTCATTTGTCTTTTTCTTTTCTACTTCGGTAAAATCTGCTGGATCATAACCATTTGGAATGATAATACCTTTATTAATTGCATTCAATCCATTTAATATTGATTTGTTAATACTAATTATCAGATCACTTTGATCTACCACTTTTTGTTCCAATTTAACGTCTAACTTCTTTGTAATAGAAAGCCTATTAACCTTCTCCAGATAATCGATCTTCGTCCAGGGATCACGGAAATCTGCCAGCCATCTAACTTTAAATATTTTCTTAAGCTTCATCCCAACCAGGTGGGTAGAATGTGGCGGACCGGTAGTGATGATCGCATCGTATTTAGATTTTCTCATTTCTTCATATGCTGCTTGAAAGGCATATTTGTTCCATACTTTTCGGGCATCCGGAATCACAAGATTCAATCGACACCAGACAGCAAATCTCTTAAAAAGAGAATCACCAGTAGTAGTTTCTAAACTGCCATAAGGTGTGCTTTGCTCTCCGGCTTTACGGAACCATCTTCTAAAAGTAGGAGTTTTGGTTGGAATAACTTTTATACCTTCCGGAACTTCTTTTAAAAGTGATTCATCAATTGCAGGGTAGTCACCATCTTTGGTGGTGATAACAGTTGGCAGCCAGCCAAATTGAGGTAAGTATTTTACAAACTTAAGCCAGCGCTGCACTCCTGCCCCACCGCTAGGTGGCCAATAATATACAATAACCAATACTTTTTTCATCAAATATCCAATTCCGGTTTTCTTCCCTTTAGAAGGGAAGATTGAGAGGGGTTTTGATTTCTCAATTTCATAACCCTCAGTTCGGCAAATGCCGAACAGCTCCCTTAGTAGGAAGCGAATCAAGAATTCTTTTATTTCCCCTTTGACAAACCTGTGGATGACTCTGAATTTTGTCCAAGAAAAAGATGTGAAGGAAGCTAATTATGCGAGATGTTGATAGAAAAGTAATGAAGAAAATCGGTGATAACGGCATTACATTTGATGGTGTTTTAGAGATAATTGATCAAATGGGAAAATCGGAATTAAAGAAAAGTTTCGAAGATGACTGCCTGTTTCAAACAGATAAGTATTTTGCCAAAAATGTGATTGATATGCTATTGCGTTATAGACTTATAAAGAAAGAAGGAAACAAATTCATCAAAGTCGAGAAGAAAAAGAAGGAAGAAGAGAAGTAGATATCAATCAATTATTGATCATTAAACCAGTTTTAAACTAACCCCGAAATTCTCGCTATCAATTTCCTTGAAAACTGCTCCTTTCGCTTTCCAAATTTTAATCGATGCCTCATTTTCCTTTTGGATCTTCGCATTTACAATCAGGAATCCTTTCTTAGAAGCTTTATCTAATAGTAACTGAAATGCTTTGGATGCTAAACCTTGTTTTCTAAATTTACTAAATATCTCATATCCGATACTGGCGTATCTTTCTTTGTGATTTTGTTTCGATAAACAAATTGTACCCACAAGGTTGTTTCTGGAATATATTCCATAGTACTCTGAATTTGTGGTGAAGCACCAATTAATAGTATTGTTTTTAAAATCTTCTAAATCTATAATCTCCACATCGGGAAGATCAATTTTGTTAAGATATTTGAATAATTCTAGAAAATCTGAATCTATGAAATTTTCGAATTCCTGTAACCAGATATCACACATAACTTCATACTTAGCAGCTAAAATTCCATTGCCTGCCCACTTCATAACAAGCTATGGCAGCTGTTACACCCACATTCAAGGAATTCTTCCAGCCATCCAGAGGAATCGAAACAATGTCATCGACCAGACCCAAAATCTCTTTGGAGATCCCCAAGGCTTCATTACCAAGAATTAAAGCAGTTGGTTTAGGAAAAATAACTTTTGAAATATTTTTTGCATGCGAAGTAGTTTCCAATGCGAAAACCGTACATCCCTTTTCTTTCAAAAAAATAATAGCTTCTTCAGTAAAAGTAAAATGCTGCCAATCCACAAACTCAGTGGTTCCCATCGCAGTTTTAATAACCTTTGGATTTTCTGGTATTGCTGTATAGCCGCAAAGAATTAGCTTGGTAACTCCAAAACATTCTGCAGTTCGAAAAATGGAACCAACATTAAAAGAAGAACGCAAATTATCCAGGATCAGATATAGCGGTTGTTTGGTTTCTATGCTTCGAGATCCATCCGATTGCATTATCTCGAAATCGGCCAGGTCCTGTCCCATTCTGCGTTCCAATGGTACAGCAAATTCCAGAAATTCACGTATTGTGGAATCAGCTAAATCAATTGAAACTGGCATTCCCATCCAATCCAGACAATTGGAGAATTCAACTATTAGCTCTGATCTTTGTTTACTATCATCCCAGTTATTATGAATTTTTTGGATGAATTGTTTTAATACTTTTTGTTGTTTTTCCGGTTTGAACGATTTGAACTTTTTTTCTGAATATTTCATTGAAGCAGGGGAGCTTTCGCTCCCCCAAAAAATTATTTTTGTTTAATTTTCTTAAGTTTCTTGTTGTTACTTTTTTTATTATGCTTTTCCAGTTCTGCTTTTAATCTAACATTTTCCTTTTGTAAATCGTTTAGATTATATTGCAATTTGGTCTTCTCGTTATTTAGCTGTACTTTTTCTTTTCTTAGTTTGTTGTTTTCAGTTTTTAAGTTTTTATTTTTGGCTAATTCAGCTTCCAATGATTTGTTTTGATTTTGAAGCTTCTCATTTTTTTTTGTCGATTTCTGATAAGCTTCTCGAGTTGTAGTAAACTTTTTTTCTAAATTTTGATATTTCGCTTCCCAATTTTCCTTTTTCCCGCTTGTTTTCTTTAGATGCTGATTCTGCTGAGCAATAAGACCAAAAGCTAAACATAAGATTAACATCACTGCAATAGTTCTTTTCATTTTCCCCTCCCCTTTCGATATTCGAAAATACTATTTATCTTAATTTCAAGTTCCGTTTTTATTGTTCTGAATATATAGTGTCAATTACTTTCATCTCGAAACAAAACCTTGACACAGCATCTCCTTTTAGGGAATTTTTTAGCAATTAAGTGAATAGGATAATTTTTATGAAGAAAGGTTTGATCTAATCGATATTGATAAATAATTACGGAGAATAAATGGAATATAAAAGAAGAATTTGGGGATATGAATGTGACGTTTATGGTCATTTGAATAATGCAAATTATTTGCATCTTTTTGAAGAAGCAAGAGCCGATGCTCTGGAGCAGATGAATTTACCGGTAAGAGATCTGGCTAATAATGGCTTTCATATTTACATTACGAATATTGAAATTCAGTTTAAGAAAGGATTACCATTAGAAAGTATGGTAACGATAAAATCTCGTATTGATAAAGCCAATCGATTAACTTCTATCTGGATCCAGGAAATTTTCGATGCTTCAGGAGATTTATGCAGCACAGCAATTGTGAAAGGAGCTTTTGTAAAAGAGGGAAAGCCAACCAGAATTTCAAAAGAAATTTTTGCAGTTTTCGAAAATCATATGAATTAATTATATTCTGTCATCCTCGACTTGATCGAGGATCTATTAATTTGGAAATTCCCATTTTCATGGAATGATATATATACTGCTATAAAAGAATCGTCGCTAATCCCAAAAACGAAGCAAAACCGCCAATATCTGTAAGCATTGTAATTATAATGCTGGAAGCAAGAGCCGGATCTATTTTTAAAGTTTTAAGCACTACGGGAATTAATGAGCCAACAAGACCTGCAATAAACATATTACAGATCATGGCAGCACCTAGAACAACCCCTAGCATGATGTTTCCTTTCAGCAGATAAGCTGCTAACATAGCAGCGGTTCCAATTATTATTCCATTCAGAAATCCAACTGTAACTTCTTTGAAAATTGCTTTACCCGTATTGTGAATTGTAAGCTCTCCCAAAGCAATACCACGAATTATCACTGTAAGAGTTTGAGTCCCAGAATTTCCACCGAGTCCTGCGACGATCGGCATAAGCACAGCAAGAATGGAAAGTTTGGCAATTGTTGCTTCGAAAATGCCAACAACACTCGAAACAAGAAAAGCTGTGAACAAATTAAGAGTTAGCCAGGGCAGCCTTTTTGCAACCGAATTTATTGGCTTTGTAAAAACTTTATCTTCACTTTCCAAACCCACCATTTTATAAGCATCTTCCGATGCCTCTTCGTCGATTACATCAATAATGTCATCTACTGTAATTCGGCCTAGAAGAGTGTTATCCTTATCTACAACCGGTAGAATATAAATATCGTATTTACGGAACATGTGTGCAACCTGCTCCTGATCCATATCCACCGGAACCGAGATCATATCAGTTTCCATAATATCACGAGCAAGGCGTTCCGAACGGGCCAATAGAAGACGGGTAACCTCTAAGATTCCCAGAAGTATTTCTGATGTGTCAGTCACAAAAATATAATGGATATTCTCAACTTCATCATAATTCTCACGTATATATTCGATCATCTCATCACGATTCATGCCATCATGAACTGCAATGATCTCTTTCTGCATCAAACCGCCGGCACTATCCTCATCATAAACCAGCAACTCTTTGATCTCTTCGGAATCTTCTTTATCTATTTTTTCCAGTACATCTTTCAATTGATCTTCATCCAGTTCGGCTGCAATATCCGCTGCTTCGTCCGAGTCCATTTCATCCATTATCTCTACAAGCCGAGGTTGATGGATATTCTCCAGGACTTCTTCTCTTAGGTCGTCATGCAAATCTGAAAGAACTTCCGATGCTACTTCGGGTGTAAGCAAAGCAAAAGCTTCAATTTGATAATTAGCAGGAAGTTGGTTGATGATCTGAGCAATATCAGCAGGATGAAGTTCGTTAATTTTCGACCGAAGCTTTTCGGCTTGATCGTTTTCGAAATATTCCAGGATCTGTTCAAAACTCATCTCAGTCATCTCTTCCTCCTATCAGATTTTAATTTGAAAATCTGAGTCCTGCTGATTTTGTCTATATTTTTTAATGTAATCATACATTCTGAAATACTGTTTGACAGCGAATATCAAACTCTGATTTCTTATACACATGAAAAATAAAGAATACAAACTTATCATCTTCGATGCTGACTATACATTGCGATTTTGTAATGTAAAAGGACAACCATGCCCCAACAAACCGGGAGAATGGGAACTGCTGACAAACGTTAAAGCAAAACTCGCTAAATACGGTTGGGGTTCTCCACAAAGTGGAAAAACTGGTTATGGAATAGCTAGCAATCAAGGCGGAGTAGGAATGGGTTATTTTAAAGCAGAAATGGCTTTCCAACTTTTGAGAGATACATTTATAGCAGCTTTTGGATTTGAACCGAAAGATGAAGTTATCCAAATGTGTACTCCCAAGCCACACGTCGATTCTAAATGCCGAAAACCCAAACCTGGAATGCTCCTGAAAATTATGAACTTCTGGAAAGTGGAACCAGAAGAAACACTCTTTATTGGTGATATGGAAAGCGATAAAGAAACAGCGGGAAATGCAGGTTGTGATTTCAGCTGGGCGAAAGATTTTTTTGGGTTTTAGCAATAAACTAATCGGATAATCATAGGATCTACAGGCTGATTTTACTAGTTAATTTCCATCAGCAATCACATCTATTTTATTGTTTGTATTGCAATTATAAAAAAGAATTTGACTTATACCTGACGAAACATTAATTTCGGAAATGGAGAGTCAAAAGACAAATTAATTGTTTTCAAATGGAGGATAGAATAATGAAGAAACCATTGGTTTTTACCCCATTGCTTCTGATAATTTTATTAATTTCTGCCTGTAATTCGAACAACACAACTTCAACAGATGATGAAAATTTAACACCCGATGAGCACGCATCTCTTGTAAGTAATGAATTTGTTCAAGCAAACAACGCTTTTGCTTTTTCTGTTTTTCAAAAAACTATGGAATCCCATCCTGATGAGAACATTAACATTTCTCCACTCAGCCTTTCTATTGCTCTTGCAATGACGTATAATGGAGCGCAGAATGAGACAGCAAACCAAATGGCTGCGACGCTTAATTATCATAATTTCGATTTAGAAGAACTGAATCAGGAATACTCACATCTAATGCAAAGCCTGGAAAATTGTGATTCCACAATTCAACTGGATCTGGCAAATTCTATCTGGATCCGAGATACATTTCCTGTATATACCGATTTCATTGAAACAAACCAAACACATTATCTAGCCGAAATTTTCACGGCTCCATTTAATGATCTTACGGTAATTGAAATCAATAACTGGGTAGAGAATAATACCAACGGATTTATTACCGAGATGATCTCAACAATACAATTAGATGAGATGATGTTTCTAATCAACGCCCTTTATTTTAAGGGTGACTGGACATATTCTTTCGATCCTGAAGAAACAGGAGAAGGGAGCTTTCGTCAAGAAAACGGTACATTGATAACTGTTCAAAAGATGAGAAGTAACGGTCAGGATTTTACCTATTATTTTGGTGACAATCTTTCTATCTGCCGGATGCCATATGGAGATGATAAACTGGCAATGTATATTCTTCTGCCTTCAGATGATTCTACAACAAGCATTTTAGCTGCAGAGATGAATAACGAAACATAGACAAATTGGCAGAATTCATTGGAACCACTTCCGAATGAAGATGAATATTTATACTTTTCCTTTACATTGCCAAAATTCCAGATAGAATTTGAACAATATTATAACCAGATATTGATCGATCTGGGAATGGAAATCCCCTTTACATCTGATGCAGATTTTGGTAATATCACATCCCTAACTTTATGGATAAATTATGTTAAACAAAGCACCTTCATCGAAGTAAATGAAGAAGGCAGCCAGGCAGCAGCAGCAACAATAGTATCAGGAATACTTGGTACTCCCAACTTCTGGGTTAATAAACCCTTTATTTACTTGATCTGTGATGACCGGTCGGATACAATTCTATTTATGGGAAGAGTAAGTTCTCCTGAATATGAATAAACTTTGAAAGTGATAAGCAAGATGTAATATTGATAGAAGTCTTATCAACTGGCATAAATTTTATAAAATTAAGTCTCTCAAAAGAATATTTTTTAGGAGATTTGTATGGCTCATCGAACCTTGAGAAATAGTTATTCCAAATTATCTACGCGATTAAATCGTTTTCCTCAAGGTGCACCGGTTTCAGATCTATTATTCAAGATCCTTAAAATTCTATTTTCCGAAAAAGAAGCGGAGTTGGTCTCCACGCTCCCTATAAAACCATTCACGGTAGAAAAAGCTGCTCGTATTTGGAAAATGAATGTATCTTCTGCTCAGAAAGTTCTAGATGAACTGGCAAGCCGGGTTATTTTAGTAGATGTGGAACAAAACGGAAAATCGGTTTACACATTGCCACCACCAATGGCTGGGTTTTTCGAATTTTCCATGATGCGCTACCGCAAAGACATCGATCAGAAAATGCTGGCAGAACTATTTTATGAATACATGAACGTAGAAGAAGATTTCATCAAAGAATTATTCACGCAAGGTGAAACACAATTGGGCAGAACATTTGTAAATGAACCTGCTTTGGAAGAATTAGATGTGCTGCATGTATTGGATTACGAACGTGCATCTGAAGTAATATTAACAGCCAGCCACATGGGGATCGGAGTGTGTTATTGTCGACATAAAATGGAACATCTGGATAAAGCCTGCGATGCACCCATGGATATCTGCATGACCTTTAACAGCTCCGCTGAATCGCTTATAAATAGTGGTTTTGCAAGATCTGTTGATAAAAAAGAAGGAATGGATTTACTACAATTGGCTTATGAAAGTAACCTGGTTCAATTCGGAGAAAACGTGCGGGAACACGTCAACTTCATCTGTAATTGCTGCGGCTGCTGTTGTGAAGCAATGATCGCCCAGCGTAGATTCTCTGCTCTAAATCCAATTCACACCACTAACTTCCTACCGGAAATCGACGAATCAGATTGTACTGGTTGTGGAAAGTGTGTGAACATCTGCCCTGTTGAAGCAATGACTTTAATTTCAGCCAACGATCCTAAAAAAACAAAGCGTAAAATTGCCAGACTAGATGCAGATATTTGTCTGGGCTGTGGACTGTGTGTAAGAGCTTGCCCTACAAAAGCAATCACACTGAAACAAAGAGATAAAGGTGTGATCACACCTTTGAACAGCGCGCATCGCGTTATACTGATGGCTATCGAACGAGGAAAATTGCAGCACCTGATCTTCGATAATCAAGTCCTTTTCAGTCATCGTGCTTTGGCAGCATTATTCGGCGTTATTTTCAAACTTCCTCCGGCAAAACAGATATTAGCTTCAAAACAAATGCGTTCCAGGTATTTGGAAACGATGTTAGGGAGAAAGTGAGAGAACTTCAAGAAAAGACAATTGCTTTTAGAAAGCGAAAAAGATTGGGCTGTATATTAATGTTTCTATGGCTTCCGTTTCTTGTTCTTTTGTGCTATATTAGTTATGCAATTTTTTATAGTCATATAAATATTCCAGATTTTATTTTTCCTATAATATTGGTATTATATTCAATTATCACGATAAAGATAAATTATAAAGTTGTAAAATCTCGATGCCCGAATTGTGGTGAATTGTATTTCAATAAAGGAATCATAAGTATTGATTTTACTCGCAAATGCCAACATTGCGGTTTTCGCTTGAATAATAAATTATCAAAAGAAGAAAATTTAAACTAGATAACTTGATCTTGTAGAAATTGAAATCCTCCTCGTTACTCAAATTCCGTTTGGGAACGATTATTTTCCTCGAAACTTCTGTTTCGTTAGACGCAAAATATTGCGTCTCTACTTAAAGTACTTCCATACTACTGTACTTTTTCACTCAGAAACTTAGGCACTCTAGCACTCAAGAACTTTTTTTCTAATTGACATCTCAAAAACAAATTTTCACTTTCGGAATTGATGAAACTAATAACACGATTTTTCGGAGGAAACTATGCAGAATAAAAGCATTCCAATCTTATACGAAGGAGAAGGGAATATCATTCAACCCGCAGATCTTAATGCCTTTAGAGAACTGAACCGCAAAAAGAACAAAAAACTAGAGTCTAAACTTATGACAGAAGAAGAAGCTGTTGATCGATTTTTAAAAGATGGAGATTATATAGGATTCGAATTGTATGGAACTGTAAGAGCACCATTGAGTTTAACCCGTGCAATTATTCGTTCCGGCAAAAAAGATTTCCGTCTGGCAGGACAGGGTGTGCATGAAGTTGATCTTTTACTGGGCGCAAACCTGATCAAAGAAATCGATTTTACTTATATAGGACTGGAAGTTTTTGGTGTTTCCGGTAATGTACGCAGACGTCTGGAAAGCGGCGATGTGCATAATGTGGTGGAATGGAGCAATGCTTCACTCACCTGGCGTTTTAAGGCAGCTGCAATGGGCATACCGTTCATGGCCACCAAATGCATGCTGGGCTCCGATACACTTAAACGCAGTGCAGCTAAAGTAATAGAATGCCCCTTTACTGGAGAAAAACTTGCGCTTGTTCCAGCACTTGTATTAGATGTTGGTTTTATTCATGTGAGCCGAGCCGATAAATACGGCAATTGCCAGATAGATGGTATCTCTGGTTTTGCTTTTGAGATGAGCAGAGCCTGCAAAAAACTCATCATCAGTGCCGAAGAAATCATTGAAACTGATGAGATTCGAGAAGCACCGGATAGAACCATAATTCCCTATTATCTGGTTGATAGTGTAGTTCATGCACCCTATGCCTCCTGGCCGGGAGAAATGACAAATTCCCACGAAAAAGATGTAGATCATTACAATTATTATTTGGGCAAACAGAAGACCGAAGAAGGCATGGATGAATATTTGAAAGAATGGGTTTACGATGTTCCTGACCATAAAGCGTTATTGAAGAAAATCGGCCATGACAAGCTGGAAAGCTTAAAACTTTGAAGGAGATGGTAATGAATACAGAATATAATCCCAGTGAACTTTTGATCTGTTTAGCTTCCCGAGTAATGGAAGATGGCAACACCGCTTTTATTGGAACAGGCATTCCCATGCTGGCCGCCAGCCTTGCCCAGAACATGCATGCTCCCAACCTGATAGCCGTTTTCGAATTTGGTGGTACCGGTGCAATATTGGAAAAACTTCCGCTGGCTGTAGGAGACACCAGAACCTTTAATAAAGCTCTGCATGCTTCTGGAATCTGTGATATTATGGAATCAGCTCAACGCGGTTTCATTGAATACGGTTTTTTGGGTGGTGCTCAAATAGATCCCTACGGAAACCTGAATTCGACAGCAATCGGTGATGTACTAAAACCCAAAGTTCGGCTGCCGGGCAGCGGTGGTGGAAATGATGTGGGAAGTTGCTGCTGGCGAACCATTGCTATTATGAAGCACGATAAAAGACGTTTCATGGAAAAAATTGATTTTATTACAACACCCGGATTTATCGATGGACCCGGTGCCAGAGAAAAAGCTGGCTTACCACCAAATACCGGACCATATAGAGTTGTTACTAATCTTGGTGTTTTCGATTTTGAAGAAAAAACCAAGAGAATGCGATTGATCTCTTTGAATCCTGGCGTTACAGTAGAAGACGTAAAAGATAATACCGGGTTTGAAATATTAATTGCTGATAATGTAGAGCAAAACGAACCACCCACAGAAGAAGAACTTACAATTCTGCGGGAGAAAGTTGATCCGGACGGACTTTATCGATAATTAAGGTGAACTCACACTGTTATCACTCTTTATAGTAGATAAGTGAGAGAAAATGTAAAATATCTACGTAGGAAATCTTTATGATCAAGAAACTTGTAGCCTTATCAATTGCATTTTTAATTGTGAATTCTATCACAGCTCAAAATGATAGTCTGCTTTCACAGCCAATTCATCAAATCGGCGTTGTTTTGGGAAGTGGATACAATCAAATCAGGGATGATATCTTAGCTCCGCTTCGTTGGGATGGTTTGAGTTTTGTTGGAGGTTTTTCATATTCAAAAGTCAGCACAAAAGCTCTTCATAATATTGATCTTCGAATTCCTTATTCGTCACTCACCAATCGATACGATCATGAAGCAGATGCATATGAATTGAACCTGGGATACAGTTATCTGCGTAAAATAGAGAACACAAAACCTTATGGACAAATCTACGTTGGTGGTTTAATCGATTGGAGTTGCAATTTACAATTGTACGACACCTGGGATGATTCTCATCTGTACTGGTTAAATGTTTATGAATTGGGTCCAATCGTCCGATGGAAACCGAATTTTCCGTCCAATCATCACCTTTCGTTTAATCTCAATTTTCCATTACTTGCCCTAGTTTCCCGTCCTCCGGAATTCAGATATTATGATCAGGAAAAACTACCGGCGGAAATCCTTTCAAAACCACACGAAAACATGAAGTTTAACACTATCAACAAATACATCTCTCTTGGTCTGCAATGTAAATATATTTATCCATTAAGCGCAAAGTTGGCACTGGAAACTTCCTACCTTTCGAATTTTAAAACCTTTTCAGAACCGAGGCGAATATCAATTTTCTCCAATACTTTGCAACTGAAGCTTCTGTTCACACTGGGAAAAATGAACAAGGAGAAGGAATAATGAAAAAAACAATAATGATTCTTTGCGTTTGTCTGGCTCTCCTTATAGTTGGATGCCTTAGCGACGATAAGCTCAAGATTGATTTGAATTATATTCCAACCGCACTCGACGATGGGTGGGAAATATCTACTCCAGCTGCCGAAGGTTTTAACGAATCCGCTTTTATGGAAGCTTATGAATTGTTTTTCTCGGAAGATGATTACGTTACTGGACTCAGCCTTTTAGTTATTATGAACGGAAAACTTGTAGCAGAAGGATATTGCCGCGACCGGGATGATATAAACGTTAAACGCAATATGCAATCTGCAACCAAGAGTATTACATCATTAGTTTACGGAATTGCTCGGGATCAGGGTTACTTCAGCAGTCACGATCAAACTCTGTACGAAATAATACCAGAAGAGTTTGACTCTAATATTACAAAACGAGATATCACTCTTCAACACTTGATGACAATGAGATCTGGCTTGGCTTTCGACAACGATGATTTTGCAGAGGAACTTCATATAGAAGACCGAACAAACCAGTTGGAATACATTATTGCAAAACCGCTATTTGCCGATCCAGGCTCACAATACTGGTATCGCGATTGTGATCCGCAACTTTTAGGTGGAGCAATTTATAAACAAACTGGACTGACGCTGGAACAAATCGCTGCTGCAAATCTGTTTGCTCCGCTGGGAATAACAGATTATTACTGGCAGGAAAACCCTGACGAGCAAAGCTGGGCAGCCCAGGCACTTTTCATGAAACCGCGTGATATGGCTAAGATTGGTAAATTAGTTCTAAACAACGGTGAATGGGAGGGTACACAAATTATCTCGGAAGCGTGGATTGAAGAGTCAACCTCTTTTCAAATTGAATTTGATGTTCCTGGTGAAGATTTGAGCGGAATTGTGTTTCCTGACTTCGGATTTTTCTGGTGGATTTATGATACTGATTATTCTAACCTTCCCCAGGTTGAAGCGTTTGCAGCTATTGGTGCCGGTGGTCAATTTATCTTCGTGTTACCTGATGAAAACTTGATCATTGTAATGACAAGTGAGCCCTACACTGATGGAGAATTTAGTCTGCAAAGGGATTTCTATCAACTTGCAGAAATGATCATCAATTCTATTGAAATTTAAATAAGAGGAATGTATAAATCACTGATAAAAGAAAAAGAGAATTAAATGTAGTGGCAGGTTGACAAGCAAGAGAATTTCAGCGATTGGATTTTAAGAATCCTACGCACCGGCCATTGACCTGCCATTTTCTGTAGACACAGATAATAATCTCGTTCCTCAAACTTCAGTTGGGAACTCTTTTTCTGGCGTGAGTACGCATATTAGGTCTCATTTTAAACAAAAATAAACATATTCAGGTGCGGTCATAAATGAATAAAAAAATATTAATGTGTATAAAAGCTGAAATTGCTAAAATAGAAACACCAAATAGATCTATTATTTTAGGTAAGATAGCTAACAAATATTATAAACAAACACCTTCAAATGATTATGATCTACTCAAGCTCTGTGAGCAACTTTTTCTAACTTACGACATGAATTATTTTTCCATCGCGACTATATGGATTAAAAAAAGAAAAACAACAATTGATATAAAATATTTTCCACTCATAGAAAAATGGGTTAACTGCTATATTGATAGTTGGTGGACTTGTGATCAATTCTGCTATAGAGTTCTAAATCCATTTGTAGATAAATATCTGCAACTATTTGATAACATTTTAGTTTGGGCTAATTCTGATAAAACTTATATTCGCAGGGCTGCTGTTGTTTCTTTGATGAGATGTGGAAGTGGAATTAGAGTAAAATATGATCTAGACAAAATATTTAATATTACCGATATACTAAAAAAAGATAAAGAATTGCATATTCAAAAAGGTGTTGGGTGGTTATTAAAGTATTCTTATGAAGCATATCCCTCACAAATATTGGATTATCTAAAAGAAAATGTTAATACCTTATCCCGTACAACATTCAGATATGCTTTAGAAAAAGTGCCAAAAAGTGTAAAACAAGAAATGATGAAATTATAATAAAGGAAGAGTAATAAATGAGACTAGATAAAATTACGAGCATTCTACACACCGTTAAATACTTTTCTCGTTGACAGTTAGCAGCAAATTAAACAATTTCGATTTGGCTAATTTGAAACAAGGAATAATTGAATGTGATAATATATATAAAACACTTTTTATATCTAAAGTTTGGTTATGCACACTTTTTACTGGCGGAAGTTGTAATGTTGATTTACAAAAGTTAGTGATAATAGTTAAAAACTATAGGAGATACGAGAAATGGATATCATTATACCTACAAAATTATTAAATCTTATTAATGGCTTAACTGATGATATTTCAGCAGCAGTAGGCAGTGCAGTTTCTTCAGTGAGTCCAATATTAAAACGAAATGAATCACCATTTTTTCCTAACTATACAGATCATGGTATCCAGCATGTGAACAATGTACTCAAAACATGTGAATTAATTATTAGTGAAGATTCGTGGTCATTTTTTACACGTCAGGATGCTGCTACATTAATTCTTGCCGTTTTAGCACATGATTTAGGTATGTTAATTAGTATTGAAAATTTTAGATACCTTGTTAATCCAAACAATAATTTCAATCTTCCAATTGATACAAATGACAAATCATGGCATAAACTATGGCGAGAATACCAACTAACTACTCAACGATTTGATGGTGCAACGTTGAAAATGCTCCTTGGATCACCGGAACCAATACCAATTCAAGAATTAAACCCAAATAATTTTACTGAACGTGGATTAATAATAGTTGGTGAGTTTATTAGACGACATCATCATAGATTAGCGCATGAGATAGTTAAGTATGGGATACTTTCTGAAAATGGTTCTACACAATTATTTCATAGCATTCCTCAACATTTGATTGATATTGCCGGATTAGTTGCTCGAAGTCATGGAATATCATTTCGCAATTGCCTTGAACTGTTAAGAAAGCTAGATAGAACAGGTCATCGGGAATATCGGCAAATCCATCCAACTTTTCTTATGGCAATAGTACGCCTTGCTGATTATCTTGACCTTGATCATGGTCGTGCACCTTCATCTGTTCTTTCAGCAAAATCTCTTAAAAGCCCCATCTCACATCGAGAATGGTGGTCACATAAGGCACTTGTAGACTGTCATTCTCTTGCTGATGACCCTGAAAGTCTTCATGTTGTTATAGAGACAACACAACTCCCAAATATAGAGACCTTTTTAACTATAGAAGATAAGATAGGAAGTATACAAAATGAACTTGATTCTTGCTGGGCAGTACTTGGAGAAGTTTATGGAAGATTTCCCCCTCTCAATAGATTGTCACTTAGAATCAGACGTATTAGATCTGACCTTCGTAGTAAAACAATAATTGATCAGTTACCATTTATTCCTCACAAAGCATCATTAGAAACATCAAAATCTGATCTTCTAAAATTATTTATAGCTCCACTTTACGGGAATAATCCGGGGATTGGAGTGAGAGAGCTCCTTCAGAACCCTATTGATGCAGTTCGTGAACTGGAGTTTACTTTGAATGATTCACCAAGTCTAGGTATAGTTGATCAAGAAGAGATTAAGGGAGATGTGGTAGTAAAATTTGAGAAAGATAGTGAAGATAATATTTGGATTGTAATCAATGATCGTGGTATCGGGATGACATGGGAAACTATTTGTAAATACTATCTAACTGCCGGAGCTTCGTTTCGGAATTCTGATGCTTGGAAGAAAAATTTCACAAACGAAACAGGTGAATCTCAAATTCTGCGATCAGGTCGTTTTGGTATTGGTATCCTGGCTGCATTCCTACTCGGTAATCGTGTGCAGGTTTCCACAAGGTATATTGATGAACCTGAAAATCATGGTGTGTTTTTTGAGTTTGGCTTGGATGACACAACTATTGAGTTGAAATGGAAAAATCGAAAAGTTGGTACAACTATTAAAATTAAAACCAGCCAGGAAATTGTAGATAAACTTGCAAAAAATCATTATTATAGAATGGAATGGTTTTGTTTGAAAAAATCGGAGGTTATTTTACAAAATATTGACGGGAAAAAAATAAGACAGAAAATTATTCTCCCGGAGGAAAAAGGTGATCTACCTTTCGACCATCATTCAATTAAGGTGTTAGGTTACAATGAAATTCAGTGGACTTATTCGAAGGATAATCCCGGACTAATTTGTAACGGTATTTTTATCACAAAATATAAAGGAGTTGAAATTAATAATGTATTCCACAGAAGATCTGATGCTCGTTGGTATTCAAGTGATTTAAGTTTAGATGATCCTCAAACTTCAGTTTTTGATTCTGATGGTCTGCTACCACTCAATTTAGCCCGTGATGACTTAATGGACACACCAAAAAACTTATCATCTGCCATAACAGATGATGTTTGCAGAAATCTCATTGCATTCAGCTTATTAAGAGGACCTAAAACACGATTATTATCAGATAGCAAATGGCATTTATATACTACAAAATACTATCCAGGTTGTAATAACTGGGATAATAATTCCAGTTTCTTCTTTGATACCTCTGATGGTTTTGGTTTATGCGATCCTTGGAATCTTTCATTTTTTCCCAATGGAAAGAGAATTTTATTAAGGATACAGGGCAAGCAATATAAAATCCCTCAAATTGTAGCAGACTTAATTCATACTGATTACAATGTTGTTTATGGAGAAGCAACAGCTAACACCTTACGTGAATTCGACAGATGGCATCGAAGTCTTGTTCTTTACGATGATTATTATGAACGTTTATTCGTTTTTAACGAACTAAATATTGCAGGAATCAACACTCTGACATCAATAAAGTGGTATGAAAGATTATTGGAGAAACTACCCAAATTTGCAGTTAACAAAATCAAAAACAAGAAACAGATAGGGGATTGGGTTATCATGTCACTAGGAAAATATCCAAATTCAAAGAATAGTTTAGTTTCGATAGCAAATAAATTGTTTGAACACAATATACCTTTTGAGAGCATAACAGAATGTTTCTATGAACCAAACATTGAAAAACCGAAGCCAAGTATTCTTGCTAAAATGTGGCAGAAAGAAATTGGAGGTCCGATTATTCCTTTTAATGAAAAAGAGCGCCAAAGAATAATAGATAATCTTGATTCTAAATTTAAACGTCATTTAGCAGAATGGAACCAGGAATAATTAAACTTTTTGAAAATAATAAATACCACTAACCTATACCTGTGAAAAAAGGATATGGAAAAAACCCTACAGCCAAACCATTAACAAAAACAGCCGATTATCCATTCCGTACGCAATTAAAAAAACAACCGGTCATCTTACGATAACCGGCTGTAATTATTTCAGAATCTAAGCGCTTAAATTCCTAATTCTATTTTGCGATGTCTTTTGTTTTGATATCGTCTTTTTTGGCAGTAGTGTCGTTGCCTTCTACAAATTCGATAATAGCCATGGGAGCGCAATCACCAGTACGGTAGCCATTCTTCAGAACGCGAGTATATCCGCCTTCTCTGCCAATGTACTGAGGAGCGATCTCATCAAACATTTTCTTCACCAGGTCGCGATTTTTAAGAACTTTAAAAACCAGTCGGCGATAGTGAATAGTGTCTTTTTTGGCATAGGTTATCAGTCTTTCGGCAACACCTCTAATTTCTTTGGCACGAGCTATGGTAGTGTTAATTCTACCATGTTCTACCAGAGAAGAAACCAGGTTCTTCTTCATCAAATTACGATGAGCACTTTCTCTACCGAATTTTCTGCCGCTTACTTTATGTCTCATAATTCTAAATCCTTATTATTTGATAGTTACTCTGCTCTTGGCGTCATCGATCTTCAGCTTAATGCCGTTCACGTTCATACCCAGAGAAAGTTCATAATTTTCTAATAAAGCGTTAATTTCTTCTAACGATTTTTTACCGAAATTGCGATATTTCAGCATTTCATTTTCGCTTTTGGAAACCAGTTCTCCAATTGTATCGATCTTGGCAGCTGCCAGGCAGTTGCTGCATCTTACAGAGAGTTCCAGTTCATGTACATTTGTATCCAGAATTTTATCCATTCTTTCCAGTTCAGGATCCATCTCGATCTCTTCGATATATTCTGGTTCTTTTTCAAACAGAACCACTCTATCGTAAAGGTCTCTAAGGATCTTGGCAGAAAGATAAAGTGCATCTTTAGGATCGATACTGCCGTCGGTGGTAAGTTCGATGGTGAGTTTATCAAAATCGATCTTTTCTCCAACTCGCATAGCTGCAGTTTCGAAATTCACTTTGGTAATGGGAGAATAGATGGAATCGATAGGAATAGTCCCAACCGGTTTTTCATCCATACTATGGGTATCTGCAGGTTGATATCCTCTGCCGATGCCTATCCAGATCTCCATTCTAAAATCAACATCTTCGGTCATTTCCAGAAGTACAAGATCTTTGTTGATGATCTCAACTTCAGTGTTTTCCTGAATGTCTCCAGCTGTGATCACGCCAATACCCTTGTGTTCAAGTACCAGCAATTCTTCATTGATCGAATCAGATTTCAAAACCAGTTTTTTCAGTTTCAAGATCAAATCGATATAATCGGAATCTGAACCTGGAATGGGAGCGAATTCGTGATGCAGACCTTCGATTTTTACAAACCGTACAGCAGCACCTTGAATAGCGGATAACAAAACTCTACGTAAAGTATTTCCTACCGTAGTAGCAAATCCTTTTTCCAGTGGGCCAATTTCAAATTTCCCATAGCTGCCGCTATAGGTTGTCTCATCTACTAGTACCTTATCAGGTAGTTGTAATGGTTCAAGGAACATCATAAAACTTT
>SWBY01010196.1_pt1 | contig 153901 bp, 138 predicted proteins | sample 4693071 | NCBI WGS metagenome assembly SWBY01 (sample SAMN10267273, study PRJNA491770) | bioreactor metagenome | isolation source: DHS bioreactor inoculated with marine methane seep sediment | place: Japan: Omine Ridge, Nankai Trough | collected 2006-05-06 | reverse complement strand
GCACGCAAAGCTTTAATTGTTCACTGCCGCACAGGCAGCTTAGAAAAAGCAGTGCATTACCGCAAAAGAGGACGAAGAGTTCACTGCCGTACAGGCAGCTTAGGAACGCGCACAAAATTACTTCCTCAAGTGCGCGGATGAATTTCCAGTGTAGGTGCGGATTCGCCTAGGGCGCCTACTGTTGGTATCCGCACAGTGCGAATACCCTGAAGGGCACAAGTGAATTCGCACCTACAATTCCCTGATTTATTCCATGCCCATTTACTTAGAAAGCCTGCGTTGCATCAGCCAGCGCTTGCTCAGCTCTCATTGCCGCATAGGCAGCTTGGAAATAGATCATCGGCCAGTGGTGCCGGGTTCATCGATTCTCACTACAGCACAGTCAACATTAGAAATGCTTTTTTGCATATATCCGTTGTTGGATCGCTCCCCCACATCCTTAAAAAATCCCCAAACTATTCAAAAAAAACACCCCATCCACAGCTTAACTTGACACACCGGCAGCACAGCAAAATTTGACAATGAGGAGCTATATATGCACACTCGCGGACAGTTTAAAAATGTAACACAGCAATATCAGACACAAACGCCCTGAGTCTGGTGCAGTCACAAATTTAAACAGGAGTCGCATTATGGGCGATACATGGCAGTCGGCCGGGGCCTGTTCCGGGTTTGAAGTCCTGCCGATTGGCGGGCGGTGGCGCGCCGGCCGTTCCAGTCACAATCTGATAAATACCAATCCTTTTAATGGCCAGTCCCTGGTCGTGATGTTGCTGGCGTCCGCGCAGGATGAGGCTTGTGATTCGGCGGGCGCGGCGCAGAAAGCCGGGGCGGCTGCGGCGCCGGTGAAGCGCGCTGAGGTGCTGCTTAAGGCGATGCGGATTTTCGATGCCTGCCGCGAGGACATCATTCCGAGGCTGATCGATGAAGCGGATTCGTCGCGTTTGAAAGCGATCATTGAAGGACAAAGCGCGCGGGGCGTCACGCTTGATGCGATTTCGTTTCCTTATCATGCCGCCGGGCGCATCCTGCGTGCGGACATTGCCGGCAAAGATAACCGGATCAATTGCCGGTCGTTGGGCGTGATCGACATCATCAGCCTGCGCCATTTCCCTTTGCATCTGATCCAGCGCTCGCTCGCGCCGGAGAGCAGGGCAACGCCGCCGTGGTCAAGCCGGCGGGCGATACGCCGGAGAGCGGGAGGCTTGCTGTTAGGAAAATCTCCGGGGAGGCCGGCCTGTGGGCATTCTTAATGTGACGGTTGGTGCGGGCAGTGAAATCGGCGATCACTTTGTCGGGCATCCGCGGCTCCGGCTTATTTCATCATTTTCCGGTTCGACGCCGGCGGGTTGCGGTATCGGCCGCATCGCAGCAGTGTTCGGGCGTTTTCTGTGTCCGGGCGGATTTATTTCAGCATCAATCGCATCATTGTCGATGTCCGTCCGCATGACGCCTTAGTCGAGCGTTGCATCGCGCATGTCCGCCGCCTGAAGGCGGGGGCGTTCGGATGGCTCCGTTGGCGAGCCGGCGCATGTGTGTAACGAGGTATCGCCCGGCAGTGCGCCGGTCCTCGAAGAATCTTCGGGCCGATCGTGTCGATTCTGTGTGCCAAAAATGAAGCGGACGCGCTGGTGCTGGCGAACGCGTCCGGTTACAGGTTGTATAGCTTTTTCCGCTAATCTGGAGCGCGGCGCGCGCTTTGCGCAAGCGGTCGGGCCGGCATGACGCATGCCAACGATATGTCGATATGCAATGACCCCCGCGCCCATCCGTTCTGTAGCGGTGAAGTCAGCTTTCATGAATTTTTCATCAAGCCCAGAGGAGCACGAAAATGTCCTTGTCCATGACCTGTCGGTGCGGAAAGCGGATTTTCGCGGCCTGCGCCGCTGTTTTTCTCGCTTTGCTTTCGGTTTCCGCCTTCGCTAAAGAGGATGACAAATGGCGAAACGAGGAAGAAGTCTACGCCAAAATCTGTGCTTATTGTCATGACGTCGGGGTTGGGCCGGTAATCAAGGGCCGGCAGTTGACGCCGACGTATATTGCCGCCTGGGTCCGACACGGCTGGAAGGCGATGCCGGCCTTTTCCGCCGCCTTCATCGATGACAAGACCTTGCAGCGTCTTGCCGAGTATGTGTCGCAATCCGCGCCGCCGCAGCAATAAAGGAGTTTGCCATGCATGTTACACGTCGTTCCTTTATTAAGGGCATCGCCCTGGGCGGTGTCGCCGGTGTGCTCATGGCGCGCCCGGGCCGGTCTTTGGCCCGGGCTGCGGCCGGTGTCCAAAGCCGGCCGGTTCTGGCGCTGGTCAGCGGCGCGGTCGAACGCTCGGCGTTCCTCCAGGGCATTGCCGAGACGGTGCCGGGTGAGTTCCTGCGGGTGCAGCGCACGGACCACGGCATGGGGTTCGTGCGGGATTTCAATCAGTTGCTGCGCTCCGGGCAGCCGACCCGGATCATCGGTCTGGTCGATGACGCCAGCGCCGCGCTGATCGTCGAGTTGGCGCGCGCCTCGGGCGTCCGCGTGCCGTGGCTGGGTTATCATGCGGCCAGTTCCGGACACTCGCGCCATCGGCTGCTCAGCACCGAGTCAACACGGGGCTGCGCGATGCGGTTGGGCCGGCAGCTGAGCGCCTGCGGCGCCGGTTTCAGCCTTAGCGAGCAGCGCCCGCACCACGCCGAGACATCTTTCGAGCTGGCGGCCCGGCCCGGCAACGGCGCGGCGGGCGATTCGGACCGGTGGGCCGCGGCGCTTGGATTTATCCTGGCTGCGCCGGATGCTGAACTATCCGTTTGGGCGCCGCCGGCCGCCGGCACTCGGCCGCTTTTGGCCGGAAATTTCGTTTCTTTCGCGATCGAGACTTGAAGGAGTCAAATCAATGACTGAACAAAACTACGCCATACTTCCTCCGGGAGTTGAGCCGCAGGCGTTCCATAATGCGGTCCAGCAGTTCCGCCAGTTGCTCGGCAACGAGAACGTTCTGGTCAAGCAAGAGCAGCTGGTGCCTTACATGAAGATCATGATGTCGGTGGATGAAGCCGGGCACGCGGCCTCCGCCGTCCTGACCGCTACCAACGTGGAACAGGTGCAGGGCGTTGTGAGGATTTGCAACGAGCACAAGATCCCGGTGTGGACCGTGTCCACCGGCCACAACTTCGGCTACGGCACTGCCGCGCCGCATCATCGCGGCCAGATCATTCTGGACCTGAAGAAGATGAACAAGATCATCGAGATCGACCCGGACCTGTGCACGGCCCTGGTCGAGCCGGGCGTGACTTATCAGCAGCTGGCCGATCACATCAAGGAGAAGGGCTACAAGCTGTGGGTCGATCCGCCGGCGCCGTCCGCGATCGTGGGCCCGGTCGGCAACACCCTGGATCGCGGCGTCGGCTATACGCCTTATGCCGAGCATTTTACCTTCCAGTGCGGCATGGAAGTGGTGCTGGCCAACGGTAAAGTGCTGCGTACCGGCATGGGCGGCGTCCGGGATTCCAATACCTGGCAGGTGTTCAAGTGGGGGTACGGTCCGTACCTGGACGGCATTTTCACCCAGTCTAATTTCGGGATTGTGACCAAGATGGGGCTCTGGCTGATGCCGCAGCCGGATGTCTTCATGCCGTTCGCGATCAAGTACAGGAAGGATGAGGATATCAAGGATCTGGTGGAGATATTCCGGCCGTTGAGCATCAACGGCATTATTCCGAATGGCGTGGTATTCGCCGGCACCCTGTACGAGGCCAGCGCCACGGTGCGCCGATCCGATTACACCACGGAGAAAGGCGCGACTTCAAAAGACGTCATCCAGCGTATCCGCGACGAGCATAATATCGGCGCCTGGACTGCCTATGGCGCGCTGTACGGCACCCACGAGCAGGTCGAGGTCAACTGGCGGATCGTCATTGACAGTATCAAGAAGTTGGGGAAGGGCGAGATCATCACCGAGGATCATGCCGGCAATGATCCGGCGTTTAAATACCGCGCGGATCTGATGCGCGGCAACATGAACCTGACCGAGTTCGGTCTGTACAACTGGCGCGGCGGCGGAGGGTCCATGTGGTTCGCACCGTTGAGCCAGGCCAAGGGCTCGGAGACGATCAAGCAGGTCGAGCTGGCGACCCGGATACTCAACAAGCACGGACTGGACTATGTCGGCGAGTTCATCCTCACTCAGCGCGCCTTGCACCATGTCATCGATGTGCTGTTTGACCGCACCGATACCGAGGAGATGTCCCGCGCCCATGACTGTTTCGCCGAACTGCTGGGTGAGTTCGAGAAAAACGGCTATGGCGTGTACCGGGTCAATACCGCGTTCATGGATCGCGTCGCCAATAGCTTCGGTCCGGTGCAGCGCGAGGTCAACAAGACGCTCAAGCGTGCGCTCGACCCGAACAATATCCTGGCGCCGGGCAAATCGGGTATCGATCTTGATATCTAAGGATAAGGTGAGAAATAACTTCCCTGAATTTTTAGATGTGGGGGCGACTTTAGTCGCCCAGGGGCGAATGAATTCGCCCCTACATAAGCGCTGATTTTCAGCAAAAAAATCAGAAAGTTATTTTTAACCGAATCCTAAGCGGCGGCCGATGCGGCCGATTTTGGGGCTTGGGCCGAACAACCATGGAGCGCAAGTGCATTCGACCCTGCCATTGCGCGCGGACAAAAAATGAAGGAACCGTCCCAATACAAAATGCCTCTAACCGGCTGACGATGAACAAGACTATCCAAGAGTTGCTGTATCGTTGCGGCGTATCCGGTACAATAATTCACCTTTATATTGATGTAAGATCGACCAGACGTCATAAGCCCTTAAATTGTAATTCATGTTTTATCCCAAAGATTTTATCGAAACGGCCGAAGGGCTGATTTTTGCCGTGGTGGCGCAAGGCCTGGAACAGGGCAAGGTGTTGTGTTTTTTACGTTACGTAAGGGAAGCCTCGGGCTGGAAAAAATATGACACCGACCAGGCCAACGCCCTGCTGGCACAGCATCACCCCGATTATCTGCATTATTCCAGTGTTCTGGATGCGCATTTGCATGCGGTGGCGGTAATACGCATAGTCAGGCATCACCAACCCCAGCACCGGCTGCGGCATATCACGCGCTCGAAGTCGCCGGATACGGTTGAGCAGGATTTGCTCCAGTTGTGCCATTTATTCCGGAAGCAGGGGCTGGATTTAATGAAGATCGGGGTGACTGGCTCGTTGCTGATCGGCGTTCAGCAGCACAGTTCCGATATCGATCTGGTCTGTTACGGACGCAATGTTTTCCATGAAGCCAGGGCGATTACGCGCGAGCTGATCCGACTGGGCCATTTGCAGGATCTCAATGGCGATGACTGGCGGCAATCCTATCAGCGCCGCTCATGCGCGTTGAGTTTTGACGAATACGTCTGGCACGAACGGCGCAAATCCAATAAGGGAATCATTAACGGGCGCAAGTTTGATTTGAATTTTATTGAAAACGAGGCTAAGCCGGAATCGGTCAATTTCCAAAAAGGCGAGTCGGTTACGCTGCAATGCGAGGTCACCGACGATACGCGCGCGTTTGATTATCCCGCCGAATTTAAAGTGGCTCATAAGTACATCCAAAGGGTCGTCAGTTTTACCGCCACTTATACGGGGCAGGCTTTGCGCGGCGAAACGGTGGAGGTATCGGGGCGGCTGGAACAGGAAGAGCAGGGGCTCAAACGTATCGTCGTCGGTTCCAGCCGGGAAGCCCATGGCGAATATATTAAGGTTATTCAACCGCCGGATGCATAAGTTACCTGATTTCAGCGCGGTTATTTTCGATATGGACGGCCTGGTTCTGGATACCGAAACCACGTATGTGGCTGCCTGGCAGCAGGCGGCCGACGCCATGGGGTACGAATTTCCGGAAGCGTTTTGCCTGTCCGTGTCGGGGTTGCATTCCGAGGTTGTCGAGCAGCGGTTGATGGCTTTTTGCGGGGCGGATTTCGATCTGAAAACATTCGCCCGGTTAAGTACCGATTATTGGCATCACTACGTCAATACCCATGGGATCAACACGAAAAAAGGCTTCAGGCAATTGCTTGACCTGATTGCCGGGCAGGGCATTCCTTATTGCCTGGCCACCAACAGCCCCATGCTCAATGCGTATCAATGCCTTGAATCCGCCGGCATCAGGGATGTTTTTTCAACGATTGTCACGCGTGATCATGTGCGCCAGGGCAAGCCCTCGCCCGAGATTTTCCTGAAAGCGGCGGCGTTGCTGAACGTACCTATCAGCCGTTGCCTGGTGGTCGAGGATTCTCATGCCGGCATTGAGGCGGCGTCCAGAGCCGGCGCGTTTTCGGTGCTGATTCCGTCGATCCTGCCCGTCGATCCGCACACACGCGAGTTGTGCGATGTCATGATGAATGACCTGGCGCAATTGGCCGATGTAATCAACGGATTTATCCCCGTTGCCGCACCGATCGGCCCACAGGAGAAATCATAGCGTCTCTGTAGGTGCGAATTCATTCGCACTGCGCCAAATAAGGCAAATGTGAATACCCCGCCATCAAGCCTTTCAGGTTTGGCATGGACTGTCTACCGAGGAGCAAATATCTGTCCATGCGGCCGTTCGTGATCTTCGTGGTGAACACAGCCTCGGTATGCATTCCCACGCAGGAGCGTGGGAACGAGTAATCAAACCCTTCAGGTTTGGCACAGACTGTCGAGGCCATTTTGTGTTTGTCGCTTTAAGTCCGCGCCGGCATTTAAAAACCGCTTCCTTTGTTCACATGAGAGTTTGATCATGTATAATTTCCGCCACTTATCTGCCACAAGCGATTTATAACTTTTGAAAGTACAACATTCTAAAGTCTCAGTAATTGCCCCCGCGAGATTGCATATGGGGTTCATCGATTTAAGCGGATCATTGGGCCGTCATTTCGGCAGCATTGGCATCGCGCTTAATGAAATCAGCACGCGTTTGTCGATAACCAGGGCCGAGCAATGCACCGTCACCGGACCCGCCGCGCAGCGAGCCAAAAAATGTACGGCCATGCTGTGCCGGACGCTGGACGTATCCGATAAGCTGAATATCACGATTGAAGCGGCTATCCCCGAACATGTCGGGCTGGGCTCGGGCACGCAAATGTCCCTTGCGATAGGTTCCGCCCTGAACGCGTTTTACGGCTTGGGGCTGACGGTTCGCGAAATCGCCCAGTTGACCGACAGAGGCATGCGCTCCGGTATCGGTATCGGCATTTTTGAACAGGGCGGTCTGGTTGTCGATGGCGGCAGGGGCGAAAAAACGGTCACGCCGCCGGTGCTGGTGCATATGGATGTGCCCGAGGATTGGCGCTTTATTCTTGTCTTCGACCAGCGCGGGCAGGGGCTGCATGGTCATCAGGAAACCCAGGCTTTTGCCGTATTGCCGCCCTTTTCCAGCCAGGAAGCCGCGCGCTTATGTTATCTGTTGTTGATGCAGGGCTTGCCGGCCGTGGCGGAGAATGACATCGTCAAGTTCGGCGATGTCATCACGCAGCTGCAAAGGTCGGTCGGAGAGCATTTCGCCGCGGCGCAGGGCGGCGTTTTCACCAGTCCGGAAGTGGCCGAAGTGATGGACTGGTTTGAACGCCAGGGCGCCGTCGCCATCGGTCAGACTTCTTGGGGGCCTACCGGCTTTTGCGCGGTGGACGGCGCGCATTTTGCGGAATCCCTGGTCAGGCATGCCGGGCAGGAGTTCGCTCATTTTGATAATCTGAGTTTTACGGTTGCCAGTGCCCGTAATAACGGCGGCGACGTTTTTGTCATGTAGGCATCGTTGTTGTCCCGGTGACGGTCGGCACGGTCATTCCTGAGTCTCTTCTCGTTATCGCCGGTTCCGCGCGCATGTTGGCGCAGGCGGCGAAAGCGTCCGGGCTGAAGCCTTTAGTCATCGATCTGTTCGCCGATCAGGATACCAGGGCCTGCGCCGAGGCATTCCGTCAGGTCGATTCATTGGCCGAGGCCGACATTGCGGCGGCCGTGGACGATTTCATCAAGCATCATGGTATTGCCCAGGTGGTTTATGGCGGCGGTTTTGAATGTCATCCGGAGAGTCTGCGTTATCTGGGTGATCGGTTGAATCTTCTCGGCAATGCTGTCGAGGTGTTTACAGGCGTCCAGGATAAGAAAACGTTTTTTTCCTGTCTCGAGCGCTTAAAGATTCCTTATCCGGCCGTTTCGTTTGATGTGCCGGCATCCGATGGGGATTGGCTGGTAAAGCCGCATCAGGGGCGGGGCGGCATAGGCATCAAGCGCTGGCATGCCGGAGACGCGATAGCTTCGGCATCGGTTTACTGGCAGCGCTATGTCGAAGGCGAGCAAAATTCCGTGCTGTTTCTGGCTGATGGCAGCAACGCGCAGGTCGTCGGCTTTAACAGGCAATGGACAGAGGCCCTGGGTGATGCGCAGGCGTTCGTATTTTCGGGCATCAGCAATGATTGCTCGTTGCACGATGCGCATAAAGCGCTGATAAAGGACTGGCTAAAAAAACTGGTGCCGATTTTTGCGCTTAAGGGTTTGAATTCGCTCGATTTCATCCGGTCAGGGGAACGAATTTACGTGCTGGAAATCAATGCGCGTCCGCCGGCCAGCATGCAGTTATATGATCAGGATTTGCTGATCAGGCACATCAAGGCCAGCCAGGGCGAGTTGCTTGGCGGGCCATTCGGGCAGGCGGGCTATACGGGCTATCGGATTATTTACGCGTCATCGGAGTTGCGTATTCCCGACCCGTTCGCATGGCCGCCATGGTGCCTGGATCGGCCTGAATCCGGTGCATTAATTGGCATAAAACAGCCGATTTGCAGTATCATTGCGCACTCGAAAAAGTCGCGGCGGGTGTGGGAAAAGCTGGCGACTAGGCAGCAGATTATTGTTAATAAATTAAATCAAGGTATCGACCGATATGGAATATACAGCAAGCGTTAATAAATTGACTCAGCCATTAGTCAAGCAACTGATTGATAACGCCGATAAATTAAGAATCCATGTAGAAAAACTGGCAAATGGCTGCACAATCGTTGATGCCGGTATTAACGTGCCGGGCGGCATCGAAGCCGGGCGCATCATTGCTGAAATCTGTCTCGGCGGCATGGGCACTGTCACGATCAGCCAAAGCCCATATACGGCTAACTGGCCATTGACCGTCAACGTCCATACCGGCAACCCGGTGCTGGGCTGTCTGGGCAGTCAATACGCGGGCTGGAGCCTGTCGCATGAAAAATATTACGCCTTGGGTTCGGGGCCGGCCCGTGCCATGGCGACTAAAGTAAAAGACGGCAAGGAAGAGCCGGTCGAGGAGCTTTACAAGGAACTGGAGTATCGCGACGAGGCCGAGTCGACCGTACTGGTGATCGAGAATGATGCGATTCCGCCTGTCGAGCTCGTGGAAAAAGTCGCGGCCGCCTGCAAGGTCGATCCTTCCAGATTGACGATCATTGTCACGCCGACCAGCAGCCTGGCCGGCGGCGTTCAGGTGGTGGCGCGGGTGCTGGAAGTGGCCATGCACAAGGCGCATGCCCTGCATTTTCCGCTGAAAAACATTATCGACGGCAGCGGCAGCGCGCCGGTTTGTCCGCCGCATCCGAATTTTGTCAAAGCCATGGGGCGCACTAACGATGCGATTCTGTTCGCGGGCCAGGTGCATATCTTCGTTAAAGGCAGCGACGAGGATGCCGAAAAACTGGCGCAGGAACTGCCCAGTTCAACATCCAAGGATTACGGCAAGCCTTTCGCCGATATTTTTAAACAGTATGAATACGATTTCTTTAAAATAGACGCCATGCTGTTCAGTCCGGCCAGCGTTATCGTGACGGCGGTCGAGTCCGGCAAAAGCTTCCGCGCCGGCAAGCTCGACAATGCCTTGCTGGACCAGTCATTCGGCGCCTAAAACGCCCGGTCATCCTGCCGCGAGGCGCCAATGGCGCCTCGCGGCCTCCATCGGGTTGTCCAACCCGGCTTTTCATTTTTGAGAGTACGCGTGTGAGTCGCATAGCAATTTTTACCGATGATCCGGGCTGGCACGGCAAGCAGTTGCGTCTTGCTTTCGCCGGCCGGGGTTACGACTGCGAATTTGTCTCGTTAACCGAGTGCGGTTTTACCATCGAGCCCGGACAGATGCCGGTTTCGATACCCGGGTTCGAGCAGGCGCTGCCCGATGCCGCCTTCGTTCGCGGCGTGCCGGGCGGTTCATTGGAAGAAGTCGTGATGTATCTGGATGTTCTGCATGCCTTAAAGGCGATGAGTATTCCCGTCTACAATGACGGGAAGGCCGTTGAGCGCAGCGTCGATAAGGGCATGACCAGCTTTCTGTTGCGCAATGCGGGGCTGCCGACGCCTGTGACCTGGATCTCGCGGGACAGGGAACTGGCCTTGAGCATTGCCGAGGAAGAATTGAGCAACGGCAATCTGTTGATCAGCAAGCCGCTGTTCGGTTCGCAAGGCGAGGGCATCCGGCGTATTGAAAAAATGACCGACCTGTTCTGGCTGACCAGCAGTCATGGCGTTTATTATCTGCAACGCTTTGTGCATTGCGACGGCGTGGGCTTTTCCGATCATCGCGTCTTCGTGATCAACGGCCGTGCGGTTGCGGCCATGCGCAGGCGCGGCAAGTTTTGGCTGAACAATGTCGCGCGCGGCGCGCAATGCGAAGTGATCGATCTGGATCCCCAAATGGCGGATCTGGCGGTCAGGGCAACGCATGCGCTGGCCATGGATTACGCCGGCGTGGATATCATTCGCGACCGGGAAGGCAATTACACCATTATTGAAATAAACAGCATTCCGGCCTGGAAAGGCCTGGAGAGTGTTTGCGATGTCAATATCGCCGAATTGCTGGTGGACGATCTGATAACCCGATACCTCGATCAAAACCGGCCTGAACTGGTTGCCGCTGTCTCATGATTTCCGCAAAACGCCTGAGTGATCTGTACCGGTTGGCCTGCGAAGTGGAATTGCAGGCCTTCAAGCCCGGCAATGTCAGTGTTTATGCCGATGGCCATGATATGACCGTGGCGGATTTCAGGGTCAGCGCTGAAGTCAGTGCGCCGCCTCTGTGCAATCCGGATTATTCGCTGGGCGAAAAAATCTATTATGCCGTCAAGGCGACACGGGAAGCGGTAGGTTGCAATACCAATTTGGGAATTCTATTGCTGTGCGCGCCGTTGATCCAGGCGGTCAACCGTTGCGGCCCTGGCGTATCGCTGAGGCAGGCGTTGCGCGATGTTATCGCCACGACCACAATTGAAGATGCCGATTGGGTTTTTAAGGCCATCACCCTGGCATCGCCAGGTGGGTTGGGCGAGTCCGAGGAGCAGGATGTCAGTGACAAGGCATCCGTGACCTTGACCGAGGCCATGAAAATAGCTGCCCCCAAAGATCGCATCGCGTTGCAATACGCTACGGATTATAAAGATATTTTCGAATTTTCAGTTTTGAGGTATAATGCGCACTTCACTCGGTGGGGAGACCGAAATTGGGCCGCGGTTGCAGTATATGCCGCTTTGCTCAGTCAATTTCCTGATAGTCATATCGAAAGAAAATTCGGAGACAAGTACTCCGAATTAGTTGCGGCCAGGATGGTTCTGCTTAACGAGGAGTTTTCCAAAACTGATAATCCGGAGCGACTTAAGCCATTGCTTTATCGCATCGATCGGGAATTTAAGCTTGATGGGATTAACCCGGGCACAACGGCTGATTTGACTGTAGCAACTGTGCTGACAGTATTTTTAGAGGATTTAATTGAGAATCTTTAACTTTTTCAATTAGTCTTCGACAACGAATTTGTTTTAAAAGCAAATATCTGACATTTAATGTCCTTGGATTTAATCTAAACTTTTTTCATTTTTTTTCTACACAGGGGAAAATAAGCATGGCTAAAATCAATAACTTGCGCGTTGGTGAATCTTTGGTGGGTGAAGGCAACGAAGTTGCTCACATCGACCTGATGATCGGTCCTAGAGGTTCTGCTGCTGAAAGCGCGTTCGCTAACTGCTTGACAAACAACAAAGACGGTTTTTCCAGCCTGTTAGCGGTTGTTGCACCTAACCTGATGGTTAAGCCTTCAACTGTTATGTTCAACAAAGTAACTATCAAAGGTTCTAAACAAGCGGTTCAAATGTTTGGCCCTGCACAACGTGGTGTTGCCATGGCTGTTGCTGACTCTGTTGAAAACGGCACAATCCCAGCAAACGAAGCTGACGATCTGTTCATCTCTGTTGGTGTATTCATCCACTGGGCTGCTGAAGACGACGCTAAGATCCAACAGTACAACTACGAAGCGACTAAAGAAGCTATCGCTCGCGCTGTTGCTGGCCTGCCTACAGCTAAAGAAGTTGTTGAAGGTAAAGCAACTGCAGTACATCCATTCGCTGCTAACTAAGATTTACTTAGTTTCTGGGAATATCAAAAATACCCCGACTCGTCGGGGTATTTTTTTGTCTGAAGGTTTTTGATATCGCCGGCGCTCAGGTGCCCTGAATGCAGCGCGCTGGCCATCAGGGCATGCCTGATGCCTATGTCACTCAAGGCCGTTAAATCCTGTTTATTCCGGACGCCGCCAGCGGCGATAAAGTGTTTATCCGGGTATTGCCGGCAAAACCGGGTGAGTTTATCGAGGTCGGGGCCGCTATGGCTGCCCACGCGCGCCAGCGTCATGATGATAATGCGATCGGGCCACAAGTCCGGTCTGTGAAACAGGGATTTTGCCCCCAGCGCGTCGGTCGGCGAATAATCCAGGGACAGAATGAAGTTATTGTTGAAAGCCTTAAGCTCATCGATGGCTTCGTCGCAAAAGGATTCGCTGCCCAGCACCGGCACGGAATTGCCGGGCCGGCCTGCATATCGTTCGCCTGGCTGATGGCCGCTGTCTATCCAAAAAGTCAGCATGGGAAAACGGACCAGCACCTTATTGATTAACGGTTCATGGCTGCCTTGCCGCGTAATCGCATTGAGATCGGCGATATAAAAAGTGGAGAACGCGTGAAGGCTTAAAAATGCCTCGATGACGCTGTCGATATCCGATGAGCGGCACAAGCCGGTGTTGATCGGCTGGTATTGATCGCGCAGGCCCTGTCTGGCATGCACGACGACACCGTCTTTCAAGTCGATGACCGGGATTATATTCATGGCTATCTGTTATGCCGTAAAACGCAGGGTGTCCTGTAAATGATACAATAGGCAAAATTCATCAGCCGTAATGGCTATCATCTTTTGCTGGTTGTTTTGATTGTGAAAATTCTGGTGTTTGAGTATATCACGGGCGGCGGTTTTAATAAGCAGGCGCTGCCGGGCTCGCTAGCGCGCGAAGGTCGCTTGATGCTGCAGGCCCTGCTCGATAATTTATCCGCCCTGGAAGGCGTCGAACCGGTTGTGATGCTTGATGAGCGGCTGATAGACACGATAGACACGTCCGGCATGGCGGCGATTGCTATCCGGCCGGAACATGAGGTTATGCAGGAATTCACCCGGCTGGCCGCGCAGTGCGATGCGGCATGGCCGGTCGCGCCGGAATTCGACGGGATTTTACAGGCGCTGTGTCAAGCGGTTGAGCAGTCCGGCAGGGCTTTATTGAGCTCGCCGGCCGGTGCCGTGGCCCTGGCCGGCAATAAACTCAGGACCTATGAACGGCTCAGGCGGCACGATATCACGACTGTTGCGACGCGCTTGTTCGATGAGGTTGATTATTGTGCCGGAGAATGGATGGTCAAATCCATCGATGGCGTGGGCTGCGGTGAAAGCTATTTGATCACCAGCCGCGAGGACTTCGCGGCATGCTCGTTACAGGCGCGGGATAAAGCGCGGTTTATTTTTCAACCTCATGTTCAGGGGGAAAAAACCAGCTTATCGTGTTTGTTCAAGCAGGGGCGGGCTTGGCTGATATGCGTTAATTTGCAGCGTTTCGAAATTGTCGATAACCAGTACCGGTTAACGGAATGCGTGGTCAATTATCAGGCCGGCACCGGCCCGTATCTGAAATTGGCGGCGGACATCGCCCGGGCTTTCCCCGATTTATGGGGCTATGCGGGCATCGATCTGATCGAGACGGCGGAGCGGATCCATGTGCTGGAAATCAATCCGCGCCTGACCACGTCATTTGCGGGCATCGGCCAGGGCCTCGGCATTAATGTCGCGGAACAGGTGTTGCGGCTGCTGAGCGGCGAGCCGCAATTACATCCGGTGCGTAATCAGGCTATTACTATAAAGGTAAGGGAATCAGATGCAGCTTAACAGTGTCGGTTGGGATATAGGCGGGGCTCATGTCAAGGCGGCCGTTATTGATGAGGCCGGCGACATTATCGATGTGTTTCAGCAGGCTTGCCCTTTATGGATGGGCCTGGATCGGCTGCATCAGGCGGTCAACGCGATTTTACTGCAATTGCCGGCCGCCGGGTCCCGGCATGCCGTGACCATGACCGGCGAACTGGTCGATTTGTTCGAGAACAGGGATGACGGCGTCCGGCAAATCATCGAGGCCGTGAAAGCGCTGATACCCGGGGACAAGGTTCTGGTTTTCGCCGGCAAGGAAGGCATGATCGAGCTGGAGGCCATTAAGGAAACGCATTATGAGGCGATCGCGTCAGCCAACTGGCTGGCCAGCGCCTCGTTTGCCGCGCAAAAGCTCGACAACGGTTTGTTCGTCGACATAGGCAGCACCACGACCGATATTCTGCTGCTGCACGGCCAGCAGGTGCGGGCGGAAGGCTATACCGATTACCAGCGCCTGATGTCGGAGGAACTGGTTTATACCGGCATTATCAGGACGGCGGTCATGGCCGTGGCGCAGATGGCGTTCGATAAAGGCCGCGAAATCGGCTTGATGGCCGAGTATTTCGCCACGATGGCCGATGTCTATCGCGTCACCGGCGAGCTCAATGAGGTGCATGACCTGGCCGATACGGCCGACGGCGCAGAAAAAACCGTGATGGCCAGCGCCAGGCGCTTATCGCGCATGATAGGCTGTGATTTTAAAGCCGAGGAACTGCCGCGCTGGCGGCAATTCGCCCTGCATATTCGCTCGCAACAGCTGCAAAAAATCCAGCGGGGTTGTGAAAGACAGCTGTCGCGCCATGCGCTCCCCCAGGGCAGTCCGTTGATCGGCGCCGGCGTAGGGCGTTTTCTGGTCAGGCAGGTCGCGCTGAATCTGGGGCATCCTTACCTTGATTTCAGTGACTTATTCCGGGTTGCGCCTGTCCGGATGGGGTTGTCTGCCGCCGATTGCGCGCCGGCCGTCGCAGTTGCCTGCCTGGCCAGAGAGTTTTGTTAAATCGGGCGGCTGTTATAAAATCACAATCTGGATATTCATTTGCCGATGCCCCTCACAATCCATTCAACCGACTGTGCGACGCGTGCACCATTTGCTAATCCGTTTTCCAACTAGACACAACTTAAATGTCGTCATCGAAACAATTTAATTTTCCGCTCCCTTATTTTCATAACAGCGCAGAACTTTTTGCCCCGATTGCCGGCCGTCCCTGGTCGGTTTTTCTCGATAGCGGTTATCCTTACAGTAATCAGGGCCGGTACGATATTATCGCGGCCGACCCGATCTGCACGCTGGTCACCCATGGCGATACGACCGAAATCACGCAAAACGGCGTTTCGGTGCAATCCGCCGAGGATCCTTTCCTGTTGCTCAAGCGGCAGCTGAATCCGGCGTTTCCCGCCATTGACGGCGTGCCTTTCAACGGCGGAGCCATCGGTTATTTTTCCTATGACCTGGCTCGCCGTCTGGAAAAGCTGCCGGTTATCGCCGAGGACGCCGAACATATCGCGGAAATGGCCGTGGGCATCTATGAATGGGCGCTTGTCGTCGATCATGCGCGGCAAAAAAGCACGTTGGTCGGGCACCTTGCCGATGACCGGAAACGGCAGGCTTTAATCGAGCAGTTCAGCCGGTTGCCGAACCCGCGCCCCGATGGACCGTTCAGGGTGACCAGCGATATTAAAGCCAATATGGACAAGGCGGCTTACGCCAGGGCTTTCGAGCGCATCAAACATTACCTGAAAGAAGGCGATTGCTATCAGGTAAACCTGACGCAGCGCTTCGCGGCCGATTGCGAGGGCGATCCCTGGGCCGCTTATCGGGTGTTGCGCGAATTAAATGCCGCGCCGTTCAGCGGCTATCTGAACCTGCCCGAGGCGCAAATTCTCAGTTCGTCGCCGGAGCGCTTTTTAAAGCTTACCGACGGCATTGTGGAAACCAAGCCGATCAAGGGCACGCGCCCGCGCAAACAGGATGCCGCCGAAGACCGGCGGCAGATACAGCTGCTGCAAGACAGCAAAAAGGACAGGGCCGAAAATGTCATGATCGTTGATTTGCTGCGCAATGACCTGAGCAAGACCTGTAAAAAAGGGTCGGTCAAGGTACCGGTTCTGTTTGATGTGGAAAGTTATGCCACCGTGCATCATCTGGTCAGTACCGTCACCGGCGAGTTGGCCGACGACCGGCATGCGCTGGATTTGCTGAGAAGCTGTTTTCCGGGCGGGTCGATTACCGGCGCGCCCAAGATTCGCGCCATGGAAATCATCGAAGAAATCGAACCCCACCGGCGCGGCGTTTATTGCGGGTCCATCGGCTACCTGGGATTCGACGGCAATATGGACACCAGTATCACGATCAGAACGCTGGTGCATTCGCGGCATACGATCCGTTTCTGGGCCGGCGGCGGCATCGTCAATGATTCGGTCATGGAAGATGAATATCAGGAGTGCTTTGACAAGGCGGCGGCGATGATCAGACTGCTGCAGCGGTTTACGTCGGAATGATCGTTGTCAAGCTGGGCGGCAGCCTGGCCGAGTCCGGGGCGCTGGTTTCCTGTCTGAATACCATTGAACGAACCTGGCCTGACGGCGCGGTGATTGTGCCCGGCGGCGGCGCGTTTGCCGATCAGGTCAGGCTGGCCCAGCGGCACTGGCGGTTCGACGACGGCACGGCGCATGCGATGGCGCTGCTGGCCATGCAGCAGATGGCTTTACTGTTTAAGGGACTCAAGCCTGATTTTTCGATTGCCGGTTCGGTTGCCGGTATTCAGGCGCAATGGGCCGAAAAAAAAATCGTGATCTGGTCGCCCGATATCGGCGAACTTGACAAGGCGGGCATCGAGGCCAGTTGGGACATTACATCGGATAGTCTGGCCGCCTGGCTGGCCGAAGCGCTTTCGGCGGATGAGCTGATTCTGGTAAAGTCAGCCGTGATTGACGTCAGGCCCGACATCGGTAAACTTGCCGAGCAGGATATCGTTGATAAGGCATTTTGCGGCTTTATAGCGCAGGCGCCGTTTACAGTAAAAATCATTAATCATCGAAGTTTATAATGTCCGAATACAACAAATCGTTATCGAGTTTTTTGATAAAAAAATCATTCGATTCACTCAGTAGCTTTTTCTTAAAAAAATTCCGCAATGTTTATTACAGCGCCCGGGAATCGATCGGCGATCACAAGCGTACCATCGTCGTCTCCCAGGTTGAGCATGCCTGTGCCAGCCTGCAGGATACCCGGGATGAATTCGAGGATGCGCTGGAGCGATTCAAGTCGCTGGTCAGCGTCAACGAAACCACGCTGGATCATAAGTACAATCTGTTAAACAGGCAGTACCAGTTCTGCCGCGCCAAATCCGAGGCCGTCAGCGACAGGATCAAAGCCATAGAGGACGTCAGCGAAGCGCTGTTTATCGAATGGGAAAAGGAGCTTGGCGAATACACCAACCGCTCTTTGCGTAACCTGAGCAGGCAGCAGTTGAAGGCCGCCCGGCAAAACTATGCCCGGCTGATCAAATCCATGCGCAAAGCCGAAGCCAAGATTCAGCCGGTGCTGCTGGCTTTCAAGGATCAGGTGCTATACCTTAAGCATAACCTCAATGCGCAGGCCATTGCGGCATTGAGGCATGAGTTTATTGAAATCGGCATCGACATATCGCAATTGATTTATGCGATGGAACAAACCATCGCCGAAGCGAATCAGTTTGTTTCGACCCTGGTTGAACAAAAGGCGTTGCCTGACCGATGATGTTATAACTTGTAGAGAATATCGTTGGATTTGTCGCGAGGATCCTTAGGCGTGTGCCTTTCCTGGTCAATCCGCTCCTGGCCGAATTTGGCAATCATTTCCTCCCAGCTGGAATACTGGGTGTAGGCGGCAATGCCGGCATTTTTGCGTTGTTGATAAATTTCCTTGCCTATGGCGATGATTTCTTCGGGAGCCTTGCCGTCAACCTTATCAAGAAATTCATCGTTGTCTTTTATGGCATCACGGATGGTCCAGAAAGAGACTTCAAATTCAATGCGTTTGTCGGTAGGCAGGCGATTTTTAATCGATTTTACCGATTTGTAGGCGGTGCGGGTGTTATGGCCGTTTATTTCCTGGCCTTTACCGCAGGCGATTAATGTTGCGCAGCTGAGAAAAATTAGAAGAGTAGACAGTTTCTTCATATAGATAACCTCGAAGTTTAAGTACGGGTCCATGTAGCGTTATTTATAATTATTGCATTACACCCTGTGACCAAACAAAGTAAAATGGTCGGTTATTATAAACCCAAGCTAACTTTCTATGCTGGAATTTATCCAATTATTAAAACAGCGTTACCTGGCCGTATTGAGTCAACCGGGCAATGAGTCCATAGAGACAAGCTATCGACAGCGGATAGACCAGCTCATTTTGGCGGAGGCCTTTATGCGTAAAGGCCAGCTTCTGGCATCCGGGCCAGACCATCCGTTGCAGATCACAGTTATTGGTCCGACGCAAGCAGGAAAGAGTTCACTTGTCAACTTGTTATTAAACAGCAACATCGCCGGAGTGAGTCCGTTGGCGGGCTATACCGTTCATCCCGAAGGCTTCTGCAACGAGATCAGCCTGAAGGAATGCAGCGATTTACAGCGTTATTTCGGCCGCTTCCAGCAATTGCGGCAAGGGCAGGTGCCGATTGACCGGTATGACTGCTATCTATTGACTGAAAATGCCACCGATTCGGCGTATTTACCGCCCTGCGTGCTTTGGGATACGCCCGATTTTGATTCGATAGACGCCGCCAATTATCGCGAAGGGCTGATCCGGACGATTGCCCTGGCCGATATCATTGTGCTGGCGGTCAGCAAGGAAAAATACGCCGATCAATCGGTCTGGGACATCATGTCCGTGCTCGAGGACCTGCATCAGCCGACCATTATCTGCCTGAACAAGCTCGTCGAAGGTTCCGAATCCCTGCTGATTCATTCGCTGAAGGATAAATGGCAGCAGGCCAGAAAGGATGAATTTCCCGAAGTCGTGCCGTTGTATTACCAAAAGCAGACGGGACAGCCGGTCTGGCCGGAATCCCGGCGGCAGCTGCTGGTTCAGATGGTTAACAAGGTCAGCCATAAAAAACAGGCGCGCTACGAACAGGAATTGCTGCAAAAACACTGGCGTGAATGGGTTGAGCCGGTGGTCGCCGAGCACCAGGCGCTGGCAGACTGGCAGGAACTGGTCGATCAACTGATGAAGCAGGCACTGGACAGTTACCGGCGGGATTTCCTGGATCATCCGCATCATTACGAGACCTTCAAATACGCCTTGGCGGAGTTGCTGCGCCTGCTGGAGATACCAGGCCTGGCCGGCGTTTTGGCCGGCACGCGCAGGGTGTTGACCTGGCCGGTCAGACAAGTCATGAAGCTGGGCCGCAAAAGGCGGCACATTGCCGACAGCAGCCATGAAGTCGCCCTGTTGAACCAGTTAGCCGAACACATGCTGATCCAGATGGCCGACCGGCTTCTGGACAGGGCGGAACAGAACCGGCACAACCAATGGTGGAAAGAAGCCGGCAGCCTGTTGCGCAGCCGGCGGCCGGACATCTTGCGGGATTTCAACAATGCCGCGAAAAGCTATCATATAGCTTTTCAGCAGGACGTGGAAAACACCGCTCAACAGCTGTATCACAAGTTGCAGGAAAAGCCAGTGGTCCTGAACAGCCTGCGGGCCACGCGTGTCACCACCGATGCGGCCGCTATTGCGCTGGCGTTGAACACCGGCGGCATAGGCATGCATGACCTGATCATTGCACCGGCCATGCTGACCGTCACGTCATTATTGGCCGAAAGCGCCATCGGCGGTTATATGAACCGAGTCGAGGCGGAATTGAAACAGCACCAGCTAACCACCGTCAAGCAGACCCTGTTTATTGATAGTATGGGCAGAAAACTTGCCGAACTGCCCAAGCAATTAACGCATCTTACACAGTTTAATATTGAGCCCGAGCAGCTGCAGGCGGCCGAACACCAACTCAAAGAAAAGCGACATGGCTTACGAATACTCTGACTTAGTAGAACAAACAAAACGCTGGGCCGAGCAAGCCGCGGCCGCCGGCTGGATCGGCCAGGAGTCGGCGCGGCAGTTAAGCGAGTTTGACGCGCGAACGCCCGATACCCTGTTCGAGCATAGCGGCTCCAGGCCCTTGATCGTGGCCTTCATGGGCGGCACCGGCGTGGGCAAGAGCACATTGTTAAACCGCCTGGCCGGCCAGGCGGTCGCCCGGACCGGCGTGGAAAGGCCGACATCGCGCGAAGTCACGTTGTTCCACCACCATAGCGTTGCCATCAGGAACCTGCCCGATAAATTGCCTGTCGAGCGCATCAAGATAGCCCAGCACGATGATGAATCGAAAAAAAACATCATCTGGATCGATATGCCCGATTTCGACAGCACCGAACAGAGCAACAAGCAACTGGTTCTGGAATGGCTGCCACATATCGACGTGCTCGTTTATGTCGTCAGCCCCGAGCGCTACAGGGATGAAAAAGCCTGGCGCCTGCTGCTCGCCGAAGGCGGACGCCATGCCTGGCTGTTTGTGCTGAATCAGTGGGATCGGGGCCAGATTGCCCAATATCAGGACTTCAGGCAGCAACTGCACAAGGCCGGATTTGAAGAACCGATCATCTATAAAACGGTCTGCGCGGATTACCCGCAAGACGATGAGTTCGAATCATTAAAAGCCACGATTGAATCGCTGGCGACCGAACACGTGATCCAGCAGCTCGAGCTGAGAGGCCTGCAAATCCGCAAGGATGACCTCAAACAAAAACTGCAAAGCCATATGCCGTCGCTGGGTTCCAGGCAGGCCGTCCAGCACACGCCGCAACTGTGGCAAGAGCAATGGCAACGCACCGCCGACACCCTGCAGCAGGGTTTTGTCTGGCCAATACAGCAAGTCGCCAATTACTATGCCGAACATGCCGCCGATTTGATCACCAATCCGGCTACCGGCAAATACTCATCGCGCACGGACGTGCAATTATGGGACGAATGGGCCGGCGCGCGTTTTGAAGACGGCCTGGATGAGTTCATTCTGAGCGTCGACCAGCAGGGCATCCCGGTTGCACCGCTTAAAAAACAGCTGGCCGCAATCCGCGAAAAGGCGCCGAAAATCATTCAGGCCCAGAGTGAACTGGCCGTACGGCAGGCGCTGGCCAATCCCGGCAATGTCATGCATCGCGCCTTTTTAAAATTCGTACGCCTGTGCGAAATCATACTGCCGCTGGCGGCCATCATCTGGGTCGGTTACCGGGTTTTCATGGTGTATTACACCAGCGAGGCAGGCAATGAAGCGTATCTGGGCGTGAATTTCGCCATTCATAGCACTTTGCTGATCGCCATAACCTGGCTGACGCCATTTTTTATTTTGAAGAAAATGAAACCTTCACTGGAAAAAAGTGCCTTACGAGGACTTAACAAAGGCCTGATGAACGGGCTCAGCATGATCGAATACGAAGTGGCGGACATTATAGAAAATTTCAGCCAACAACATTCCGAACAGATCAGTCGGATAGGCGGCATCATCGAGCAGTGCGAAACGGGCGGCAAGCCCAAGGAACTATCGCAAGAGGACAAAGGTCTGTTAACCAGAATGTTGATTGAATGAGCGGATTTCAGATAATTGAAATTTTTTTTAAATGAAGGGAATCTTTTTAGCATAATTGACTCATATCAATTACAATACACAAGTTAAGGGGGCGACCTGGCTTCGACGTGGGTAGCAAAACCTTAAGTGCATGCCGAGGACTGTACACCTCGTAAATCCTACAGAAAAAAAGTATTCGCAAACGACGAAAACTACTCAGTGGCTTTAGCAGCTTAAAACCTGCACCACTTCTCTGACTGCGTGTGCTTATGCGCGCAGAGTTCTTCGGAACATTCAGGGATCATATTACATAAGATCGCGTCAGGGCTTAGTTCGGAGCCTGAAGCGTTAAATCCAATCGAAATCGCTGTTGATCCTCTTGGCCCGACGGGTAGTCAACAGTTAAATCAAAAGCGCGGGATAAGCATGTAGACCTTATGGCGGAGTGCTTGCGGACGCGGGTTCAATTCCCGCCGCCTCCACCAATTCCGAAAGGCGAACTGATCTCAGTTCGCCTTTTTTATTGCCTGCGCCCCGCGCTACAGGCCTTACCTTGTAAGGCTTTACGGACTTCGCGCCTTTCTTGATCGCGGACTTTTCAGGGCAATTCTTCTCAGAATGGCCCAATACTCTCAGTGACTCTCCCCACCGCGCAAAGCCCAAGTCCATGGCTAGAGAATAGAGGACCATTGAAAAACAATGGATTATTGGCGGACTCATCAACGGAGCTTGAATGCGAAATCGGGTGAGCGAAAGGAAACTAAGTAATGGGCATGGAATAAATCAGGGAATTGGGAGCCAATGTAACAAAAATGTTTGTATTTATTGATAATTACCCACAACTCGCAACATCGGTCAAGCCCTTATATGCAATCAGGAGCCTTGATCGATAAGCTCTTCGCTTGCAGGAGTCGGTCAGGCTGGATAGTATTACCTATCTAAAATGATATATATAGGTAATACTATCCATGGCAAAGCCCTCTACCGCCAGCAGTGCCTGGCACAAGGCCCTGATGACCATCCGAGAACTGGGAGGCATCATCCGTACAACGGATGCAATCCAGGCAGGGATTCATCCCCGAACGCTGTATCAGCTTAGAGACAGTGGCGAGCTGGAGGTTCTGTCACGAGGCGTTTACCGCCTTACAGCTCAGGGCGACATTTCCGATCCGGACCTTGTCACCGTAGCGACGAGAGTTCCTCAGGCCATCATATGTCTGGTATCGGCACTGGCTTTTCACGAAATCACCACTCAAATTCCTCATGCCGTTTCCATTGCGTTGGCCAAGGGCTCGGAAACACCACGCCTGGATTATCCTCCGCTAAGCGTATACAGGTTTTCTGAAGCAGCACTAAAGGAAGGCGTTGAAACACATCAGATTGATGGCATTTCAGTCAAAGTTTATTGCCCGGAAAAGACACTGGCAGACTGCTTTAAATTTAGAAACAAACTCGGAATGGACATCGTGCTGGAAGCCCTAAAACTCTATAAAGCACGCAAAAAATTTAACCTCGGCGAACTGATCAGGTATGCGAAAGTCTGCCGGGTGGAAAAAGTCATGCGCCCCTATCTGGAGGCAACACTATGACTACACGTAAAAATATAGCAGCCTCGGTTCGCCAAAGGCTGTTAAACCGAGCAAAAAGCGATCAGAGACCATTTGCTGAATTGCTTCAATACTATGCGATGGAGCGTTTTCTATATCGTCTTTCACGATCAGCACATGCCCAACGCTTTATCCTTAAGGGGGCTCTTATGCTGCGCGTTTGGCAGGCTCCTGTATTTCGCCCGACCATGGATATCGACATGCTGGCAAAGACCGGTAATGACGAGGAAAACATCATTTCGCAAATCACAGAAGTGCTGAATGTCGAAGTCGAGCCCGATGGATTGGACTTTGATACCGACTTTATCCAATCCGAGCGTATTACCGAAGATGCAGACTATCAGGGTATCCGCATTCGCTTTCGTGGCACGCTCGATTCAGCCAGGATAAATATGCAGCTCGACATTGGGTTCGGCGATATTGTCCATCCTGATCCAATAGAATCTGAATTGCCGACATTGCTCGATTTCGCGGCGCCAAGATTGCTCTGCTACAGCCGCGAGAGCGCTATCGCAGAGAAATTTGAAGCCATGGTAAAGCTTGGAATTTTGAATAGCCGGATGAAGGATTTTTACGATATTTGGATGTTATCCCGACAATTTAACTTCAATGGTGATCAACTGAAGCAAGCCATTCTGCTCACGTTCAGACAGCGAGGCACCTCGTTGTCTGAAAATATTATCGCATTCCAAGAATCATTTTCTGCCGAAAAGCAGGTGCAATGGACAGCCTTCCGCAGACGCCTTGGGCAGGAGCATTTACCCAAGAACTTTGCAGACATCGTGGATCAAGTGTCACGCTTCCTAGCGCCCATCGGAGAAGCCGCATCGGTGGGCCAGTCATTTGACAAAGACTGGAGCGCACCAGTTGGCTGGCAATGAGCCATCATGAGCAATACCCCTTAAATACGAATTAAGAGCCTAATAAACGCCAGTTCACCGATAACGTTAAGGAACGGGAATGAAATAAATCCACACCTACACCGGAAATTTATCCGCGCACTTGAGGAAGTTATTTTATGCGCGTTCCTAAGCTATTAAGGAAGAACTCACCCTCAGTAAATTAGAAACGAAGCCGCCTGTTCAGGATTGGGTATTGAACAATGACCTGATTTTCAATGTGGGTAACCATAGTGGGCGCGAGGCCTTAACCTTAAAGGATGCCGGAGGCTATTTAACCGAATGCGCCCCTGCCGGTGTCTGAGCCGATAGTCCGCGTAACACCGGTTACTTGCAAGTTTGCAAGCATTATAGTCATGCCTGTCGCCGCAGTTCCGACAAGCTTGTCAGTAAAGCCAGGCGGTTGTTTCAATCTTATTATTGCTGTCGATGACTAATCGGCAATTTACGATTTTTTCTATCAGCAAAATTTGCTCGCGATGCGTGTTTCCTATTGCGCTCTTCCGCGCTGGGCGGACAGAAGCCGCTATTTTCGCTCAACAATCGCAATCGTCTGGAGATATCTGTCGAGTTATTAACCCTGTTGAAGCTCGAACAGTGGCTTATCCAGTTTTGTAAACCAAGGTGTCAAGAAATCCCCTTGCAGAGAGCGGGCGAAAAAATTATCAGAAATTAATCTATAATGAACTTAAACGCTAGATTGGCCAGATTAAAAAAATAACAAATTAGGTTTCCTGTGCGCATTACTCAACCCGCCATTCCCATTAAAACCTACCGCTTTTACTTTACCACTGACAGTGCGGTCCGCTTGCCCAGTTTCCCCGGTTCGGCCTGGCGTGGCGCCTTCGGCCATGCCCTGAAAAAGACGGTATGCGTCGTGCGCGGCACGCCCTGTAACCAATGCTTGCTGAAAAGTGCCTGCGCGTACAGTTACGTGTTTGAAACTCCGCCGCCCGCCGATTCCGAAAAAATGCGCAAATACACGGCAGCCCCGCATCCTTTTGTGTTGCAGTTTCCCAGAACAGCATCAGCATCCGGATCAGCTTATGCCTTGGACGTGATCCTGCTCGGTCATGGTCAACGCTACCTGCCGTATATCGTGCATGCCCTGAAAATGGCCGGGAATGATGGCATAGGCGGGCATCAACAGATTTTCAGTTTGCAAACAATCGATGACATCAGTCCAGATGGGCAAGCCGAAACCATCTATCGGCATGGCGAACTCAAATCCCTGCAGCCGGCCGGATTGCCGGCTATTCCGGCCATGCCCGATCAGATCGAGATTGCTTTCCATACGCCGCTGCGCATCAAGCAGGACAGCAAAAATCTCGCTGCCCGGCAATTCAACTTCGGCGCTTTTTTCGGCAACTTGCTCAGGCGCATTTCCATGATCAGCTATTTCCATACGGACACGCCGCTGGAAACCGATTTCGCCGCGTTAACCGCCAAAGCCAGAACCGTGCAGTTCGCCTCGCAGCAACTCAGTTGGTATGACTGGACACGCTACTCATCCCGGCAACAAACCGAAATGAACATGGGCGGATTGGTCGGCAGCGTGCATCTGGAAATGCAGGGACTGGACGACTTCTGGCCCTACCTGTGGCTGGGCCAATGGACGCATGCAGGCAAAGGCACCAGCATGGGCATGGGCGCTTACACCATCAAGCCGACAAGCTTGCCAAATGCCTAAAATCCAACAGGAAGATTCATTATTCAGCTTTTATCGTGGGAGCGACGCCTTCGTCGCGACTTGAGCTTTTAATCGCGACGAAGGCGTCGCTCCCACGCTACTACCCGCATACTGAATAAACAACATTATCAGGATGAATACAAAATCAATATTACTCGCCGTCACCGGCCTCACGCCGCAAGTCGTGACCGAAACCTTGTACGCCATGCATCGGCAGGGCCAGCCTTTGCCTGAGCAGATTCATATACTCACCACGGCGGAAGGGCATCAGCGGGCTCGTCTTACTTTGGTCAACGATGGCTGGCTGATGCGATTCTGCAGAGATTATCAGCTGCCGCGGCCGGACTTCTCCGAAAGCCATATCCATATTCTGCAGCACCCCGACGGCGAGATCCTGCATGATATCCGCACTCAGGCCGATAACCAGGCCATGGCTGACGGCATTACGGAATGGATCAGAACCCTGACCGCCGACCCGGACACCGTGTTGCACGTTTCCATTGCCGGCGGCCGCAAAACCATGGGTTTTTATGCCGGCTACGCGCTGTCGCTGTATGGCCGTCCGCAGGACCGCCTCAGCCATGTACTGGTATCCGCCGACTTCGAATCGCACCCGCGGTTTTACTATCCCACGCCGTATTCGCACGTCATCTACGGCAACGATCCGACCCGGAAACCGCTGGATACCCAAAATGCCGAAGTCATGCTCGCCGACATTGCCTTCGTGCGCCTGCGCCACGGCCTGGATACGGCCCTGCTGCAGGGGAAAAGCAGCTTCAGCGAATCGGTCGCCAAAGCCCAGCAGGCGCTGGGACCTGCCCATTTGAGGCTCGATCTCAAGCAACGCCGCATCCAGGCCCAGGATACGCTCATTAAGCTCACACCGGCCGATCTGGCGTTTTACAGCTGGCTGCTGAAACGCCAGCTGGCAGGGCAACCGTTACCGACCTGTCCCAGTGACGGCGCCCCCGAACCCAGCTATGCCGAGCAGTATCTCGGAGAATACCGGTTGATCAGCGGCGAACTGGGCGGTGCCGACCGCACGATCCAGGCTCTGCGGCACGGCATGAGCAAAAGCTTTTTTGAGCAGCGCAAGTCACGGATTAACAACAAACTCAAGCAAACCTTGCAGCACGCGGCACCCGCCTATTTGATCAGCGCCGTGGGCAAACGCCCACAGACCCGCTATCGGATATGGCTGGATGCGGATCAGATTCAGTATCAACAGGAGAATAAAGGATGAGCATCAATCCATTGCTCGAACAGTCCAGCCGCATCGCGCTGGCGGCTTTTTTGCACGACCTGGGCAAGTTCGCTGAACGGGCAAAAATTCCGGTTAATCAGGAAATCCTGGACGCCAACAAACAGCTTTATTGCCCGCATCGCAAAAAGTATGTCGATGACAAAGGCTGGTTCAGCCATGTTCATGCAGCTTATACCGGTCTGGCGATGGATCTTATTGAAGATTATTTGCCTGATTTAAAGGGGGCGGATTTCGCTCCTTTCGGGTCATGGAAAACCAAGGATGCGGACGACTCGTTCATCAACGCCGCCGCCAAGCACCACAAACCGGAAAGTTTTCTGCAATGGATCATCGCCACAGCGGATCGGGTAGCGTCGGGTTTCGATCGGGAAGAATTTGAAGAATACAACCATGGCGACGATGTCACGAGCACGGGAAAGAATCACTACACGGCACGGCAGCTGACTTTGTTTGAGCAAATCAACAAATCGGGGCTGGCCGAAAAGGATTTCCGTTATCGTTATCCGCTCAAGCCCTTGTCGCCCGATAGCATCTTTCCGGTCGAAGCCGGCGGCTATGAAGGAAACGACGATAAAGCCGCTCAAAAAGAATACCTCGACCTGTGGCAGGGTTTTGTTGGGGCGCTCAAGCAAATGCCCAAATCGCACCGCAATAACTGGTCGTTATGGCTGGATCATTTCGAAACGCTGTGGGGCGTTTATACCCACGCCATCCCAGCGGCAACCTCATTCAATATCCGTCCGGATGTGTCACTGTATGACCACTCGCGCGTCGCGGCCGCTCTGGCGACAGCGTTATGGCGTTATCATCATGAACGCGGCGAAACCGGCAAAAACGTTGCCGAAGCGCTGAAAGATCAGCAACAAAGCTGGCAAGACAAAAAGTTCCTGCTGATCCAGGGCGACTTTTTCGGCATTCAGGATTTTATCTTCGCCAGCGGCGGCGAGACCAACAAGCGCGCTGCCAAACTGCTGCGCGGACGTTCTTTTTACGTATCGCTGCTCAGCGAATGCGCGGCGTTGAAAGTGCTGGATGCCTTAAATTTGCCTGCCACCAGTCAGGTGATCAATGCCGCCGGCAAATTCATGATCGTCGCGCCCAATACCGATCAAACCCGGCTGGCTTTACAGCAAGTGCGGCAAGAGCTGGACAGCTGGTTTCTTAAGCACAGCTGGGGCCAAGCCGGCGTCGGCCTGGCCTGGACGGAAGCGTCCTGCAACGATTTCCGCCGCACCGATAATCGCGAAGTGGGAGCGACGCCCACGTCGCGACTAAAACGAACCAGCCCCTACCAACAGCTAATCAAAAAACTATTCGAGCAACTGGAGATCATCAAAAACCAGCGCTTCAACCTGTGCGGCAATTCATCGGCCCCAATCGTTTTCAAAGACTTCCTCGACAGTTTCGACAACGATAAGGGGGTATGCAAAATCGACGGCCGTTCACCGGCAACTGAACAAATCGATAATGATACCCCTATCAGCGCCTTGGCCTACGACCAGATTAAAACCGGAGAATGGCTGACCCGCCGTGAACGCATCCTGATTACCCGCCAATCGCTCGGTATGCCCCACGCCCTGAAAATCCCCATCTTCGGTTACCACATCAGCTTTGCCGAAAACGAAGAAGGGCAGGGCAAATTCGGCGAACAGGCCAGAAACGGCAACCTGCTCAGGGCTTGGGATTTCTCCCTGCCCAAGTCCGCCGATCGGGCGCTATGGAACGGCTATGCGCGCCGCGCGATCAATGCTTACGTTCCCATCGCCAGCGAAAAAGACCTGCTGGAAGAAACCTGGGCCAAGTACACGGGCATCGAGGAAAAGCTGGAACTTGACGCAGCCAAAACCCTGAACCATCTCGCCTGCGGCGACCGCAAGCCAGACTCGCTTCGGGAGGATACATGGCGGGGCATCAGCGCCTTGTCCACCTTGAAAGGCGATGTCGACAATCTCGGCACCATCTTTCAATCAGGTCTCGGCGACGATGTCAGCTTCAGCAAAACCGCAGCACTGTCACGGCAGATCAACGCCTTCTTCACCGTTTATCTGCCCTGGCTCTGCCAGACCGAGTATCCCGAGAGCTACACCGTATTTGCCGGCGGCGACGATTTTTTCCTGATCGGCCCGTGGCTGTCGCAAATCAGACTGGCCGGCAGAATGCGGCAAGCTTTTCAAAAATATGTAGCGGGCAATCCGGAAGTACACTTTTCCGCGGGCATCAGCACCACCAAGCCCGGCTTGCCGATTACCCAACTGGGCGACATGGCGGAAGACGCGCTGGAACAGGCTAAAGCGCATAATCCGGAAAAGCTGGTAATCGCCCCCAAGGATGCGGTGAGCTGTTTTAACCAGCGCATGTTCTGGGAAGAGTTCCAGGCCCTTACCGGCAAGCGGCAGGAGCGCTTGCAACAACTCAGCGAGGAAAACGGCTTGAGCACCGGCTACGTCTACGGATTGCTCAACCTGATCGACATGGCGGAAAAAGTTCACGAGAAGCCTGAAAACGCCATCTGGCACAGCTATTTTGCCTACCGCACCGTGCGGATGCTGGAGCGCAACAAGCAACTCGATAAAGATCAGCGCAGACGCCGGCAGGCAGAGTTGGCCGAAGAGATTGCCAATGCCGGCATTATCCGGCATGGCGGCAATTACCGGGTGGCGCTGTTCTGCCACCTGTACCAGCAGCGGGACTAAGGATTTGGCATTGAATAACGGATAACCAGGGTGGGAGCGATGCCTACATCGCGACTTGCCGGGCGATGGTAAATCGCGATGAGGGCATCGCTCCCACGGGGATGTCCATTGGCCAGCAGGGGCTTTGCCTGCACCGCACCCTTGCCGCAATTAAAAAAAACAGATCATTGAAATATTGATAAACGGGAGATCAACATGGACATTAAACTCAGCAAGACCGGCGAAAAGCTTGATCCGGAATTGTTCAACGGTATTGCCAAAAATGCAGCCCAAAAAGTCGCGAGTGGGGGAGACAGAGTCAATAAGGCGACCCAGCTCAGAAAATTCTATGACGAAATCGTGTTATGGGATAACAAGGTGCTGCTCCGTCCGGAGAAATTCGATGAATACCTGCCTTTCATCAGAATGCTCAACGCCAAAGTCGCTTATGCGGAGGGCCGCAAGCTGGTGGATCATAATTTTGTCAATCTGCTCAACAACGGCTTGAAGCAAGTCGTCTGTGCCGAAACATTACATATCTTTAAATTGTTCATGGAAGCTTTCATGGGCTTTTACAAACAAGAACGCCCTAATTGACAGGAGACAATACGATGCAACTGACAAAAATCCAAAAACTCACCGGCCAGATCGAACTGCTCAGCGGCCTGCACATCGGCAGCGGCAACACCGAGATTCATATCGGCGGCACCGACAACCCGGTCATCAAGAACCCGATCACTCAACAGCCTTATATTCCGGGTTCCAGCATCAAGGGCAAAATGCGCAGCTTGCTGGAGTGGCAGTTAGGCGTGGTCGGCCACACAGACGGCCAGCCTTTAAGCTTCAAGCACCTGAAAAAACTGGACGGCAAGATGCTGGATAAAGCCAAAGCTCTGGTCAGCCTGTTCGGCGGCGCGCCCGATGGCGATATTGCTGCCGACCTGCTGGCCGAAATCGGCCCCAGCCGCCTATCATTCTGGGATTGCGCGCTGGACCCTAAATGGGCCAAAGAAATGGATGACAAAAACCTGCTGCTCACCGAAACCAAAATGGAAAATAGCATCGACCGCATCAGCGGCACGGCCAAGGACCCGCGCAACACCGAGCGCGTTCCCGCCACCGCCCGGTTCGACTTCAACCTCACCATCCGCGTCCACGATCACGAAGACCTGACCGATACCATCCTGGTCGGCCTCAAATTGCTGGAACTGACCGGCCTGGGCGGCTCCGGCTCGCGCGGCTACGGCAAAATCGCTTTCCGTGGCTTGAAGCTGGATGACCAGGACATTCAAGCCAGGCTTGAGCAACTCAAACTGCAAGAGGCCGCCTGATGCAAAGCTTCTGTGTGACGCTAAGCCCTTTATCGGCATTCGCCACGCCGCTAAAGGGCGACACGCTGTTCGGACAACTCTGTTGGGCGATCCGCAATCGTCTTGGCGAAGCGTACCTGGCCGAGTTACTGTCCGGCTATACCGATGGCCGGCCGTTTGCCGTAGTTTCCGATGCGTTTCCTGAGCATTACTTACCCTTGCCCAAGTTGCCCAACAGCTTCTATCAACCCATAGACGGAGAAGACCGTAAGGCCGTTAAGAAACGCTGCTGGCTGCCTGAAGCAGCTATCGGAAAACCGGTTTCCGAATGGCTGGGCCATGCCCGGACACCCGCGGCGCTTGCCGGAGACTATACTGGGCTGAGCGAGAAACACCCGCAGCCCCATAACACCATCAACCGCCGGACCAACACGACGGGCGAGGGCGGTTTTGCGCCTTACAGCATCGAACAGGAATGGTTTATTCCCGGCCAGCGCTGGTCGGTATACATCCTGCTCGATTCAGGCTGGCTGAGCCCCGAGAACTGCCGGCAATGCCTGGACGATATCGGCTGCTTCGGCTTTGGCCGAGACGCCAGCATCGGGCTCGGCAAATTCGCGGTTGAGGATTTTCAAACCAGTCCCTTGCCGGCGCAGGACAACGCCAACGCCTGCCTGACGCTCGCGCCCTGCGCGCCGCAAGGTCAGGGTTTTGACGCCCAGCGCAGCTTCTACCAGTTATTTACCCGCTTTGGTCGGCACGGCGATATCGCCGTGCATCAGGAAGGCAAGCCGTTTAAAAATCCGGTGTTGCTGGCGCAGACTGCCGCCGTGTTCGGCACAGAACCGCCCCAGTCCGGCTTTATCGGCCAGGACATCGGCGGCAACGGCGAATTATCCAAAACATTAAAGGCAACCGTACACCAGGGCTATGCGCCGGTGATCGGCGTGCGCTTGCCGACAGAGAGTGGGAGCGATGCCCACATCGCGACTGACGCGACTAACGACAATCAGCCATTTTTAATCGCGACGTAGGCGTCGCTCCCACAAAAGCGGGCACAAGATGAGCAATTTTTTACAAAACTACACGCTTAAATACACCCCCTTGTCGCCAATCCACATAGGCGCCGATGAAAGCTACGAGCCGGGCAACTATGTGATCGATGATGAAGCGGGCGCTTTATACGGCTTCGACAGCCAGGCGGCTTTATCCGGATTGAGCGAAAACGACAGGCAGCAGTTACTGGCCATCGTCAACGGCAAGCCGGACGACTTCATGCTGACCAAAGTGCAGGCATTCTTCCACCAGCACAGGGAAAAACTGCTGGCGTTCGCCAGGCCGCCGGTCCCTACGGCGAGCGGCGTCAAGGCCTTGTACGAAAAACGCATCGGCAAAACAGCCCAGCACGAAGGCAAGGGCAGACGAGTCGTCAACAAGCTGGAAATCGAACGGACTTTTTATAATCCGGCTGATGCCAGACCTTTGCTGCCGGGCAGCAGCATCAAAGGCGCCATCCGCACGGCGCTGCTGGATTCGGCCAACAACGGAAAATCGTTAATTGCGCGTAATGAACGCAGCCAACAACTCCAGCAACGCTTATTCGATGGTAAGTTTCACACCGACCCGATGCGCCTTATCTCTATTGGCGATGCAATCTGGCAGGCCTGTTCGGACAAACCGGCCTACCAGGTACAATTTGCGGTAAACCGCAAACGCAAACCGGTCATGAAAAACGGCCAATTAGTGCAATCGCAGGCGGAAGCGAGCAACCTGTATCAACTGCTGGAATGCGTAGCGCCAAATCATTACCAGAGCTTTACCGGCAGTTTAACGCTGCACAACACCCAATCGATTGCGCAGGATAATCGAAAATTACCTCAACAACGCTTTCACTGGCCGGTAAAGGCCATAGCCGAAGCCTGCAATGCCTTTTACATGGGGCTGTTTTGGCAGGAAATAAATGCCATGAAAGAACGCCATTATTTAAAAACCGATTGGCTGAACAATATCGAGCAATTGATGGAAAACGGGCTGTTGAAACGGTTGAATGACGGCGAGGCCTTTCTGCTCCGCGTTGGCCGACATAGCGGCGCCGAAGCCTTGACGCTCGACGGCGTCCGCAACATCAGGATCATGCAGGGCCGTGGCGAAAAGCCCGCATGGGAAAAACAGCCCAGGACCTGGTGGCTGGCTGCTGATGATATTGCCGACAAACAAGCCCTGTTGCCGTTTGGCTGGATACTGGTGGAAATCGATCCCAAAACGCCGGACAGCCAGCTTCAGCAATGGCTGGAAAACGGCAGCAGTGACTTGACCGCCTGGATGCAACAGCAGCTCAGCAAGCAGAATCAGCTCAAACAACAAGCCGAATTACGGCTGCGGAAAGAACAGGAAAAAAGACAGGCCGAGCAGCAACTGGCCGAAGAAATGCGCGTAAAGCAGCAGGCAGTACAGCAGCGCCTGGCATCGATGACCGACGAACAACTGCAAATCGATTCCCTGAGGCAAAAATTGCAGCAAAAACAGGCTGCCAACCTGCGCGAGCAGATCGGCGGTCCGCTTTACGGCGACTTGCGCGTACTGATCAATCAGGCAACGGCGTGGCCGGCCAACGACAAGGCCGAGCTGCTTGACGTCGCTAAAACCATCCTGGAATTCATCGGCGCCAGCGGCAACAAGAAGGCCAAGGAACTGCTGAAAAGTCTGCAATGAAAAATCATCCGTTCAATAAAACCATCAACGCACCATGACCAACATCCTAATCTGCACCGTCGGCGGCAGCCATCAGCCGATCGTGACCGCCATCAACGACCAACAACCGGATTACGTCATTTTTATCTGCACCGATAAAGATCCCGCGACCGGCAGGCCCGGCTCCAACGTGCAAATCACCGGCACGGGCAACTGCATAAAAGCCCGGCCGCAGGACGAAAAGCCGACCCTGCCCAATATCCCGGCGCAGACCGGCCTGAGTCCGGAGCAATATCAGGTCTGCCTGTGCTATGCCGACGATCTCGACCAAATCTACCTGACCTGCGGCGAGGCGATCAACGACGCCTTGAACCGCTTTCCCGCCGCCCGCATCATTGCCGATTACACCGGCGGCACCAAATCCATGAGCGCCGCGCTGACCATGGCGGTTCTGGAACATCAGGACATCGAACTGCAGCTGGTGGCCGGCAGCCGAGGCGATCTGGTCAAAGTTCAGGACGGCTCGCAATACGCCGCCGTGGCCAACATCGAGCGGCTGCGCTTCGAACGGCTGATCGCGCCCTATCGCCACGCCTGGACGCGCCATGCCTACAGCGAAGCCGAAGCCGGACTGAAACTCATCAGACCGCCCCATCAAAACGAATTGCGCGGCCAATATACGCGCTTTCGCGACTTGAGCCGCGCCTTTGCCGAATGGGACAACTTCAACCATGCGGCGGCTTTGGACATCATCCAGCGCTATGCGCCCAGCCTGTCGCCGGCGCTTAAGGCGTATCTCCCCATCGCCATGCGGCTCAACGACCAGAACACAGGCAAGCGCGATGCCGCGCGCCTGTTCGATCTGTACCTCAATGCGCTGCGCCGCGCCGCCCAGGGCCGCTATGACGATGCCATCGCCCGGATTTACCGGCTGATCGAATGGACGGCGCAATGGCTGTTAAAAAACCTGTACGATATCGAAACCGCCAACGTCAATCAAGCCGACATACCCGAAGGCGTGACGCTGACCCGGAACAGGGACGGGCAATGGCAGGCCGGGCTGTTTAACGCTTGGCAGCTGATCAAGCATAAAACCTCGGGCGAAGCCGCCCGGTTTATCGCAAGGGAAGAAAACAGCCTGCTTGACTACCTGAAAATCCGCAACGGCTCCATCCTGGCGCATGGTTCCGAGCCGGTTAAGGCCCGCGACTGGCAGATCATACAAACCTGGCTGGAACAGCAATTCATGCCGATGCTGCTGGCGGAAAGCGCCCGGGTAGGGATAAAAGCCATGCCCCAGCAACTGCCGGACAGGTTTGAACTATGAATATATCGAAGCCCTGCTTAAGTCGCGATCTAGGGATCGCTCCCACTGTCCCCACTGCCGTGGGAGCGATCCCCAGATCGCGACTAAAAAACCACAAAAAACCCAACCCCCACAGCAAAGACCTGCGCAAAGGCCGCCACTCCGCGCCCGGCCAAATCTACCTCATCACCACTGTTACCGAAAGCCGTCAACCGGTTTTTCATGATTTCAATGCCGCAAGAAGCCTGGTCATGCTCTTAAAGAACGAACAGCAACTGGGCCGCGCCGACACGCTCGCTTTCGTCATCATGCCCGACCACCTGCACTGGCTCATGGCGTTAACGGGCCCTGCGCCATTGACCAAAATCATGCAAAGCCTCAAAGCCCTCAGCGCTAAAAAAATAGGCCGCCCCATCTGGCAACCCGGTTTTCACGACCACGCCTTGCGCAAGGAAGAAGACCTGAAAGCCGCCGCCCGCTACATTATCGCCAATCCGCTGCGTGCAGGCCTGGTGAATCACATCGGCGACTATCCGCACTGGGATGCGATATGGCTCTAAAAGTCAACAGATGGAAGCACCTCTGGAAGCACCTGTGGGAGCGACGCCCTCGTCGCGACTCCAAACACCGCTATCGCGACGAAGGCGTCGCTCCCACAATAGCTACCACAAACGCTTGATTGCCTAACCCGGAGTAAACAACCCATGACGATCACTACCCATCTGATCCTGGTATCCGCCCAGCCGATACCCAACCTGACGCCTATCCTCGACGACAGCCTGCGCCCGCGCAAAGTCGTCATGCTGGTCAGTCCTGACATGCAGGAACGCAGCAAAGCGCTGGAAAATATCTATAAACCGCGCGGTATCAGCGTCGAACGCTGCATGATCGACGATCCCTGGGATGCGGACCGCATCAGTGAGCAAGTGGAGGACTTGTTGCATACGCATTATTCCGACGGCGGCATCGCCCTCAACGCCACCGGCGGCACCAAACTCATGAGCATTGCCGCCTATGAGGCCTTCCGTAGCTGCCGATTTCCGATTTTTTACATCCACCCGGAACAGGACCGCCTGATCTGGCTTTCATCGAAAAAACCGGCGGTCGAACTGGCTGACAGGCTGAAACTCAGAGACTACCTCACGGCCTATGGCGCCAACACGGTTGAAATACCCAGAGCCACCGGCGTTGCCGAGCCCATCCGGCAACTGACCCGGCAGTTGATCGCCGACATTGACCGCTACGCCGGCGAACTGGGCACGCTCAACTATCTGGCCTATCAGGCCAACAACCCGCGCCTGGCCTGCGAAATTGAAGAAGGTCCGCGCTCCAAACCCCATCTGTGGGAACTGCTGGAACTGTTCGCTGCCGCGGGACTCTGCAGGATCGATGGCCACAGTCTGCGGTTCACCGATGAAAATGCCCGTTTTACCGCCAACGGCGGCTGGCTGGAAATGCATACTTATGCCCTGTGCCTAAACCTGAAAAAAGCCTGCGGCATACAGGACGTCGCCTGCAACATTACCATCAACCGGCAGCCGGCCGGTCGGGCCGTGGTCAAGAACGAGATCGACATCGGGCTGATCAGGGCCAACCGCCTGCATCTGATCGAATGTAAAACCAAACGCTTTGAACAAGGCGCGGATGTGCTGTATAAACTGGACAGCCTGCGCGATTTGATGGGCGGCCTGCAGGGCAGGGCCATGCTGGTCAGTTTCAACGCCCTTGATAAAAGTAGCCGGGCCCGGGCCAAAGAGCTTAAAATCAGGCTTTGCTGTCAATCCGAATTGCGCAATCTGCAATTCCATTTGCAAACCTGGCTGACTAACGAGAGATAACTTTTTAAAAATGAAAAATCTTGTCAACTACCCTGCTAACCTATTGAAAATAAAAGGAGAAAAACGACGAGCTATTTGAATAACTGACCTTATTAAGAAGGGATTAAGACTACTACTTTCTTGCCTTTTTTCAATGCTTCTACAATTTGAATAACTGACCTTATTAAGAAGGGATTAAGACCCAGCGCCATCAAAACATCATGACTCGCCGCGCATTTGAATAACTGACCTTATTAAGAAGGGATTAAGACTGCGAAATAATCTTCAATAAAGTCGTGCTGAAAATATTTGAATAACTGACCTTATTAAGAAGGGATTAAGACTTTCACCTTTGTTAAGTGTTACAGCATCCATGCTTTATTTGAATAACTGACCTTATTAAGAAGGGATTAAGACTCTGCCTTGCTATTTAGTTCTCGCTCCTGCCGATTTGAATAACTGACCTTATTAAGAAGGGATTAAGACTTTGTAATTTATGAAATTGCTCATCTTCGTTCTCATTTGAATAACTGACCTTATTAAGAAGGGATTAAGACTGACTGCGATTCATCAGACGCTCTTAACCGCATATTTGAATAACTGACCTTATTAAGAAGGGATTAAGACTCATAGTATCTATTAGAGACTTCCCAAGTTATTAATTTGAATAACTGACCTTATTAAGAAGGGATTAAGACAAATCCAGGGTTGTTTGATTTAATCTTTTTCTTAATTTGAATAACTGACCTTATTAAGAAGGGATTAAGACAGGCCGCCCAAAGTTCGGTGTTGGATTTATAGTCATTTGAATAACTGACCTTATTAAGAAGGGATTAAGACCGGCTTTACTAGGTGATACGTATTTAGTCATGGTCTATTTGAATAACTGACCTTATTAAGAAGGGATTAAGACTAGCGCCACATTGAGAACAAGCTCGATGCTGTTTATTTGAATAACTGACCTTATTAAGAAGGGATTAAGACTTAGTTTTGTGCTTGAACGATACCGACCTCTTGCATTTGAATAACTGACCTTATTAAGAAGGGATTAAGACCAATCCTGCTAAGAGTATTTGTGGCTTAATATAATTTGAATAACTGACCTTATTAAGAAGGGATTAAGACAAATATTTTGCTGTTCTACCGTTCATATTACCCATTTGAATAACTGACCTTATTAAGAAGGGATTAAGACTCAAGCGTGGCTGGGTGGGTTTCCGGGTAGAAGCAATTTGAATAACTGACCTTATTAAGAAGGGATTAAGACAAGTCACTGACTAACTTTTCGTAAGCTTTCGAACATTTGAATAACTGACCTTATTAAGAAGGGATTAAGACGTGTAAGTGAAGCCCTTGAAAATAACCGTATAGTCATTTGAATAACTGACCTTATTAAGAAGGGATTAAGACAATTTGTGCAGGGGCGTAGTATTCGGCGCACTGGCATTTGAATAACTGACCTTATTAAGAAGGGATTAAGACTTCTTGATTTTGTTAATGATCGCTTTAATCTCTTATTTGAATAACTGATCTTATTAAGAAGGGATTAAGACACTACATTTTCAATTGCTTTGATGTATTTTTATTTGAATAACTGACCTTATTAAGAAGGGATTAAGACCCTATTCTGATAATATATTAATTTATTATTTACATTTGAATAGCTGACCTTATTAAGAAGGGATTAAGACTTTTTGCAACGTGTGATTTAATAGAATTTGACATATTTGAATAACTGACCTTATTAAGAAGGGATTAAGACACGTTTGAAACGCTGATTGTCTTAGTCATCTTATTTGAATAACTGACCTTATTAAGAAGGGATTAAGGCTACGGACGATCTTTGTCTGGCTAGTCGCGATGTAGGCATTGCTCCCACACTCTGGCTAGTCGCGATGTAGGCATCGCTCCCACAGTCCGTTGCCGTTTTGACAAGCTTGTCAACAAAGCCTGACGGCTGTTTCAGCCGTATTATTTCCCCCATGACCAATCGGCAACTTTATCTGGCAGCTTACGATATCTCCTGTAACCGACGTTTGCGCAAGGCGTTGTATGTGTTGCGCTCGTATGCGTCGGGCGGGCAAAAGTCGGTGTTTGAATGTTTCTTGACACCCGCTGAACAAGAGCAATTGCTTGAAGAGATTGGCCGGGTCATCGACCCTGACGAAGATCGCTTTATTTTATTGAGGCTGGCGGGCGCCAAACATATCCGCACGCTGGGCAAGGCGGTGCTTCCGCAGGATGGTTCGTTCTTTTATGTGGGGTGATGGATGAGCAGTTTGTATCTGGACCGGAAGAATCTGGCGGTAAAGCTGGATGGTCAGGCACTGGCGCTGTATGAAGACGGCGTAAAGAGAGGCACGGTGCCGCTGCATTTGCTGGATCGCGTGGTGATGCGCGGCAATGTGCAATTAGAAAGCCGGGTGTTGGGCGCCTTGTCGGAGCGTAATATCGGCTTGTTGGTACTGTCAGGGCGAAATACCGAGGCCACGGCGATGCTGGCGGCCCGCTCGCACAATGACGCGGCGCGGCGCCTGGGGCAGTACCGGACCAGTATGGATGAGGCGTTACGCGTGCCGCTGGCGCGCTGGCTGGTGCTGGTCAAGGTGCGCGCCCAGCAGCGCCTGCTGCGTGAAGCCCTGGCCGCACGGGCTGATCTGCGCCATCCCTTGAGCGCGTCCTTGCAGACGCTGAACGGCATTATCGGCCAGCTGCGCGAGGATGCCTTTGATGTATCGCTGGCCAGCTTGCGAGGCTTTGAGGGCGCGGCGGCAGCGGCGTATTTTGCCGGCTTCGTGCATCTGTTTCCCGGTTCCCTGAACTTTGCCGGGCGTAAAAAACGGCCGCCGCCGGACCCGGTCAATGCCTGTCTGTCGCTGGGTTATACCCTGCTGCATTACGATGCGGTGCGGGCCTGCCATACGGTGGGCCTGGACTCGATGCTGGGCTTTTATCACGACTTGAGCTTTGGCCGGGAATCGCTGGCGTGCGATTTGATGGAGCCCTTGCGGCCGTTGATGGATCGCTGGGTGTGGCAGATGTTCCGGGAGCGTCGGTTAAGGGCCGAGCATTTCAGTGACGACAACGGCCGCTGTCAGATGAACAAGGCCGGCCGGCAATGTTTTTACGCCTTTTACGAATCCCGCGCCGGTTCAGCCCGGCGGCTGCTGCGGCGTTACGGCCACGCGCTGGCCAAGCGCCATTTGGCAGCGGGTGGGAGCGACGCCCTCGTCGCGAAAAAGCGTTAAATCGCGACGAGGGCGTCGCTCCCACGATTTCAATTCACAAAAGCAAGGAGGGCGGATGCGGCCTTTATATATCGATGGTTCGCCCGGCTGCCGCGTGGTGCTGGATGAACCGGCGCTGCGCGTGGTGATGCCGGACAAGGCGGATCAATTGTTTCCGTTATCGCGGATTTCCCGTGTGGTGTGCAACGGCGTCGTGGAATGGTCGATGTCCGCATTATTGGCTTGCGCTGATGCCGGCATTAATCTGTTGTTCCTGCATAAAAACGGCGAGGTGCGCGCCCGGTGGCTGGGCCGGAATGATGAGAGACAGTCACTCACGCAACGTCTGGTGGATTTGCTGGCGCGTGCCGATGGTTTGCAGCGTTATGAAAACTGGTATTTGTCCATGGAAAAAATGGCGGCGCGCAGTTTTGCCCGGCGCATGGGACTGGCGGAGTGGCGGGAAGTGCCGGTCAACGAATTACGGCAATGGCTGTCGCAGAGCCTGTCCGCCGATGGACGGCATCAGGCCAATCTGCTGCAAGGCTTATTGCATAGTGAGTTATTGATCTGGCTGCCGGAATGCGGATTTTCCAATGATGAGGCGCTGCTGTCGGGTAATCTGGATCTGGCTTCGGATTTAAGCCGGATCTTGTTATGGGATTTTTATCCGGCCTTGCTGGCATCCGAAACATCGGATGCATCGTCGGCGCTCGCCGCGATGGCATCGCTTCAGCAACGGCGCGCGGACCGGTTTTACCTGTTGTTCAGAAGCACGATCAACAAGCTGCATCAATTTTTGCTGGGAATCAACTAATGGCGGACAGCCGGAACGGTTTATATCTGGTCGCCTATGACATTGCCAATCCCCGGCGTTTGTCCCGGGTGCATCGAGTCCTGAAAAAACAGGGGCTGCCGGTGCAGTATTCGGTGTTTACCGTGGTCATGAAGCGCAAGGCTTTAATACGGTTGCTGGAAAATATCGAGCATTTGATTGAGCCCGCCGAGGACGATATCCGCTGCTATCGGTTACCGGAACGGACCGACATCAAGACCCTGGGTCAGCAGTATTTTCCGGAGGATGTGATGTTGTTTACAGATGGGGTAAACAGGTTGTTGAGTGTGATTAACTGACTTCTTGGCTTATTTAAGTAACGGGCATGAAATAAATCAGGGAATTGTAGGTGCGAATTCACTTGTGCCCTTCAGGGTATTCGCACTGTGCGGATACCCTGAAGGGCACAAGTACCCATAGGGCATAAATAAATCCACACCTACACCGGAAATTCATCCACCCACTTGAGGAAGTTATTTTATGCGCGTTCCTAAGTATAAATTCTTAAAAATTATAAGGTTATATAAGTATATATGCTTAAGTAGTGGCGCTAATTGAATGTGCGCTTCCTGAAGCTCAAAATTGGCAGCATGTAACTATTCCGCCCGGTCCGGGTTATAAACTTGCAGGAGGTCAAGACGTGTCATTGATAACCGTTGAAGTTTTAAACAAGGAAACCGGTAAAATCGGAACCATGCCGGTTGCCGTTAACCCTGTGTTTTTACGCGGAGATAATTCGCCTGTCATGCTCGACTACCTGCAGCGCATTATCGATCCACGGCAACGACCCGTCCTCAAGCCGATAAGTATATCGCCACGTTAGGCAAGCCCTGCGCGAGCGATGGCCGGTTTTCGCTCCAATACATTACTGATGTTGCGCATGCCGTCGTGAGCCGTTGACACCGGCCTCGCCCCCTTAAAAATCCTGCCCGGTTCGGCAAGCGCGTCAAAAACGTACCAACCCCAATCTCCCCGTATTTCAACAACCCAATGCTGCCGTGTTGCCGACAAGGAGCGGCGCTGGTCAAGATCGCGATACTGTTCCCATGCCCCGTGGGAGCGATGCCCACATCGCGACTAGCCAAATCCGTATGGCAGCTGCCGCTTGCGTTCGTCGGCATGATGAGCCTCGGAGGGGGGAGGGGCGCCGGTCTGATGGGGCCGCCAATGCCCGGCGCGCGCTGACTGGACTGAACCGCTTCGGATTGAGGGTTGCTCATACCGGGCTCGCACATGTCATGCCGCGCTCGAAGTCCGGTATCGGTTCCCACGGAGGACCGTGGGAACCAGGTAACCGTAGATAAATCAAGGTGTTACTCGCTCCCACGCTCCCGCGCTCATCGTTATACATAAGTCAAAAATTACTGTTTTGCAATCTTAGCTAATGAGGCTTCGATACCATTTTTTGTCGCCCAACGTTCCCGACTTCGAAATCGCGATCTGGGGATCGCTCCCACAGAGCATCCGGCCCCTTGTGGGAGCGACGCCTTCGTCGCGATTTCGAAGCCACTGATGTTCAATATCCGCAGATTTATCAAACAGCACCGTTTCCAGGTATACGACGAACTCTGTTTAGCAAGTTTACCGATACTTGTGTATAACGGCGAGCGCTCCCGCGTGGGAATGCATACGCGGCTATGAAAGCCTTGATATCGGTTAACATGGAACCGGGCAAGCGTTTTATCGTGCGAATGAATTCGTACCTGCAATTTTATGCAACCGGTTCCATAAATTCCGTCAGGCATGCGATTTTATGTAAAATAGCGGGTTTTATCGATCGGCATGGAAGGGCGCGCGGCGCTCAATTGTCCCGCAAACAGCATAAAACAAATTTTAGACTCCAAGTAATTACCAAAACATCCCTCAATGAACCTCGATTACACCACCCTCGACCTGCTGCGTCAGAGTCATCCGGCCTGGCGACTGCTGCGCTCGGATCACGCGCCGCTGGTGGCGAGTTTTCTGCATCGCGCGTTTATCGTGCCCAATATACGCGTCATGGCGCAGGCGGATTTGGCCGAGGCGCTGGATGACGAGCTCTTCGCTCTGCGCGAGACGCAGGCCTTTCCCAAATCGGCTATCGAGTATCTCAACGATTGGGCCGGCCCGGAAAAAGGCTGGCTGCGCAAGTTTTACGCCTCGGGTTCGGACGAGCCGCAGTTCGATCTGACGCCGGCCACCGAGAAGGCGATTGCCTGGCTGGGCACGCTTACCGAGCGCAGTTTCGTCGGCACCGAATCGCGCTTGCTGACCTTGTTCGAACTGCTCAAGCAGATGAGCGAGGGCAGCGAGACCGATCCGCAGGCGCGCATCGAGGAACTGCACAAGCGGCGGGACGAGATCGATCTTGAGATCGCCCGCGTTTTGGCCGGCGATATGCCGCTGCTGGACGATACGGCGCTGAGAGACCGCTTTCAGCAATTCAACCAGCTTGCGCGCGAGTTGCTGACCGATTTTCGCGAGGTGGAGCACAACTTTCGAGGCCTGGACCGGCGCGTCAGGGAACGCATTGCCTTGTGGGAAGGCTCGAAAGGCGCATTGCTGGAGGACATCATGGGCGAGCGTGATGCCATCGCCGATTCCGATCAGGGCCGGAGCTTTCGGGCCTTTTGGGATTTTCTGATGTCCAGCAGCCGGCAGGAAGAACTCTCGACGCTGCTCGAGCGCGTCTTGGCCCTGCCGCCGGTCGCCGGGCTCAAGCCCGACGCCCGCATCCGCCGCGTGCATTACGACTGGCTGGAAGCCGGCGAACACGCCCAGCGCACGGTGGCCCAGCTCTCGCAACAGTTGCGGCGTTTTCTGGACGATCAGGCCTGGCTGGAGAACCGGCGCATCATGGATATCCTGCGCGATATCGAGGCTAGGGCGCTTCAACTGCGCGAATCGCCGCCGCCCGGCGAGGTGATGGGTATTGCGGACACGGCGGCCGGCATCGAGTTGCCGATGGAGCGGCCGCTTTACACGCCCACGGTCAAACCGGTGATCGCCGATGTCGAGCTGGAAGCGGGCGATGCCGAAGTGGACGCGGCGGCGCTGTACTCGCAGATCGTGATCGACAAGGCGCGGCTGGCCCGGCATATCCGCCACGCCCTGCAGGACCGTACGCAAATCACCCTGCGCGAGCTGTGCGAGATGCGGCCGTTACAGCATGGGCTGGCGGAGTTGGTGGCGTACCTGCAGCTCGCCGGCGATTCCTTTAAGACGGTTGCCGATGAAGAGACGGTCGAGACCATCGTCTGGACACGCACAGGGCCGGATGGCCGGGAATATAGCAAACAGGCGCGGTTGCCGCGCGTGATTTTCGTGAGATAAGAATGGCGGAACAAGAACTTGAAAACGCGGCGGCGAATGATTTATCGGCCCTGCTGATCCCTTTGCTCAAAGGTGTGATCTACCGGGAGGCCGACGCAGGCCTTTGGCAGGCACTGCTCAACTTGCAGGCCCGGGTGCGCGACTATGTGGCTGTGCTGGGATTGGAACTGGTGCTCGACGAGGCCGAGGGCTATTCGTTTTTGCGCTCGCGCCAGGAAAGCGACGATGACGCCGCCCCCAGGCTTCCGCGCCTGGTGGCGAGGCGTCCGCTGTCGTTTCCGGTGAGCTTGCTGCTGGCGCTGCTGCGCAAGAAGCTGGCCGAGTTCGACGCGGGCGGCGGCGACACGCGGCTGGTGCTTTCGCGCGAACAAATCGTCGATCTGGTTCGGGTATTTCTGCCCGAAAGCAGTAACGAGGCCAGGCTGATCGACCAGATAGAGACGCATCTCAACAAGATCGTGGAACTGGGTTTCCTGCGCAAACTTAAACCGGCCGCGGGGCAGACCGCCATGTTCGAAGTACGGCGTATTCTCAAGGCTTTCGTCGACGCGCAGTGGCTGGCGGATTTTGATGCTCGGCTGGCGGCGTATCAGGCGCAACTCGCGCAAGGAAACAAGTTATGACCACTATGCAATTGGGCCTGGATTTCGTGGCCGACGACGCGCTGTCGGGCTTTCGCCTGCATCGGCTGGAGGTTTACAACTGGGGCACGTTCGACGGCCGGGTGTGGATACTGAATCCGGACGGCCAAAACGCCTTGCTGACCGGCGATATCGGCTCGGGCAAGTCGACGCTGGTCGATGCGGTCACCACGCTGCTGGTGCCGGCGCACCGCATCGCCTACAACAAGGCCGCCGGAGCCGACAGCAAGGAGCGCTCGCTGCGTTCCTATGTGCTCGGGCATTACAAGTCAGAGCGCAACGAAGTGAGCGGAAACGCCAAGCCCGTGGCGTTGCGCGACCACAACAGCTACTCGGTGATTCTGGGCGTCTTTCATAATGCCGGCTACGACCAGACCGTGACGCTGGCACAGGTCTTCTGGATGAAAGACGCGCAGGGGCAGCCGGCACGGTTTTACGTCGGCGCGGAACGGGGGCTGTCGATTGCGGCCGACTTCGCTCACTTCGGCTCCGACATCGCGGGCCTGCGCAAGAAACTGCGGGGTCTCGGCGCCGAGGTGAACGACAGCTTTCCGCCCTACGGCGCCTGGTTCCGCCGCCGCTTCGGCATCGACAATGAACAGGCGCTGGAGTTGTTTCATCAGACGGTGTCGATGAAATCGGTGGGCAACCTGACCGATTTCGTTCGCAGCCACATGCTCGAGCCTTTTGATATCGCGCCGCGCGTCACGGCCCTGATCGGCCATTTCGACGATCTGAACCGGGCACATGAGGCGGTGCTGAAGGCCAAGCGGCAAGTGGCGCTGCTTTCGCCGCTGGTTAGCGATTGCGAGCGCCATGCAAGCCTCGTTGCGCAAGCCGAGGAACTGCGGGCCTGCCGCGAGGCGCTGAGACCTTACTTCGCCAACCTGAAACTCGGCTTGCTGGAAAAACGCATCGCCGGCCTTGCCGATGACTGGAGCCGGCAGGATGCCCAGGTCAAACGCATCGAGGAGGACCGCGATGCGCAACGGGTCAAAATGGATGAACTCAAACGCAGCATCGCTGATAACGGCGGCGACCGTCTTGAAAGACTGGCGATCGATATCCGCAACAAGGATCAGGAGCGTCAGGCGCGCGAGAACAAGGCGCAGCGTTACGCCAGGCTGGTGCGCGCCATCGGTGAAAGCCCATCGGAGGACGAACCCGGCTTTTTGGCGCAGCGGCAGCGCTTTCTGGCGCTGGCCGAAGCGGCGCAGGCTCAGGATGACAGACTGCAGAACGATCTGACCGAACACGGCGTGAGTTTGCGCCAGGGCAAGCAGGAACATGACGAACTGACCGCCGAGATCAACAGCCTGAAAGCCCGGCGCAGCAATATCGACGACCAGCAGATCCGGATGCGCTCCGCCTTGTGCGAGGCCCTGAATATTCCGGAGACCGACATGCCGTTTGCCGGCGAACTGCTGCAAGTGCATGAGGATGAGCGCGACTGGGAAGGCGCCGCCGAACGCTTGCTGCGCAACTTCGGCTTGTCGCTGCTGGTGCCGGATGCGCATTATCCGGACGTGGCGGCGTGGGTCGACAGAACGCACCTCAGGGGGCGGCTGGTCTATTTCCGGGTGCGCCGGGGCGCCCGGGGCGAGTTGCCCGGCCTGCACCGGGATTCCCTGGCGCGCAAACTGGCCATCAAGCCCGACTCGCCTTTCTACGATTGGCTGGAGCGGGAAATCGCCCACCGTTTCGACGTGGCCTGCTGCGCGACGCACGAGCAGTTCCGCCGTGAAATCAAAGCCATTACCCGCGCGGGCCAGATCAAGGCGCCGGGCGAGCGTCACGAGAAAGACGACCGACACCGGCTGGATGACCGCAGCCGCTACGTGCTGGGCTGGACCAACGAAGCAAAGATCGCGGCCCTCGAAGCCAATGCCCGGCAGTTGGAGACCCGGCTGGGCGAATTGGGCGGTCGCATTGGCAAGATCCAGGCCGAGAAGGGCGCCCTTAAGGAACGCCTCGATGCGCTGTCGAAACTCGACGAATACACGGATTTCCGCGAACTCGACTGGCAATCGCTGACCCTGGAACTGGCTCAATTGAAGGACGAAAAGAAGCAACTGGAGTCCGCTTCGGATGTGCTCAAGCAATTGAGCGAACAGCTGAACGAGATTGCCGAGGCTTTGAAAGACAGCGAATCCCGGTTGGAGGCGCATAAGGACAAACGCTCCAAGACCGAGCAGAAAAAGACCGACGCCGAAGCGCTGCTGGCACAGATACAAACGCTGTTGGATGGCTGCGCGCCGGCTGTCCACACGGAGTATTCCGATCGGCTTGATGCCATCAGAAGCGAAGCATTGGGCGAGCATCAACTGTCTGTCGAATCCTGCGATAATCGCGAGCGCGACATGCGCGACTGGCTGCAGACCCGGATCGATGCCGAGGATGCGAAGCTCAAACGCCTGCGCGACAAGATCATCCAGGCGATGGCGGCGTACAAGGAAGCCTTCAAGCTGGAGACGGCGGAAGTCGATGCCAGCATCGAAGCCGCTTTCGAATACCGGAACATGCTCGATCAGCTGCAGGCCGACGATTTGCCGCGCTTCGAAGCGCGCTTCAAAGAGCTGCTGAATGAGAACACCATCCGCGAGGTGGCGAATTTTCAGTCGCAGCTGGCGCGCGAGCGGGAAACGATCAAGGAGCGCATCGCGCGCATCAACGAGTCGTTGACCGGGATTGACTACAACGCCGGCCGCTATATCATTCTGGAGGCTCAGCCGACGCCCGACGCCGACATCCGCGACTTTCAGGCCGAACTGCGCGCCTGCACCGAAGGGGCGCTGACCGGCTCCGACGACAGCCAGTATTCGGAAGCCAAATTCCTGCAGGTCAAACACATTATCGAGCGTTTCCGGGGCCGGGAAGGGTTGTCCGAGCAGGACCGCCGCTGGACCGGCAAGGTCACCGATGTGCGCAACTGGTTCGTGTTCGGCGCCAGCGAGCGCTGGCGCGAGGACGACAGCGAACACGAGCACTATTCCGATTCGGGCGGCAAGTCGGGCGGCCAGAAAGAGAAGCTGGCCTACACCATCCTGGCGGCGAGCCTGGCCTATCAGTTCGGTCTGGAATGGGGCGCGGTACGTTCCCGATCCTTCCGTTTCGTGGTCATCGACGAAGCCTTCGGGCGGGGCTCGGACGAATCCGCGCAATATGGCCTGCGGCTGTTTTCCCAGCTCAATCTGCAGCTGCTGATCGTCACGCCCCTGCAGAAAATCCATATCATCGAACCTTTCGTTTCCAGCGTGGGGTTTGTCCATAACGAGGAAGGCCGCGCCTCCAAACTGCGCAATCTTTCAATCGAGGAGTACCGGGCCGAGAAAACGAGGATGGCGGGATGACCGAAGGGAAGGCGCCAAGGATGGCGCGCATCGACTGGACCAGGCCGGCCGATTTACGCGCCCAGGTGCAAAAGCTCTGGGATAGGGGGGAATGGCTGGCCGCTCTTGTCGCGGACGCCCCGCTATTGCCGAAGCGCCTGCTGCTGAAGGGCCCGACATCGGCCGAGATGGCCGATCGCTTTGATGATGTGCGTGCCTGGATTGCCGAACTTCGGGCCATGTCTTGCTGCCGGGTAGAGATGAGGGAATTCAGGCACCGGTTGCTGGGCGCTAACGCCGTGCCCCGGGAGGTCTGGATCGATACCGTCGAAGACGCCGCCGCGCTGATCGGCAAACGGCGGGACGTGGTCCGCTTCACGGCATTGATCGAGCTGACAGGCAGGCGCCAGCCCAAGCTGCTGGAATGGCTGGCTAAACGGCCGCTGCGTGCCCTGGAACTTGCCGACGCCTGGGAGCGGTTGCTGGAAATCGCCGCCTGGCTTGAACGTCATCCGCGCCCCGGCGTATACCTGAGGCAGGTGGACATCCCGGGGGTGCACAGTAAGTTTATCGAAGCCCATCGCGGCGTGCTCATGGAGTTGCTGGATCTGGTCTTGCCGCCCGAGGCCATTGATCAGGCAGCGTGCGGCGCGAGCCAGTTCGCCGGGCGTTACGGGTTCCTCGACAAACCGGTCCGCATCCGCTTGCGCGTTCTCGATCCGGAAATAAACCTTTTCGGCTGCGCTCGGAACCGGCGGGCGTCAGACAGCCTGGCGCCGGATATCACGCTCGATGCCGAGAGTTTTGCCGGGCTCGATATCCCCGTCGCGCGTGTTTTCATCACCGAGAACGAGATTAACTTCCTGGCCTTTCCTCGAGTTGAGAACAGCCTGGTCCTCTTCGGCGCGGGATACGGTTTCGAGATGTTGGCCCGGGCCGAGTGGCTTTCGCGCTGCCGCATGCATTATTGGGGCGATATCGACACCCACGGCTTCGCGATCCTTGATCAGCTGCGCGGCCGGTTCGGGCACGTGGAGTCGTTCCTGATGGATCGAAAGACACTGCTGGCGTTTGAACCGTTATGGGGCGAGGAAGGGAAACAGACATTGCGCGACCTGCCTCGGCTGAATGTTGAAGAAGCGGCGCTCTATGATGATTTGCGGGACAACCGGATCCGCGAGAATCTGCGCCTTGAGCAGGAAAGAATCGGCTTCGGCCATGTACGGTCCGCATTGTCGGCGCTCGCGAACGATACCCTAAAGGGCACAAGTGCGCCTCCTGGCGTCGGCACATCCTAACAAAACCTTCGATATCCCTTCTGGTCAAGGCCGTTCTCGTGGGAGCGATGCCTACATCGCGACTTGCCAGGCGATTACAGATCCCGATGCATAGCCAAAGGCATAAAAGGCATCGCTCCCGCCACCGTTATCCGCATTGCAAACCAGGCCCTTGATCAAGGGCCGCTCCGGATTACGCCGGCTAATAAAAATAACCTGGATAATAAGTCCACCGCCACGGCTCGATCTTGTAGATCTCAATCTCGTTCCGAACTTCCAGGGCCTGCGCGGCGCGTTGGACGGCATCGGCCTGAAACCAGGCGGCGGCGACTTTCGCTTCTTCAATCCGGAAGGCGCGCTCTCTGTCCCAGGCTTCGGCTTTGGCGGCATCCTCTCTCTCGATTTCCTCTTTTTTTATCGCCCAGCGCTGTTGCGCGGCTATCTGCTGTTGCCTGGGAATGTCGTTGATCACCATCGGCCGGATGTTGGGCTTGTGAGGGCAGGGATCTTGCTGGTACTGGCCGGGGGCGCATTTGTAGACCTGGGCGTAAGCGGAAGTGGATAGCAAGGCGAGCAGTACTAAACATACCTTCATTTCATCCTCCTTTGCAGGTGGCGCTTCATGATGCCCGCGCCGTAGCGTAGGCACGAGAGGGGAATTAAATCCTGTGATTCAATTCCCGCGGCAATGGTTCAATTCCCGCGCTTGCCATTCCCGGCCATGGCCGCCGGCTTTTGTGCCGGCGGTTCATTCAGAGTACGGCAATCAGTTCTATGTCGCCGCTGCGCCGTTCCGTGCTGACGGCGACGTCCTTGCCGTGGCGGCGGACAACCAGGTCGATGCTGGCCGAGCCGTAGCGCAAGCCCCGAATGCGTATCCAGTTGAGATAACTCGGAAGGCGCGGGTAAAGCAGCCTAAGCCGCGGCTGGTCACAGTCGAAACCGATGCCCAGCATGGCTTCGATCAGCATGAAGATAGCGCCGCTGGCCCAGGCTTGCGGCGCGCAGGCGACCGGGTACAGGATCGGGGCCTGCCCGGGCAGGCGGTTAAAGCCGCAAAACAGTTCCGGAAGCCGATGCTGGTCGAAGAAAATGGAGGCATCGAACAACCCCTCGATTATCTTCAGGGCTTCATCGATAAAACCGTAGCGCGCCAGGCCGGCGGCGGCCAGGGCTGTATCGTGCGGCCAGACCGAGCCGTTATGATAGGACATGGGATTATAACGTGCCTCGCCGGCGAAGATCGTTCTCAGCCCCCAGCCGCTAAAGGCGTTTTCCCCGGTGAATTGCCGAACCAGCCGCGCGGCACGTTCCGGCTTGACCATGCCGTTATAGAGCAAATGCCCCTGGTTGGAACTGCGAACCGCACAGGGTTTGCCGTTGCCGTCCAGCGCCAGGGCATACATGTCGAGATCATCGAGCCAGAAATTGGCTTCAAAGTCTTCCTGCAGGCGATCGGCCAGGGTGCGCCAGTAGCTCGCCTTGTCTTCGAGTTGAAGGCGATCGGCCAGGTCGGCGCCGCATTTCAAGGCTTCCCAGGCATAGCCCTGAACCTCGCACAAGGCTATCGGCGGTACGGCATCGCTGCCGTCATCATGAAAAATCGAATCGTTTGAATCCTTCCAGCCTTGCTGGACCAGGCCGCCTTTCACATGCTGGTGGTAGCAGAGAAAGCCGTCCTGCGCCAGTTTCGTGGTAACCCAGTTCAGTGCTTCTTCGATGTTAGGCCAAAGCTGCCTGATAAACGCCAGGTCGCCGGTCCGCTGAAAGTAATGGCCGGCCAGCACCACGAACAAAGGCGTTGCATCAACGGTTCCGTAGTATCGGCGAAACGGGACTTCATTCAGGGCGGGCAGTTCGCCCTCACGCAATTCGTGCAGGATTTTTCCCGGTTCGGCTTCCTGGTACGGATTGTCCGACTCGGCCTGGGTCGCGGCCAGAAAGGCCAGAACGCCCCGGGTTAACTCCGGCCGCACCCATAAGGTTTGCAGCGCGGTGATCAAGCCATCGCGTCCGAAAGGCGTGGAAAACCAGGGAATTCCCGCGTAGGGATAAGGGCCGTAACAGGTCTCCGTGGTCAGAATCCGCAAATCGGCCGTCGAGCGGTTGAGCCAATCGTTGAATTGCTCGTTATCGGTCCAGATTGCGGCGCTCGCCGCTCTGTCGGCCGCAACCGCACGGTTTTTGGCGCTGGCGGATTGCGAATGGTCGAGGAGATCAAATTGGGCCTCGTCATGCACGCATGAAACCAGGGACTCCAATTCATAGCTTTCTCCCGGCGCCAGCTCGATCCAGAATTTCGCGGTATCCCTTGTCAGTTCGTCAGGGTGTTTGTTAAAGCCTATGCGCGTGCGTCGGACAACGCCGTCCAGGCCTTCGTAGGTCAAAATGGCCGCGTCCTGTTCCAGGCTCGGCTCTTTCTGTTTGCCATGTTGCGCGCGATGCACGCCGCGTACTTCGAAGATATCGGAAAAATCGGCGTCGTATTGGTACTCCAGGGAGAAGCGGAGCGGTTGATCGTGGTAACTGACTATTTTCAGGTATTCGCTGAGCGAGTTGTCATTGGCAATCATTTCGCGATGCAGATGCAGGCTGCCCTTTGGAATCCACAGCGATTCGTCATGGAATAAGTCCGGCGTGGTCTGGTCGACCAGCAGCCGGCTGTTGTCGAGCCTGACCATGGAGTTCAGCAACATCGGCTCGCGTTCGGCGAGCTTGATATGCCAAAACGACAGGTGACGCGTGCCGAGAAAATAAAACCCCTGTTCGCCGAACCCGACCCAGCTGATTTCGCCATGGCGGCTGAAAACCGCAAAGCTTTCGCCGGACTTAAGAACCCGGGTCCGGTCATCGGCGCGCGAGGAAGTGGCTGGAATATACCAACTGTTGTCTATTTGTATGGAACCTTCCATCTCATGCTCCGATAATTGTCGTTACAGTTTGTCGGAAACGCCGGCCGATGCCGCGGCCAGCGGTTGTTTCCAGACCGTGCCCTGCGGCATTGTCCGGCTTTTCAGCCTGTTGAGGCGATAGGTGCCTGGAAGGCTGTTTTCCTGCTGTATGATCAGCTTTTGATAAACATTGACGTAATTTCTGGCCATCAGGTCCGACGAGAAGTTGTGTTCGAAATAGCTTCGGCAGACGCCGCGATCGATCCGGTCGATGCGGTCTATGGCCGAAACGGCCTGTTCCTCGGATTCGACAATATAGCCGGTCACGCCGTCCTTCATGACTTCCGCCACGGAACCGCGGCGATAAGCGATGACCGGCGTGCCGCAGGCCATGGCTTCAATCATCACCAGGCCGAAAGGTTCCGGCCAGGCGATCGGGAATATGAGCGCTTTCGCGCCGCCCAGCAATTCGTTCTTGCCCTGTTCGTCCACTTCACCGATGTATTCGATCAGGGGATGATTAAGGCGGGGACGGATGCGGGCTTCAAAATACTCGCGATCCACGACATCGATCTTGGCCGCCATTTTCAGCGGCATGTCTGCGTGCAGGGCAATCTCGATAGCCGCTTCAGCGCCTTTTTCAGGCGATATGCGGCCAAGAAAGGCCAGGTAATCGCCGGCTTCGGCCTGAAAATCGTACAAATCAACCGGAATGCCGTTGTACACGGTATCGGTCCAGTGAGCCATGGGTAACGGGTCGCGCTGGTGATCGGCGATCGAAATGACCGGCATATCCCGGAATTCAGTGAACAATGGCTTCAGGTCGGGCAAGTCGAGCCGGCCATGCAGGGTTGTCACGTGCGGGGTCCGCATCTTCCGCCATAAAGGGAAATGCAGGAAGTCGGTATGAAAATGAATGATGTCAAAATTTTCGGCAACACTGCTCACCTGGGCTAACTGCATCATATGCCAGGGCAGGGGATCGCGTTTTTCGGAGGACAAACGCAAGGCGGCCGGGACAATGGCTTGCAATCTGGCGCTGGTGCGGGAATCGGCGCTGGCGAAAAGTGTGACATCATGGCCCTGGTGCACCAGGGCTTCGGTCAGGTAGTGAACCACTCGTTCCGTTCCGCCGTAGGCTTTCGGCGGAACGCTTTCGTGCAAAGGAGCGACTTGGGCAATTTTCATTTTGTTATAACCTCTTGATACGTTAATAAAAGACGGTTAAGTTCTGCAATGAATAGACAGGTCGGCTTTCTTCAGACAGTAGATTCTCAAGTTTTATTGTAAGGATTGATGTTGCAAACGGTGAAGGCCGGGTCTGCGTAACATATGTAATCTGGGGCATGATCATCGCATTTCAAGTTGTTGGGGATCGCCCCGTGTAACGGCAAATTTTAGCGTTCCGCTTTTCCTTTTCAGGACCCCGCGCTAAACGGGCCGCAATGAAATCCTGATTGGCAAAGCTGAATGATGATAGTGATGCTCGGCCGGAACGCGTGCGCAGCTTTGAGCTTTGCGATTGATATTTTGAGTATTAACATGGACGATTGTTCAATATCTGCCGGCTACATGACGGGGGCTCTCGTGGCTGGCAGCGTTTTTATCAATTGATGGAGGTGTCATGTCATCGTTTTGCCATTGGGAGGGTGATATCCTGGTGCTGAATGTCCTGGGGCGGCCGAGCGCCAAGCGCACGGCGATCGGCAAGGTCATCGGCAGGCAGTTGGAGATTCATGTCGCCGAGGCGCCGGTGCGCGGCAGGGCGACGGCGCATCTGGTGCGGTTTCTGGAGGAGCAGTTCCAGGTCGATGTCAGCGCCATCGTGGTCGTGTTCGGCGTCTATAATGTCAACAAGCAACTGCGCATTACAGCGCCCAAACGGTTGCCGGCCGTTATTCCTCATCCGTCCGGGCATGAGATGCGGGACCCGGTCTCCTGACAACAGCGTTCCCGCTTAGCCTGAATATTTCACCACGAAGGACACGAACGCCTCCAAGGACAGGAAATGATCCCGTCATTTCTCTGCATTCACCCCATCCATGGGGATTATGGAGGCGGTAGAATTGCGTCTGGAACAGCAATCGAGTACACGAAGGCTTAGCAATTCAATTACTTGCAAATATTTCATAATGAGCTCATGAAGTTATCGGTGAGAGTTGGTAATGCCATGATTTTCTTCGTGCTCTCGGCAACTGCTCCTGCGTTGCCTACAGGGATGTAGGTACTTAGCGTGAGCAGGAGCGGAAGCTGCGCCTAAAGCGCCTACTGTTGGTGCTCTACCTCCTGCATCCATGCAGTCCTCTGTGTTCTCTGTGGTTTCATGAAATATCCGGGTTAGAACTTTCCTTCTTAATCATTCTGTCATTAGCGCAGCCTAAAATCCGAGCCTCAGCAATCATAACAATGGAGTAATTCCCGTGAAGAGGTTCGATCAAAAATTCTTTAAGAATCAGAAAAGCGCAGGCATGCTATTAGCCTCGGCGGCCTGGTCGCTGTTGCTGGCATTGACTGTTTCAAACATGGCGGCGGCGGACGACGGCGTGCCGCTCATGGAGCAGGGCATCCAGTTCGGTGATCCGGCGCCCGGACGGACCATGGTCTGGAGCCGCACAGACCGCCCGGCCCGAATGATGGTGGAATACGCGTTCAACGAGCAATTTCAGGATTCGCGCATCATCCGCGGGCCTTACGCATTCGAAGGCAACGATTTTATCGCTCGCCAGGATTTGGTCGACCTCCCTCGCGGCAAGGATGTTTTCGTTAAGGTCTGGTTCGAGGATCTGACCAATGCCCGCGCCAAAAGCGAACCTGTTGTCGGGCACTTCCATACGATCGGCGAACGCGACAACATCCGTTTCGTCTGGGGCGGCGATACATCTGGTCAGGGCTGGGGCATCAACGAGGCTTTCGGCGGCATGAAAATCTACGAAGCCATGCGCCAGGTCGAGCCGCAGTTCTTCATTCAAAGCGGCGACAATGTTTATTCGGACGGACCCATCCCGCCAAGCAAGCCTGCCGAAGACGGCCAGATCTGGACCAACATCGTCACCCCTGAAGTCAGCAAAGTCGCCGAAACACTGGATGAATTCCGCGGCCGCTATAAATACAACCTGCTGGATGAAAATCTGCTCCGCTTCAATGCCGAAGTGCCGCAAATCTGGCAGTGGGATGATCACGAAGTCGTCAACAACTGGTCGGACGCCAAGGACCTGAACGACGACAGCCGCTATACCGTCAAGGATGTGCCGTTATTGATCGCCCGCGCCGCCAAGGCTTTTCATGAATATGCGCCTCTGCGCTCTCATGACGCCGAAGAAGCCGGCCGGATTTACCGGAAACTGTCCTACGGCAAGCTGCTGGACGTCTTCGTGCTGGATATGCGCAGTTATCGCGGGCCAAATTCCCATAACCTGCAAACCCGGGAAAGCGCCGAAACGGCATTCCTGGGCGAAACGCAACTGGCCTGGCTGAAGGAAGAACTGAAGAATTCCCGCGCGGTCTGGAAAGTGATTTCCGCCGATATGCCTATCGGCCTCAATATCGGCGACGGCGTTGACGCCCACGGCAATGCCCGCTGGGAGGCCATCGCCAACGGCAACGACGGGCCGGCTGCCGGCCGCGAACTGGAAATCGCCCGCCTGTTGAGCTTCATCAAGCATAAGCATATCGACAATGTCGTCTGGCTGACCGCCGACGTCCATTACGCGGCGGCTCACTACTATGATCCCGATAAAGCGCAAACCAGCGATTTCGCGCCGTTTTGGGAATTCGTGGTCGGCCCCCTCAATGCCGGCTCTTTTGGTCCCAACAGCACGGACAATACTTTCGGTCCGCAAGTGGTATTCGCCAAGGCGCCGCCGGCCGGCCAGGTCAATCTGTCTCCATTCGCCGGTCTGCAGTTTTTCGGCGAAGTCAACATCGACAGGAGGAGCCGCGCCTTGACGGTCGATTTGAAAGATATCGAAGGCACGACCGTATTCAGCAAAACCCTGGCGGCATCGGCGCACGACAGGGATTGATCGCCAGCTGCCGGGGTCCACCCAGGACACCGGCAGCTTTTACCGATGTCGTACCAGAGAACCCAAACACATTTTGTTTCTATCAAAAGGGGTCCGACCCATGTTGAGTCAACTTTACAAATTCGCTTTATTGACGATTGCCGTACTTGGCCTGCAAAATGCCGCGGAAGCGGCGCCTTTCGGGAATAAAGTCCCCATTGTTATCGGCCACCGGGGCGCATCCGGCTATCTCCCCGAACATACGCTGGAAGGTTACGCGCTGGCGATCGAGATGGGCGCAGACTTCATCGAACCCGACCTGGTCCTGACCAGGGATGGGAAGATGATAGCCCGTCACGAGCCGATGATAGGCGCTACGACCGATGTGGCTTCTCATCCGGAATTCGCCGATCGCAAGAACAAACGCATGGTCGACGGCGTTGAATACAACGACTGGTTTGCCAGCGATTTCACGCTGGCCGAAATTAAAACCCTGCGCGCTGTTCAGTCCCGTGCGGATAGGGATCAGCAATACAATGGCCTGTTCCAGATTCCGACCCTCGATGAAGTGATCGCCCTGGTCAAACAAAAGAGCGCCGAGACCGGACGCACCATCGGCATCTATCCTGAAATCAAGCACTCGACGTATCACGCGGCGTTAAGCGATGAGGCAAACCGTAAACTGTTCGGTCCGCATTTCTTCGAAAGAAAACTGCTGAACAAACTGCATGCCGCATACGGCAACAGCGTCTGCGCCCCGGTTTTCATCCAGTCTTTCGAGGTGGGCAACCTGGCGTACATGAGTTCCAGAACACGCATTCAATTGGTGCAGTTGATCGATGCCTACGATGTGGATGCCGATGGTTCAATAGTTCTCGAAGCACCTTACCGGCAACCTTATGATTTCGTTGTCTCGGGCGATTCGCGCACCTTTGCCGATCTGCTGACTGAAACAGGGCTGGATTTCGTCAAAACCTATGCCGATGCTATCGGACCGTGGAAGCCCTATCTGGTAAAAACCGTGGATGACGGCGTCGACCGTAATGGCGACGGCAACCTGACCATTAACGACAGGCGCGTGGAAGGCAGCACCGGCGTGCTGGAAATGGCGCATGAAAGAGGGTTGCAGGTTCATACCTGGACTTTCCGCAACGATGCGAGCGGCTACGGTTTTACCGATCCTCAGGAAGAAATGACTTATTATTTCGATCTGGGGCTTGACGGTCTGTTTACGGATTTTCCCGATACCGGCGTGGCCGCCCGTGAGCAGTCGATAAATGCCGCAGGCAATGCCTTTGCATCGGATGCCTGCAAGCGACGCAGAACTGGACATGCGAGGCATTACCGTTAGGAACGGAAATGCAATAAGCCCCGCGATTGAGACAGTATTTCCGTACCTGTCCATGCAATCGTGCTCACGCCCCTTGCCTGCATCCCTGTAGGCAAGGCCGCAGAGAGACGGAAAGACAAGTCAGTTGCGGAAGTTGTAAACTTCACGTTCCTTAAGTTGAACGGTTCAGTGATCGGGTGGCGCCAGGGTCTCAATTGGCTAGCTGCCCGACTTTTCAAAGCTGCCGCATGAGGCATGCTCCGGCGGCCGGCGCATCAAAAAAACATCATTTTGTCGACGCTTGACAGCCCTTCGACTTATCATGGATCGATTGATCAATATTCCTTGCTGGTTTTAGACCTTGTCCTTCGGACCGAAAGGAGCGTCCCGCAACAAGCGAAGTTGCTTTCTCGGGCGCGGATTGGGAAGGGGATGCAGACCTCTTCCCGATCATTGGCTTCATTCCGCGGGGATGTTTCCTTATTGCTTGGCGACTGATCAATTGTTTACAGGACAACAAACCGTAATTCATAGCGTAAAAAAGGAGTTAATACACCATGAGCATGACCTTAGTGATAGGCAACAAAAATTATTCGTCCTGGTCTTTGCGGCCCTGGCTGTTTTTGAAATACCACGGCATCGCCTTTGAGGAAATCAGAATTCCGCTGTATCAGGCCGACTCCAAAAGCAGGATTTTCACCTATTCCCCATCAGGCAAAGTGCCGGCGTTGATCGATGGCGGGCTTAAGGTCTGGGATTCGCTGGCCATTATGGAATATCTGGCCGAACGGTTCCCCAAAACGCAAGCCTGGCCGGAAAATCAGGCGGAAAGGACTCTGGCGCGCTCGGTTTCAGCGGAAATGCACGCCGGTTTCACAGACTTACGCACCCATTGCGGCATGAATTGCCGGCGCTTGCCGGCGGCTAAAAAGCTGCCCGATGCGGTATACAAGGATATCGAGCGCATCGGGCAAATCTGGCGACAATGCCGGCAACAGTACCGGAACCGAGGCCCCTGGCTGTTTGGCCAGTTCACAATTGCCGATGCCATGTTTGCGCCTGTGGCTTTGCGTTTTCGCACGTATCAATTGGAAACCAACGCGGAAGCCCGCGACTATATGAATACGGTGCTCGAATATCCGGCAATCCGGGAGTGGGTTGAGGCCGGCCAGCGCGAAACGGAAGTGATCCCCGGGCTTGAGGATTAACGATGCCATTTAACAAAGAACAATACCTGAGCCGCATTGGCATCAGTCAGCCCCCGGCGACAGCAGAGGGGCTCGTCCGTCTGCAATCCGCACAGCTTCAGGCTATCGCCTTCGAAAATATCGATCCGCTGTTAGGCGTTACGCCTAGCCTGGATACCGCGTCCATTGTCCGCAAGCTGATACATGGCCGCCGGGGCGGCTATTGCTTCGAATTGAACGGTTTGTTCGGGCAGGCCCTGGACGCGTTGGGTTTTCGCTATACGCCTGTCCTGGCACGGGTCCGCATGGGGCAGCCGGAAGGCGGACCTCGCGCGCACCTGTTGTTTCTGGTCGAGACCGAAGACGGCGCGTGGCTGGCCGATGCCGGTTTCGGCGGCCCCGGTTTCCCGGCGCCTCTGCGTCTGGAAACCGGGCTGGAACAGACGATGGCCGGAGATGCTTTCCGCATCAGACAAGACCGCCTGTTCGACGAACTGGTGGTGGAGAAACACACGCCGGATGGCTGGTTCGCACTGTACGGCTTTGACCGGGCTTCCGTTCGTCCCTGTGATCTGGAAGCCGCCAACGTGGTTTGCTCGAGTTGGAGCCAGTCGCCTTTTCCGTTCCATCTGATGATGAACCGGTGTACGCCGTTCGGGCGCATCAGCCTGTTCGACACGAATTTCACCGAGACGCAATCCGGTACTTCAATGACGCGTGCCATCGAAACGCCGGCGGAACTGGGCGAGATCATTCGAAATGACTTCGGCATTGACATTGGACCCGCGCCACTGGCGGCTATTGCTGCCCGGTTGAGCTTTGAATGTGTCGATGCGCCGGCATGAACCGATAGTCTGGCTGGAAATTGCTATGGAAAATTATCTTCGCTGCTCTGAATATATCGATTGCAACCACCCGGACATCGTCAGTCTGGCAAGATGGCTGGCGGATGGTGCCGAATCCGATCATGACGTGGCTGAAAAATGCTTCGAGTGGGTAAGGGACAACATTCGCCACAGTTGGGATTTCCGCTTAAACCCGGTGACCTGCCGGGCATCCGATGTGCTTCGACACAAAACCGGCTATTGTTACGCGAAGAGCCATTTGCTGGCGGCCTTGCTGCGCGCCAGCAATATCCCGGCCGGGCTGTGCTATCAGCGCTTAAGTCTGGAAGGCAACGGCGCGCCTTACTGTCTGCATGGACTGAATGCGGCTTATCTGCGGGACTACGGCTGGTATCGCATGGATGCCAGAGGCAATAAGGACGGCGTCAATGCCGGTTTTGACCCGCCGCGCGAGCGGCTGGCATTTGCTGTCACGGAAAAACTCGAACGGGATTTTCCGGAAATCCGGCCGGAGCCGTTGCCAGCGGTTATCAAGGCCTTGACTGAAAACGACAGCTTCCTGGCCGTTTATCAAAATCTTCCTGATATGGAAATAATCTGAAAATACGGTAAGAACCTACATTCCGCGGCAAAATTTGACCTAATCAAAATTATTTCCGTATCGATTGTTAATCGGCCTGTTCATTTTCCTTGATTCCCAGGCGTTTTAATCCGGCAATTCCCACGGATTGATGCCCTGATACCGTAAAATGAACAGACACGTAGGGGCGAGTCTGTTTGTTCGCCTTTGGCCAGCGGTTCCCCCGATAACCTGTTGTGCACCCGAAACAGGGCGGACACGTAGGTCCGCCCCTAGTGTGCCCGGCATGGGCTAAAACTTGTTATCTGAAAGGAGATAACCGGAAGTAGTAACGACAACCGTAGCGAAACGCAAGGGGGAAGCCGCGAGGCCAGCCTGAAAGAAGCGTGTAGCAAACGCACGACCGTAGGAATACGAACAAGCAGAGAGGCCGGGTGCGGGCGATGAGTGTGCTAGGGAACACGAAATCCAACCGTTACCGAAAGACGCATCAGGTAGAGCTTGGCGGCACGGGCGGAAAGTTTTAGCACCTTACCCGGGGAGATCTCCCAAATGAGAGTTTGGGAGAAGTCAGCAGAGGCCGTAGTAGTGAGGAAGGCTTGGAAACAAGCTGGAGCGAAGGGCCGAAGGAATCGAGATACGACGAAAGGACTCCTGTGAAAACACGAGTAGTCATCTGAAACAGGACGGAGCAGCCGCGAGCGGCAAGCTACCCAACTGCCATGTTTCGCTGGGCTTGGTGGATTCCAAGCAGTAGGCGAAGCCGGAGGTGGCGAGTGCAGTAACAGGGCGTTTACAACGTAAGATGTATCGACAAGGAGCAAAACCTTGGGCGGCTTAGCCGTTGATTCCAACCGCCGGATGCGGAAAACCGCATGTCCGGTGGTGTGGCAGGGGTGACGGGCGCAATCCCGTCACCTCGAGCCGATCAATGCCTCCGCACGATACAGGCGACCCCTTTTATTTGTATGAGCCGCATCGCAAATTATTAGGTGATTTCCATGTTACCTATTATTCCGGTAGTGGCTGAATTGGCTGCGGAATGTCGGTAAGAACTAACCGGCCTGGAATTGAATAAGGATCTGGCTAAAAATGACTTCCTGAAATTAGCATCTTGCATAGGATGTGCCGGCTAAAAGCGGGCGTTTCAGGCGACGCGGTGAAGCGCAATGCTCGCGAACGATGCGCCTCCTGGCGTCGGCACATCCTATGCGGAAAATGGGAGATTATTGACGGCCAAACCTGAATAATATTGACAGGCGACTTAAGTTATGTCGCACATAACCCATACTTTCTACGATACAAACCAAATCCCTCCCAATATAAGCGCTGATTTCATTTATAAGTCGGAATGTCGTTGATTAATCCAGATTCTGATTATTTAAAAACTCTTTCATCAGCCGTTTTAGTCATGTTCAGTTTAAGTTCATGAAAAACCATTAATCTTTAGCACTCAAAAAGACATTGTATGAATATCGTATTTTGAACTTAAATTTTTGAACCGTGTTCTATAATATCCAATTGTTTCCAGCTGAAAATCTCAGACGGACACAGATATTATCTTTACAAAATTAGCCAAAGGCTGTGCGATTATGAAAAAAAAATTATTAGTTATCGGTATCAGTTCCGCTTTATTGACAGCTTGTGTAACGGATCCTTACACCGGCCAGTCACGGATAAGTAATGTTGCCAAGGGGGGAGGCATAGGGGCTGCGGTAGGTGCCGGTGCTGGTACATTGTTTGGCGGTAATGATCTGGCGAATGCCGGTTGGGGCGCTTTGGCCGGTGGCGCGGTCGGCGCGGCGGTTGGCGCTTATATGGACCGCCAGGAACAACAGATGCGTGATTCACTGCAGGGAACCGGTATCGAGGTTCAAAGAACAGCCGAGAATACGCTGAACCTGACCATGCCGAACAATGTGACATTCGGGTTTGATTCCTCCAATTTAACACCGCAGGCCCAATCCGCGCTGGATTCAGTGGCTAATGTATTAAACCAGTATCAGGATTCCAGAATCAGTATTACCGGTCATACCGATGATATCGGGGCCGATAATTATAATCAGAGGTTATCCGAGCAACGCGCTTCCAGCGTTTCAAGCTATTTAACCCAGCGTGGCGTGAATTATTCGCGCATTACCCAGCAGGGCATGGGTGAGCGTATGCCGAAACTGCCTAATACCAGCGAAGCCAACCGGGCCGAGAACCGCCGCGTGGAACTGGCCATTATCGCCAATCCGACTGCCGGCAGCCAACCGGGCACTCAGCCGCAAGGTCAACCGCAAGGCGGCTACCCGCAGCAGCAAGGTTATCCGCAACAGCAGGGCTACCCGCAGCAGCAGGGCTATCCGCAGCAACAAGGCTATCCGCAGCAACAAGGCTACCCGCAGCAACAAGGCTACCCGCAGCAGCAGGGTTACCCGCAGCAGCAAGGTTATCCGCAACAGCAGGGTTACCCGCAACAGCAAAATTATCCTCAGCAGCAGAATTACCCTCAGCAATACGACTATTACAGATAGAACCGTCAGCTTTTAGAGGAGGGCAGTCCGCCAGGTTAATGTCGGACTGCCCGTTTTTTTTGTAAAAATCAGCCAAGCCGTTTCAGGCGCCAGAATCAATCCGCCGTTTTAAGATTATATTTGCGCACCCGGTAGCGCAGTGTTTCCCGTGTCGTGCCCAGTGCCCGCGCGGCGGCGGTCAGGTTGTTGTCGGCCCGCTCCAGGGCGGTCTTGATGATGAAACGATCCATCTCTTCCAGCGCCATGCTGCCGTCCAAAGGCAGGCAAATCCTGTCTTTCGGTTCAACCATCGAACTGTCCGAAGCCGTGCTTTCCTGGCCGGGCAACTGCAGCCACTGAGCCGGAAAGACCGGACCGTCGGCGAACAGCACGCAGCGCTCGATGACGTTGCGCAATTCGCGGACATTGCCGGGCCAGTGATGGGCGCGCAGTTTCTCCCAGACCGGTTCGGGAATGTCCTTGACATGGCGCCCGGCCTTGGCGTTGTACTCGGCGACGAACAGCGGCACCAGTTCGTCCAGATCATCCCTGGCTTCGCGCAAAGGCGGCAGCATCACGCGGAAAACGTTCAGACGGTGATAAAGATCGCCGCGGAACCCGCCTTCCCGTACCATCTTCTCCAAATCCTGATTGCTGGCCGCGATAATCTGCACATCGACCGTGATTTCCTTCTCGCCGCCCAGGCGCCGTACTTTATGATCCTCGATCGCTTTCAGCAGTTTGGCCTGTAAATCGAGCGGCATTTCGCCGATCTCGTCCATAAACAGCGTGCCGCCGTCGGCCTGTTCCAGCAGGCCGCGATGGCGTCCCGAGGCCCCGGTGAAGGCGCCGGGTTCGTGGCCGAACAATTCCGACTCCAGCAGTTCGCGTGGCAAAGCGGCGCAGTTGACTTCGATCATCGGCTGTTGTGCCCTGACGCCGCCATAATGCAGGATGCGCGCCGCCAGCCCCTTGCCGGTACCCGTTTCGCCGCCAATGATCAAGGCGCTGAAAGGTACCTGGGTCAGGCGCGTCAGCAATTCCCGGACATTGCGCGCTTGCCGGCTCGACCCGACATAGGCATCCGGCGAATAACGCCGGTGCCCCTGCCGTGCCTGGTCAATGACCCGGCGCTGTATCGCCGCGCCGCGGGCCGCGCTGTTGACGACCAGATCGAGGCGATCCGGATCGCAGGGCTTTTCCAGAAAATCATAAGCGCCCAGACGCAAGGCCCGGACCGAATCCGGCACGCTGCCGTAGCCGGTCAGGAACAGCCATTCGGCATGGCTGATGCTCTTTTGGGTTTTTTCCATGAAGTCCAGGGCATTGCCGTCAGGCAGGTTCATATCGGACAGAATCAGCAAAGGTTCCAGCGCCTCTTTAAGCAGCAATTTCCCGGCTTCGGCCAGTGAGGTCGCCAGCACGACCTCCCAGCCGGATTGCCGATAGTGGCGGCACAGCTCCGAGCCCAGCAGTTTTTCGTCCTCGATAATCAGCAAGGTTTCCATCAGGCTTGATCTCCGATAAGGGAAGTATTCGGCAGTATGACCGACACGCAAGCGCCATGCGGCTGATAATTGCTGAGCCGGATGCTGCCGCCCATGTCTTTGACAAAACGTTGCACCATGGCCAGCCCCAGGCCCGTACCGCGCTGGCGGCTGGTGCGAAACGGCCGGATGCCGTGATTCAGCATATCCTCGGGGAAACCCTGGCCGTTATCGATGATATCGATATGGAGTCCCTGTGTATCCTTGCGGGCCTTGATGCAGACCACGCCGGTGCCGCCTTCCAGAGACTCCACGGCATTCAGGATCAAATTCAGCAGGGCCTGGCGCAACGCGCTCTCGGGCAGTTGTACCGGCAGCGGGCAGGGCGCGTCGATTTCCAGATGCACGGTTTCGGCAATCTGATAGCGCGTCAGCATGACCAGGTCGCGGATCAGCGCAGCCGCATCGAATTCGGTTGCCGGCTCCGGCGAATGCCGGCTCTGGTCCAGTATCTCGTTGAGCAGCCGGGCCAGGCGTTTCAACTCATCGCCGATCATATCCAGTCGTTCCTGCTGGTCCGGCGCCTGAATTTCACGGCGAAAATTACTGAACGCGATTTGAATGCCGGCCAGGGGATTGCGGATTTCATGCGCCAATTCCGCGGCTACTTCGCCTACCGCCGCCAGCCGCTCCGCCCGCGCCAGACTTGATTGCTGTTCCAGCAGGGCCTGCGTGGCCAGTTTGACCTCCTGTTGCAGGGACTGGGCGTGCAGGCGCTTGGCTTCCTCCAGTTCTGCCAGATGCTTGACCATTTCATTGTAACTGTTGAATACCGGCAGCAGCAGCGGATCAAGATGATCGGTCGTGATCGGCGTATAGCTCTCTTCCGTCAGGCGCTGCAAAAGCTGCTTCAAGTCGTTGAGCGGATGCAGGATGCGGCTGCGCAGAAACAGCACGGCCACGATCAGGGTCCAGGCCAGGATGAGCAGCGCCAGGTACAGTTCGGTCTCCGTGGTGCGGCTGATGTTCTCCAGCAGGTACTCGCGCTGCAGCGATTCGTTATCCAGCGTTTCGCTCATGACCTTCAGCGCCGCGATCAGGCGCGTGTTTTTCTCCAGCTGGTCCAGTTTGCCGACATCGACCAGCAGGTTGCGTACCGTTTCCAGGCTTTTGCGGGTTTTTGCCGATAAATGGCGATGCTCGGCCATCAATGCATTCATTTCGGCCAGGGTTTTGTCCAGCGCCGCCGAAGGGGAGGCCGGCACCGCTTCGGTTAGATATTCGATCAGCGATTGCTGCAGGCCCACCGAGACATTCTGAATGCGATGGGAGTAAGTGGCATACGAGAGCACGGTTTCGAAACGATGCAGATTGCGCCAGATCATGCCGCCGAGTATGGCCAGCACCAGCAGCAGCAACCCCAGGAAGGCAAGGCCGCGCAGTTGAACGGGGCGATAAAAGAGTGATTTCATTCAGGATCGGATGTTAAGGCGCCAGGCAAGACAGCTCTGTCACCTTGCGCCTTTGGCCTCAATAATTCAAATACAAATTAACCGACAGGATATGACTCATGCGGTCGGGCCCGACGGCCTTGCGGATGTATTGATTCATATAACCGATTTCCGTCCGGGTGCTTTTATCGAAATTGTAGCCGACGCCGGCAAATATACGGTTCTGATCAAAACCGTCGTCGGCGCCCCAGTCGGTCCGGTTGAGATTGGCGAAGTACTCGTCAGTAAGCACCAGGCTGAAATCGGTCGCGAACGGCAAGGGTTTCGACAGCTTCAGCAACTGCCGGAAACGCCAGCCGACATCCTCGCCATTCTGCACGAAGCGCTGCTCGAAGCGGCTGCGGCTGGTGATCGTGCCGAACGAGAATGTCTCGCTCCACAGCAATTGCTGCCAGATACGGTGTTCGTCAACCGGTGTGGCCGCGAAGGGTTCCTCGGTGGGAATGAAGGCATAACCCAGCCAGACAGTGGTATTGTCATTCAACGCATAGCCGAGACCGGTACGCAGCATGCCCTGCGAGAAGCGCGAGGTATCCTCGCCGAACCGGCCCTGGCCTTCGAGCCAGTATTTGAAGCTTTTCAGATCGGGATTGAGAACGCCCAGGCTGCCCGTGGCCGTTATATTGCCCCAGGTCTGGAAATCTTCCGCGGTCTTGGCGGCAATGGGATCGGAAAGCGTCAGGCTGAGCAACAGCGGTAAAACCAGCCGCAATTTTGAAGTCTTCATTATTCTTAATTTCATGATTTAATTTTTTGTTACAAGGCAAGAGAAGCAAACCGGTATTGCCGCGTTGCTTCATGGGGATTATACCGGCTGATTGGAAACTCATGTAGGGTACGCAGCCGCTGTCATCAAGTTAAGGATTCGGTAATCAATAACTCTCTTATTTTAAACCGCGTCTGTGGGAGCGATGCCCTCATCGCGACTTGCGGTGTCTTTAGTCGCGATGAGGGCATCGCTCCCACGGGGATCATAAAAAACGGCATCGGGATGTTATTTTTAGCCGAATCCTAAGAAATCGTTCCGAATTATTTGCCGGTGCTGTAGGTGCGAACCTATGTGTTCGCCCTTGCCCAACAGTTCCCCCTCGGCCAATGGTTTCCCGGTAACCTGTCGTGCACCGGACACAGGGCGGACACGCAGGTCCGCCCCTACGGTTCATCCCGGAATTGGAAATGGACCTTGCGGTTGTTTCGGCAATCCCGTAGGCGCGAATTTATTTATGCCCTATGGGTACTTGTGCCCTTGAGGGTATTCGCACAGGACAACGGTACGCGATGCCTACCCTACTTGCGCATCAATCCCAGCAGTCCCTTCATCAATACCAGCGGCGTCGGCGGACAGCCGGGAATCACCATATCCACCGGGATGACATTGGCTACCGCGCCGCAGCTGGCGTAGGACACGCCGAATTCACCGCCGCAGGCGGCGCAGTCGCCGGCCGCGATGACCCATTTCGGATTCGGCGTCGCTTCATAGGTGCGCAGCAATGCGGTCTGCATGTGCCGCGATACCGGGCCGGTCACGAGCAGCACGTCGGCATGCCGCGGCGAGGCGACGAAATGAACGCCGAAGCGTTCTATGTCATAGAAGGGATTGTTGAGCGCATGGATCTCCAGCTCGCAGCCGTTGCAGGAGCCGGCGTCGACCTGCCTGATCGCGATACTGCCCGAGAATTTCCGGTCGATATGGCTTTTGATCTTGATGCCGAGCTGTTCCAGCTCATCATCTTTCGGCGCCTTGACCGGTTCGGTGACCACGCCGGTGGTCAGGATTTTCTTGAACAGTCTCAGCATGTGCCTCTCCTATAAATCATGGCCCGAATAGGAGCCGTTCACGGATTTGTTGCAGACCGGGAAATCCGGGACGATATTGTCCAGCACCAGCTTTTCCAGTACCGGCCAGTTCAGCAGGCTGGGATCGCGCGGATAGCAGCGGGCGATGGTATTGCCGGCATCGAAGCGGATATAAGTGATGATCTCGCCGCGCCAGCCCTCGACGATGCCCAGACCTGCACGGCCCGCTTCGGGTGTTTTCCAGGCGCTGCGCAGATCGCCCGGTTCCAGAAGATCGATGAATTGCCCGATCAGTTTCAGGGCGACGCTGATCTCCTTGTACCTGACCCAGAAGCGCGAGGCGATATCGGCCTGCGTTTCCACCGGCACCTTGACCGTCAGGCGGTCGTAAGGCGCGTAGGGCGCATCGCGGCGCACGTCGAAATCCTGCCCGCTGGCCCGGCCGACAAAACCCAGGGCGCCGAAGGCGGCGGCGATGGCTTCCGGCAGCAAGCCTGCCGTGTAGAGCCGGTCTTCCAGGGATGAATTCAGGTCCAGCGCCGGCAGGACTTCGCCCAATTCAACTTTCAGCTGGTATATTCCCCGCTTGATGGCGATACCGGCCTGTTCGGATACATCACAGTCCACGCCGCCCGGCACAATCCGGTCCATCAGCAGGCGATGGCCGAACAGTTGTTCATTGCAGCGCAGCCACAGTTCCCGCAGGCGCGCGAACTGCATGTGCGCAAACGCGAAACCGACGTCATTGCAGATCGCGCCCATGTCGCCCAAATGGTTGGCGACCCGCTCGCGCTCGGCCAGAATGCCGCGTATCAAGGCCGCGCGCGGCGGAATATCGATGCCGGCGGCCCGTTCCATGGCCAGGCAGGCCGCCCAGCAATGGCCGACCGTGGTGTCGCCCGAGATCCGTCCAGCCAGGCGCGCCAGTTGTTCGGGCGTCCGGCCCTCGGCGATTTTTTCGATGCCCTTGTGCACGTAGCCGAGGCGTTCTTCCAGATTCAAAATGGTCTCGCCCATGGCCTGGAAGCGGAAATGGCCGGGTTCGATAATGCCGGCATGAACCGGACCGACCGGAATTTCATAAACGCCCGCGCCGTAGGCCTTGACGAACGGATAATCCCGATCGGGCGGCGTGACCGCTTCCGGCTCGCCCTGAACAGGAAAATCCTTGCGCAGCGGATAGCGGGTTTTGGGCCAGGCCTTGTGCCGGGTCCAGGGACGGTTGTCGGGATGGCCCGCGAAATTCACGCCGAACATATCCTGCGTATGGCGTTCGCTGCGGCTGGCGGCCGGATATACCGTGGCCTGCGAAGGCAGTTCCGGTTTCGGGTTATGGACTCGGGTCCGCAGCAGGACGTAGCGGCCCTCTTTTTCGAAACAGGCGTTGATCAAAAACCATTCCCGCGCCTGCTCGGCCCAGCCGGCCGCCCAGCGCAAGTTGTGCTGCAAGGCCAGTTGCGCAAACCGCTGCCAGTCATCGCTGGCGATCTGCCACAGGTCTGCCGGGCCGATGGCGAGCTGTTCGACCGTGATGCCGGCCTCGTCGGTCTGCTTTAAAAAATCAGCCTTCCAGCCTGAATTTGAATAACTCATGGCGCACTCCCCGAGATCAATAGCGTCGCCTGCGAGAACCAGTCGGCCAGGAAGCCCGGAATAGCCAGGCCCAGCCAGAGCACGAGCCCCAGATGAATCATGACCGGCCACAGGTTGGCTTTGATGGGCTGCTGGCCTTCGGGCCTATCGCCGTAGACGATCGGCTGGATATGCCGGAACAGGCCCGCGAAGGCGATGCCTATCCCTAACAATAACAACGGCGCCAGCCACGGATAACAGCGCATCGTGGCCAGCAGCACCAGAAATTCGCTGGTGAAGACGCCGAAAGGTGGAAAACCGGCAATCGAGACCGTGCCGATCAACAAACCCCAGCCAATCTGTGGCTGGGTTTTGATCAAGCCGCGTATCTTTTCCATGTTCTGCGTGCCGGCCAGCTGAGCCGCATGGCCCACCGTCACGAAAATTGCCGACTTGGTCAACGAATGCACGGTCATATGCAGCAAGGCCGCAAACGTCGCCAGCGGGCCGCCGATGCCGAAAGCGAAGGTCATCATGCCCATATGCTCGATAGAGGAATAACTGAACAGCCGTTTGATGTCTTTCTGCCGGTGCAGGAACAGGGCGCCGACCAGGAACGACAGCAGGCCGAATCCCATCATCAGGAAACCGGCCATATCGGACTGGGTCGCGCCGTCGACCAGCATCTTGTTGCGCACCACGGCATAGAGCGCATCGTTCAGCAGCAGGCCCGACAGCACCGCCGACATCGGCGTCGGGCCTTCGGAATGGGCGTCGGGCAGCCAGTTATGCAGCGGCACGAGACCGATTTTGGTGCCGTAGCCGATCAGCAGGAACACGAACGCGATTTTAAGCACTTCGGGATTGAGCTTATCGGCATTTTCATAGAGCACCGACCAGAGCAGGGCGTTTTCCTCGCTGCCTATCTGCTCGGCCGCGTAATACAGCAGAATCGTGCCGAACAGCGCCTGCGCGATGCCGACGCCGCAGAGGATGAAGTATTTCCAGGCCGCTTCCACCGACTCGGGTGTGCGGTACAGGCTGACCAGCAGCACCGTCGCCAGTGTCGCGCCTTCCATCGCGACCCACAAAATGCCCATGTTGTTGGTCGTCAGTACCAGATACATCGACAGCATGAAGCCCTGGTACATGGCGTGATACAGCTTCAGGCGCGCATCGTTGAGCCGGCCGGTTTCCATTTCGTGCACCATGTAAGGCGCGGAAAAAATGGCCGTGGTCAGGCCGACGAAAGCCGTCAGCACGATCAGATAGACGTTGAACGGATCGATCAGAAACGCTTTGCCGGCCGACAGGATCGTGCCTTCGCGCAGTACGTTGATGGCCAGCCAGAGCGTGGAGATCAGGTTGACGGCGTTCAGGCGGATATTCCAGGCGCCGGAATCGGCCTGGTGTCCGGCCAGCGCGAAAAAGGCCATGCCGGCGAGCGGAATCAACAGCACCAGATAGGCTGCAATCATTTATCCACCTCGCTCAAGCGGTTCAGCAGATCGACATCGAGCGAATCGATGCTGGTGCGGATATGCAGGAAAAAGATGCCGAACAGCACGGCCGCCACCAGCACATCGAACGCCACGCCCAGCTCGACCACCATCGGCATGCCGTGCGTGGCGACGATGGCGGCGAAAAACAGGCCGTTCTCTATCGACATGAAACCCACCACATGCGCGACCGCCTGCCGATGCGAGATCATCAGCAGCATTCCCAGCAGCATCACCGACAAACTGACGGCCAGGGCGTTGAGCATGACCAGGGACGAGGTCTGCACGATGGGGTGCAGGATGTAGTAGCTGAACAGCATCAGGCTGGCGCCGCCCAGCATGATGGCGGTATTGTTGCTCAACGCCTCGACATCACGGTGCATGTTCATTTTCAGCACCTGCCGCCGCAGCATCCAGGGAATGAGGATCACCTTGAGGACCAGCGTCAGCGCGGCGGAAATATACAGATGATAATTGCTCAGGCTGTAGGCGACCACGGCCGTGGTCAAGGCCAATAAAAACCCCTGCACGGCGAACACGAAAATCAGCCTTAACAGCCGCCCCTGGCCCAGCATCAGAAACGACGTGAGCCCGACCAGGGCCGCCAGCGACAGGATGGCCTGCGTATAAAAATCCAGTTGCTCGATATTCATCGCGCACCCTCCAGAATGATATGGCTCAACATGCCCAGCAAACCCAGCAGATAAGCAAAACTGAGGTATTCCTGCACGCGAAACAGGCGCATTTTCGCGAACAGCGTTTCCGACAACGCCAGCAGAATCGACAAAAACGCCAGTTTGCCGATGATGAACAGCAGGCCGTAGCCCAAATCACCCGGCGTGATCCTTTCGGCAATGCCCCACGGGAAAAAGATGTTGGCGATCAATACGCCGTACAGCATCAGTTTCAACTGGCTGGCCCACTCGATCAACGCCAGGTGGCGGCCGCTGTATTCCAGGATCATGGCTTCATGGATCATGGTCAGCTCCAGATGCGTGGCCGGATTATCGACCGGTATGCGCCCGGTCTCGGCAATCGCGACCAGCATCAGCGAAAGCAGCGCGAAGATGAATGAAGGGCGCAATACCAGGCCTTCATCGAGCACAAAGTCGATGGCTAGCGATAGATTGGTCGTGGAGGCGGACATGGTCAGCGCGAAAATGCCCATCAGCATGGCCGGTTCCGCCAGGGTTGAAATCGTCATCTCGCGCGAAGACCCCATGCCGCCGAAGGCCGTGCCGATGTCCAGGCCGGCCAGCGCCAGGAAAAACCGGGCAAAGGAAAAAAAACCGATCAGCACGATGACATCGGCGCTGGCCGAGGTCGGCAGGTCCACGGCGATCAGCGGCACGATGCTGGCGGCCAGCACCATGGCCGAGAAGATGATGTAAGGGGAAATCGTGAAGATCCAGGAGGCCTGATCCGAGACCACCGGCTGCTTGCGCGTCAGCTTGAGCAAATCCCGGTAAGGCTGGAACAAGGACGGCGCCTTGCGGTTCTGCAGGCGGCATTTGCAGCATTTGATCCAGCCCGCCAGCAAAGGGGCCAGCGCGACAAACAGCACGGTTTGCGACATTGCCAATAACCAGTTCATCAGCTGATAATCCATAACATAACGATTAAGGTAACGAACGAATAGCCCAGATAAGTCCTGATATTGCCGGTCTGGATGCGGCCGACCAGTCTGGCTGTCCTGTTGACGGCCCGCTCGATCGGCTGATACAGGCGCGGCCAGCTGTGATCCTGTATCTGCAAGGCATAATGAATCGCCGCGACATCCTGATCCATGGCGCCCTGACGATCTTTCTTGACCTGTTCGTCGATGAGCCAGACTTTGGCGAAAATGCGCCTGAACGGCATCATGAAGGCGCTGGCGCTGTATTGCATGCGTGGCGTCAGGCCGCCGAAGCCGCAGTCCCAGGTTTCGGCCCGGCGCATGACCGTGGCAGGGCTGCGGCGCAGATAGCGGAAACAGATGCCGGCCGCGATCAGCGCTCCGACCAGCACCAGCGGCGCCGAATACGACGCCTGTTCGGCGGAAACGGGGGCCAGATGCAGCCAGTTCAGTGAGGAGCCATCCGGCAAGGACGCCCCCAGCAGCTGTTCGGCAACGTGATTGATCAAGCCCAGCATCAGGCCCGGAAAAATGCCGAACAAAAAGCACAGGCCGGCCAGCAGGGCGGGGCCGGCCAGCATGCCCGGGTCGGCGATTTCCTGGGCCTTGTCGGCATGCCGCGAACGGGGCAACCCCAGGAACAGGATGCCGAAGACATTGACGAAGCAGGCTGCCGCCAGGGCCGCGGTCAGCGCCAGCGCGGCGGCGGCGACCGGAATCAGGCTGCGCAAGACGCCGTTGTCGATGACATCGACCTGCAGCGCCGTCTGGAAAGCCAGCCATTCCGAAACGAAGCCGTTAAACAGCGGCAACGATGAAATGCTCATGCAGCCGATCAGGAACAGCATGCCGGTCTTCGGCATGCGCTTGATCAGGCCGCCCATCTGGTCGATATTCAGTTCATGGGTCTGGTGATGAATCATGCCCGCGCCCAGGAACAGCAGATTCTTGAACAAGGCATGGTTGAAAGCGTGAAACAGCGCCGCCAGAAAACCTAGCGCTCCCAGTTGCGGCTGGTTCTGCGCCATGAAAATCATCGACAAGCCCAGCACCATGACGATGATGCCGACGTTTTCGACCGAACTGTAGGCCAGCATGCGCTTCAGATTGGTCTGCATCATGGCGTACAGAATGCCGCCCAAGGCCGAGACCGTGCCCGCTATCATCAGTACCAGTCCCCATTGCCAGTACACCTCGCCGATCAGGTCGAAACAGAACCGGATCAGGCCGTACAGGGCCACTTTCAGCATCACGCCGCTCATCAGGGCCGAAATGTGCGACGGCGCCACCGGATGCGCTTCCGGCAGCCAGACATGCACGGGCACGAGGCCGGCTTTCATGCCAAAGCCCAGCAGCGCCAGCGCAAACGCGATGCTGGCCCAGGCGTTCGATAATCCGGCGCCGCGCAAGGCATCGAAAGTGAAGCCGTCGGCAAAGCTGGCCAGCACGCCGAAAGCCAGGATTATGGCCAGCGCCCCGATTTCCGCCATCAGCAGATAAAGAAAAGCCGCGCGCCGGTTGGCCGGGTTGTCATGCTGGAACGCCACCAGAAAATAGCTGGCGACCGACATCAGTTCCCAGGCGATCATGAAGAAGAAGGCGTCGTCGGCCAACAGCACCAGCAGCATGCCGGCGATGAACAGCCCGCTGAACAGGCTCAGGACCGCAAAGTGATGCTTACTTTCTTCATAAGCCGAGACATAGCCGGGCCCGTACAGGCTGACGGCGCTAACGGCGATGCCGATGATCAGAAAGAATAAGCCGGACAGATTGTCGAAGCGCACCTGCCAGGGCAGCCAGGGCAGGCCCAGACCGATCCGGCCGGTCATCACCTCGCCGCTGACCAGCACGCTCACGCCGGCCAGTGCCGCGAAAAGCCCCGACAAACCCAGCAAGCCGAACACGGCCTGCCGTGTCAGAATCTGCGCCCGTTGCTCTTCCAGGCTGCCGGGCATCCGGAGCCGGCCTAACGCCGGGAGGTTGTGTCGCCCCTGCATCAGCAGCGGGGGCAAGCAGGAAGCAAAGCTTAACAGGACAGCACAATAGGCCAATACCAGAATCATTCAACGCTCCGTCAAGAGGTGCGGGATGGGGCGGCAGTCCGGCCACCCGTTCTTTGTTGCCAAAAGGGCCGGGGCTTAACCTTTCCTTTCATCGACCGTCATTAAGCGCGCGGCCAGCGCGTGATCCGAGAACTTTTCCGAAGCCCGGCCTGTCTGCCGGCAACGGCCGCCCTGCGCTTCGTAGTTGTGCATGTAGTCATAAATGAATTCCATGACCGTATGGTCGATCAGATAGCCGTCGGATAAATCAAACACAACCGATTTGCCCGGTTCCAGCGTGGCCAGCGCTTTTTTCAGCGGCAGGAAATTGGAAAAGATCGCCGAACCGGTCAGTTTGACTATTACGGTGTCGTTATTGGGCCGTTCGATGGCGAAATGAATTTTGAACAGATTGTTGAGCCAGACCCCGCGCGCAATGTGAACAGCCAGCTTGACTATAATGCCGATAGCGACGCCGATCAATAGATCGGTTGCCAGAACGCCTGTGATTGTGACCATGAAAATAAAAAACTGTTCTTTTCCGATACCCATGACTTTGGCGAATTCCCTGGGCGAGGCCAGACGGAAACCGGTGTAGACCAGCAAAGCCGCCAAGGCCGCGAGGGGAATGCTGTGAATCAGGCGCGGAAACAGCACGACGAACAGCAACAAAAGCGCGCCATGAAAGAAATTGGCCCAGCCGGTTTTGGCGCCATTGTTGACGTTGGCGGAGCTGCGCACGATCTCGGCGATCATGGGCATGCCGCCGATCAGGCCGGCGAGCAGGTTGCCGATGCCTACTGCCGTCAGGTCGCGGTCCAGATCGGAATGGCGTTTATAAGGGTCCAGCTTGTCCACCGCGACGGTGCTGAGCAGGCTTTCAAGGCTGCCTACCAGGCTGATGCCGATCACGGCCTCCCAGAATTCAGTCGTCATAAATTTGGAGAAGTCGGGAAAGTAAAAGCTGGACATGAAATTGTCGGATATTGCGACCAGAAACCTCGGCCCGACTGTTGCTTCATGATGGCCGATGAAAGGCGCATCCGGCAAAAACAGATACATATGTTCGTGGTTCAAGTCGAAAATACGTCCCAGGCCCATGCCGACCAGCACGACGAGAATGGGCGCGGGGATCATTTTCAGCGTGGGGCTTTTCAGCAGCGACCAGATAATCAGAACAACCAGCCCGGCCAGGCCGATCAGGGCGATTTCCGGATTGGGGTTCAGCAGGCTGTGCGGAATCTGCGCCATGGTCGAAAACAGACTGCCCTCTTCAGGCGTCACGCCGAGCATGACATGGATCTGCTTGGTCATGATAATGATGCCGATCGCGGCCAGCATGCCGTGCACGACCGAGGCCGGGAAAAAAGAACTGAGGCGTCCGGCCTTAAAGACGCCCATCAGGATCTGCAGCACGCTGGCGACGACGATGGCCGCCAGCGTGTAACGGTAGCCGGCCATCGCGTCGCCTTCCCCCAAGGTCTGCACGGCATTCAACACGACAACGATCAAGCCCGCGGCCGGCCCGTTGATCGTCACGTACGAACCGTTGATGCGCGACACCAGCAGGCCGCCGATAATGGCCGTGATAATCCCGGCTGAGGGCGGAAAGCCGGAGGCCATCGAGATGCCCAGGCATAACGGCAAGGCGATAAGAAAAACCAGAAACCCCGACAGCAAATCGCCGCGCCAGTGCGCTTTCAAGCCGGCCAGCCCGGTTTCAGGTAATGCCGAAGACGGAGTATTGATCATGGTTAAGCCTCCACGTTATAAGAATCAATAGCTTTGCAGGGGGATCAGCATTTTCCATGCCAATAAAATGGGATGGTTTAACGCTATGATTTCTTTAGATAAAAGGATGGGGTTGTGGTTGGTTGCGGAGACGATATGGAAAAAAAGGGGGTGCAAATACACCACAAGCGGTTCATTTGCACCGGCGGCCTGGGATGTCTCATTTCATGAACCGCTGACTTCGCCCCGGTCGTGGTTTACTGCAAGCGTTTGAGTCGATAAAGGCGAGTGAGCCCGCTCCGTATACGCTGAAATAGCGGGGCTGTAAGTTTTCCTACTAATTTACCGGACAACTCTTTTTCTATATAAATGCACTTGGTCAATGAATTTTTACAAGTTGTCAGCTGCATGCAAAGATAAAGCAATAACGGGCGCTATCTATTCAATCAACCAGGCTGATCAATATACGAGCTAAGTATCCATAATGAATATGAAAATCGTCTTATCGGTTCTACTGTTATTCGGAGGAGTCCTGATCATCACGCCGGGCATTGATAGCGTTAAGGGCTCTGGACCGGAATTCATCAGGCAAGCCCAGGCCAGGACATATCCAAATGAAGGCCAGGCTAACGATAAGGTCTTCGATATGCCGGGAGCCGGTAATTGCGAGGCCTGTCATTCGCAACCCGATACCTTTTCCGATATTCCGACATCACATTCGTCGATTTATGAACAGCTCATCTCAAGGCGATGAAAAAATCGGGTTAACGAAAGGCGACGCCCTGGTTATAGTGGATCTGCAAAATGATTTCCTGCCCGGCGGCAGCCTGGCGGTACCGGGCGGAGAACAGGTGATACCGGTTCTGAACGGTTATATCGAGCGCTTCGCCAGGCAAGGGCTGCCTATATTTGCCACGCGCGATTGGCATCCGAAAAACCACAGCTCTTTTGTTGCCCAGGGCGGGCCATGGCCCGAACATTGTGTGGCCGGCACCCGAGGCGCGGACTTTGCGCCCAGTTTGCATCTTCCTATCTCGACGCAGGTGATCTCGGCGGGGATCGAGGTTGAGCGCGATGGCTATTCGGCTTTTGAAACGCCATTCTTCCAACAGCAACTCGAGAAGGCCGGTACGACCCGTTTGTTTATCGGCGGCCTGGCAACCGATTATTGTGTCTTGAATACGGTGCTCGATGCACTGGCCCTGCATTACCGGGTATGCCTGCTGTTCGATGCCGTACGCGCAGTCAATGTCAAGCCTCAAGACGGTGAAAAAGCCGTTCAAGAGATGGTCCGGCGAGGCGCCAAACCCATTAAGCAAGCCATGATTTTATGATCCTGGACGGTGCATTGCTGACTGATCTTTATCAGCTGACGATGCTTCAGGGCTATTATGAACAGAACCGGGAAGATCTTGCGGTGTTCGAGTTTTTTGTCCGTAAGCTGCCTAAAAACCGGAGCTATATGGTCGCGGCCGGGTTGGCCCAGGTTTTGGATTATCTTGAAGAACTGCACTTTTCCCCGGATGAAATCGACTGGCTCGCCGGCACCGGGCACTTCAAGCCGGCTGTGTTGGACCGGCTCGCCGCATTAAGATTCACCGGCGACGTGCATGCCATGCCCGAAGGCACGGTATTTTTCCCGAACGAGCCGATTCTGCGGATCACGGCCCCCTTGCCGGAAGCGCAGCTGATTGAAAGCCGGCTCATCAACCTGTTGCATTTCCAGACTCTGATCGCCACCAAGGCCGCGCGCTCCGTGTTGATCGCGCCGGACAAGCTGCTGGTCGATTTCGGCATGCGCCGCGCGCATGGCAGCGAGGCCGGGCTGCTGGCGGCACGGGCCAGTTATCTGACCGGCTTTAGCGGCACCGCGACAGTGAATGCCGGCATGTATTTCGATATCCCGATTTACGGCACGATGGCGCACTCCTTTGTACAGACCTACAGCAACGAAAGCCAGGCCTTCATCGATTTTGCGAAAGCCAATCCCGATAATGTCGTGTTATTGATCGATACCTACGATACCGAAGCGGCCGCCCGGAAGGTCGTTGATCTGGCCGAAACGTTGCGCGCTCTGGGCATCAAAATCAAGGGCGTGCGCATCGATAGCGGCGATTTGGCCGATCATGCCCGCGAGGTTAGATCGATTCTCGATCAGGGCGGCCTTCAGCAGGCCACGATTTTCGCCAGCAGCAGTATTGATGAATACAAACTGGACGCACTGATGACGCAACAGGCGCCGATAGACGGCTTCGGCATCGGCACGCATCTGGATACCTCGGCCGATGCGCCTTATCTCGACTGCGCCTATAAGCTGCAGGAATATGCCGGCATCGCCCGGCGCAAACGCTCGGAAGGCAAGGCAACCTGGCCCGGACGCAAACAGGTCTATCGTAATTATGACGACGATGGCTGCATGGGCGGCGATACCGTAACGCTTGAAAACGCGCCTTGCACGGGACAGCCGTTACTGCAGCGGGTCATGCAGGGCGGGCGGACTGCGATGCCGCAGCCTTCGCTCACCGAATCCCGGCAGTACACCAAAAACCAGTTAAGCCGATTGCCGGAAACATTGCGCCAACTCGGTGATACGCCCGGCTATCCGGTGACGATTTCCGCCGAACTGCAAGCGCTGGCGAAACGCGTGGATGAGCAAACCCTTGTTTAACCGGTTCGCCATCGCGGCAAGTCCGAATGCGTCATGTGCCCGGGTCCTGCGCTGTTGCCCGCTCAGGGCTTTTATGGAATATCAGCAGCATCAGCGCCAGCACCGAAAACGCCGCGCCGGCAAGAAAGGTCATGCCTGAACCATAATTATCCCAGAGCCACCCGGCAATGACGCTGGCCAGCAGCATAAACAGGCCGGTTACGAAGTTGAACAGGCCGAATGCCGTGCCTTTCAATTCCCGGGGCGTGGCATTGGCAATCATGGTCGCCAGAATGCCTTGCGTGAACCCCATATGCAATCCCCACAGAGCGACCCCGCACAGGACGGCAAGAATCGAATTCGCCCGCGCCAGTACCAGATCAGCCAGCGCCAGCAGCACAAGCCCCGTGGCCAGCAAGTACTCCTTGCGCACATGGTCCGACAGCACGCCGGCGGGATAAGCCGATAACGCATAGAACAGGCTCATCACGACCATGACCAGGGGAATCCAGGTGATAGACAGGCCCAACTCCTCGGCGCGCAGTATCAGGAATGCCTCGCTGAACCGGGTCAGCGTGAAGACGGCGCCTATTATGACAATCCGCCAGTAGGCCCTGGAAAAAGCCTTCAGGAATGCCAGCCGCAAGGGCGAGCGGAATTGGCGCGGCCTGGCTTTGACGGCCGGTTCCTTTACCCCGAATACGATTAAAATGATCGTGATTGCCGCCGGCACAACGGCAAACCACAATACCGTTTTCATGTCTCCGTGGTAAAAAGACAATAATACGATGGCAAAAAGAGGCCCGAAAACCGCGCCGACCGTATCCATGGATTGGCGCAAGCCAAAACAGGCGCCCCTGATCGTTAAAGGCGCCACATCGGCAATCAACGCGTCGCGCGGCGCCCCTCGCATGCCCTTGCCGATCCGGTCCAGAAAGCGCGCGGCGAAGACCGTTTCCACGGAACTCGCGAGAGGAAATAATGGCTTGGTCAGCGCCGCCAGGCCGTAACCGGCCAGAATCAGCCATTTCCGGCGGCTGAAAAAATCACTCAATGCCCCCGAAAATATCTTGACGATCAGCGCGGTGGCTTCGGCAATGCCTTCGATCAAGCCGATAGTCAGCGCATCAGCCCCCAGTACCGTGACCATAAACACCGGCAATATGCTGTGCACCAGCTCCGAAGACAAATCCATAAACAGGCTGACGTAGCCGAGTGTCCATATGGTTCCGGGTATCGCGGGCAATTGTCTTTTATACACAGAGTTATCCTCGTAACGGATGCAAAAATATCTATCCCGGAATTTCATAATAACCATAGAGCACACAGAGAGCACAGAGAAAATCAAGTTGTTGTCATTTTCTTCCCGTGACTTCATGAATGACGCAATTCTACCGCCTCCATAATCCTCATGAATGGGGATGAATGCAGAGCAATGACGGGATCATTGTCTGTCCATGCAGCCGTTCGTGGTGAAATATTCAGGCTAAGGAGCTGATGTTATGCAGACAATTGCCCCCCGGCGCCGGCAAGGGGCGGGGGCGGTTAAAAATACTATCCGTCTTCCTCTCGGATTGGCCGTCCTTGTGAGAGCGATGCCTACATCGCGACTTGCCGGGCGGTATTGAATCGCGATGTATATCCAAAGGGAATAAAGACATCGCTCCATCCGCCACGAAGCACATCCTGTCCTGAACACATTCGTCGTTCTCTCTGGATAATTTATGCCGTACCTGATATCAGGTATTAATCTTAAACGCATACAAAATGGAAGCCGCGAATAAACATATCAGCCAGATAGCGGCTGCCCTGACCGAGCGGTTACGGGCAAGGGCTACGGCATAGATTGCTTTCAGCAGGTTATTGCTGCCGCTGGCCAGTATCACGGAGGACACGATGGCCGAACTGGAGACGGTGAATTCGCCGCTCAGCAGCGACAGAATAAAAGGATCGATATCGGTAAAGCCGACGATAATGGATAGAAAATTCAACCCATGGCCGCCGTAATGGCTGGTCACGTATTGGGTAATGCTGGTAAACAGCATAAACGATATGGCAAACACAATGGCGGTTGATAATTCCAGCGGATGCTTAATCACGTCCGCCTCGGATGGGCTGGGCGTATTATCCCGGAAGCGAAACAAGGCGGCCATGGCGGCAAAGGACAGCACGATGGCGGCTGAAAACGGCGCCAGCAGGCGCTGGCCGGCGCTGGGCGAAAACAGGAAAATAATGACGAGCAGCCGGATATACATCATGGCGGTTGCCATGATCAGCGCCGAGGATACAAAGCGCCCCGCTTCCGCCAGATGATGAGCGCGGCGCCCGATAACAACGGTGGCGACGGTACTGGAATACAGCCCGCCTAAAATACCGGTAATCATCAGGCTGCGACTCTTGAAAAAATACGTATTGACCAGATAGCTCAAGTACGAGAAGCCGGATACGATGATCACCGCCAGCCAGACTTTGTCGTAAGTGACCGGCATCATCGGCGCGATGGGCTCATCGGGCAGCAAGGGCAAAATGACGCCGGAGATAATCAGGAACTTGGCCAGGGTCGTGATTTCCTCGCCCGCCAATTTATCGGAAATACGATGGATCAGCGGTTTCTCGCCGAGTATTAAAATCAACGATACGATGAAGAGTATCAGGAACCAGCTGGGGAATATGCTGACGACCGGTCCGGTCAGATAAATCAGCAGGGCAAGCAGAACACTGAACAGCGACAGCATCTCTTTCGACGATAACTGCCAGTAATAAATCAGCAGCATGCCGCCGAGCAGGGCAAGGCCGATGCCGAACAATACGCGCGTGCCGTCCAGGGTGTACAGAATAAATCCTAACAAGCCGATCAGGACAAAAGTACGTGTGCTGCCAAAATGAAACTTATATTGATTCATGCGCTGATAACGGCGGAATTCCAAGCCGACGACAAAAGAAAAGGCCACGGTCAGGGCGAATTCGATCAAGAGAGGCGGAATGACATCTGGAAATTCCATGGTCTGGTCCTTGGGCAGCGATTGCGGAGGATGTGCCGGATTTTAGTGCGTTTGACCCGGTAAACAAGCTTCTATCACGGGGCTTCGCGTTATTTTCGTCACGGCTGTATAGGATTTTATGACAAGCTTGTGTATTCTCGCTCTGACTATCGATAACAAGGGTATTGACTTAAGTATATTTACTAATTATGTTGCGCGCACAAATGCGATATAAGTACCGCCACTCGATATTTGAGCGCTTGTTCTTGCCTTTTCAGATGCCAATGATCAGCTCTCGTTCAAGCGATGCTTTCAATCTCATGATTGGATGATTTTGCGTTGCGAATATCGTTGCAGACATTGAAAACAATTTTTTTATGGTTGGTTTAAAAATGAATATGAAATCCTCTCAATCTGTATCAGATGAATCTCTTTTAGATGATGCTTCCCCGGATAAACCCGTTTCGGAATCCGAATCCAGTGAAAGTAAAAGCGAAATCGACCTGGATGTCGAAGACTTCGATTTAAACGACGAGTACATCATATTGCCGACTGAAAACGAGAAGGTAGCCAAGAAAATGGCCGCGCGCAGAAAGATTGAAATGTACTGGGAGAAAAAAAGATTGAAGGAACAGCTCGGCGAATTTGAAAACTTTGATCTTGATTTCGATTTTTAATCCAAGCGCATATAGCAAATTGACCTGGCCTGCCCCAGTTTTAAAATTTAACGAAAAACATTAATTTTACGATCCCCATTGATTCATTAACAACGGAATTGCCGGATACAGGGTATTTTTCTCGACAAGGGAAACGCTCATTGTGTAAATTTCGGCCGATTTTTATCCCTTTAACCATTTTAACCCCCACCTTGCAATACGTTTCTGAACCACCGGTTTTTTAGACTTTCTCCCCGTCCGATACACTTCAATTTTAAGATGATTGCCTAAGTAGTCACCCGAATTTCGTGGCTGTTGAAAAGAGGGTATAAGTATTTTGATTGAATGACATATCGATAGTCGGTACAAAGGTCGCGTTCTTCAAGCCGGAACACAGGCGCCAGGGATGGCGTATTATTCGTGTTCATGCCGGGTTTGATAGCGTTTTAAACCGATAATGTCGATGCATTGAGGATGAACGCATGAGAATGAAAGAGATGCAGCACATGCTGTCGGATATTGAATGGGAGGTCAAATTAACCCGTGGCATGATCGGCAAGGATTCATTGGACGAGCGCGTGATGGCGGCCATGAGGCATGTGCCGAGACACGAATTCATACCCAAGGCCTTGCGCGAATACGCCTATCAGAACGCACCTGTGCCGATAGGCGCGGGCCAGACGATTTCGCAGCCCTATATCGTTGCCCTGATGAGCGATTTGCTGAACACGAAGCCTTCGGACGTTGTGCTGGAGATCGGTACGGGTTCAGGCTATCAGGCCGCCATCCTCTCCCGGTTGGTCAGGCAGGTCTACAGCCTCGAGTTTGTCGAGGAACTGGCGACGCTGGCGCGCACCCGGCTGCATGAACTGGGCTATGAAAACGTAGAGGTTCGCGCCGGCGACGGCAATCTGGGCTGGCCGGAGCATGCGCCCTATGACGGTATCATAGTCACTGCCGCGGCACCGCATATTCCTCAGGCGTTAATTGATCAATTGCGCACAGGCGCCCGTATGGTCATTCCTTTAGGCTTGCCTTACAGTGCTCAGGAATTGATAGTGGTTGAGAAAAAGCCGGACGGAAAAATCAAGACCGAGGACATTCTCGGCGTCGCTTTCGTGCCGTTGGTTGAAGCGAGGCACTCGGACAGACGCCATGGGACAAGCCGGTGAAAATCAATGCAGGGTACGCGCTGCGGGTCATCAGGCACTGCACTCTCAAAAGCTGATGTCCCGCGCAGCCTGCCATCTGTCATTAACCATCGCCCATAATTCAAGCGCGTTGCGGGGCGCGGCGCCTTGGGCGGTGTTGTCAAAATAAACATGCACTTGCTTGCCCTGTTCTAGCCACTGCTCGATACGCTCGGTCCAATGCATTAGTTCCGGCCTGCTATAGCTGGAAACATAGGTTTGCGTGTGGCCATGCAGGCGAACGTAAACCAGATCCGTGGTCACGCAATCCCACAGGGGCCAGGCTTCGGCATCGGACTGGCATGCAGCGACACCGGCTTCCGCCAGGGCGTGCGCCGTTTCATCGTCAAACCAGGACTGGTGCCTGAACTCCACGGCATGGCGGACTTCCCGCCATTGTTCCAAAGCGGCGATAAACTGTTGCAGTTTGTCCGGGTTTTTTTTGACCAGGCCGGGCAACTGCCATAGCACGACAGCCAGTTTTTCTTTCAGCGCTTTGGCGTGATTTTTCTCAATCAGAACCGACGCGGACGGATCGGTTAATTTTTTATGATGGGTCAGGTAGCGATTGGCCTTGATTGCGAATCTGAAGCCGGCCGGCGTTTCCTCGGCCCATTTTTGAAAAGTACGGGGGCTTTGCAAACGATAAAAAGTCCCGTTGATTTCCACGGCCGGGAGTCGCTCCGCATAGAACTTTAACCGATTCTTGCGAATAACGCCGGCATAGAAACCATCCTGCCAGTCCGGATAATTCCAGCCGCTGGTGCCTACGTAAAATCGCGGCACGCTTTAACCTTTTATGCAGATGACAGGTTCCAGTCGGGCCACTTTTTTCGCCAGGCCGGCCCGGTCCGCCACATCGATGACGGCGCGCACATCCTTATATGCCAGCGGTGCTTCCTCGGCGATGCCGCGTATGGACGCGCTGCGGATGAGGATGCCCCGGTCCGCCAGTTCATCAATCAATGCCCTGCCGCGCCATTGCTTGGTCGCCTGGTGGCGGCTCATGGCTCGGCCCGCGCCATGGCATGCCGAACTGAAGGCGCGCAGTTCGCTGTCTTTCGTGCCGCACAGCACATAGGAGCTGGTTCCCATCGAGCCGCCGATCAGCACCGGCTGGCCGACATCGCGGTACTCGGGCGGCAAGTCCGGGTGCCCCGGCCCAAACGCCCGGGTGGCGCCTTTACGATGCACGAACAGGTTTCTTTTCACGCCGTCGATAGCATGTGGCTCCAGTTTGCAGGTGTTGTGCGAAACATCGTACAGCAGGTCGAGATGGAGTCCCGGAAACACCGCCGACACGGCTTTGCGGGTCAGGTGCGTGATGATCTGCCGGTTGGCCAGGGCGCAGTTGATGCCGGCGCGCATGGCGCCCAGGTATTTTTTTCCCAGCGGCGAATCCAGCGGCGCGCAGGCCAGTTCCCGGTCGGGCAGGGCAATATGGTATTGAGGCGCCGCCAGGGCCATGTCTTTTAGAAATTCGGTGCCGATTTGATGGCCCAGACCTCTGGAGCCGCAGTGAATAGTGATGACGATGGCGTCGCGCTTGAGTCGGTAAGCATCGGCCAGGGTCGGGTTGTAAATATCGGCGACCCGCTGTACTTCAAGATAATGGTTTCCGGAACCCAGGGTACCCATTTCGTCTTTTTGCCGCTCCCGTGCTCTGGTGGAGACCTGTTGGGGTTCGGCGCCGGCCATGCAGCCGCGTTCCTCGGTGAAGGCCAGGTCTCGGGCGGTGCCGAATCCCTGTTCGACGGCCCATGAGGCGCCGCCTTTGAGCATGGCTATCATGCCGTCATGGTTCAGATGGATTTTACCCTTGCTGCCGACGCCCGCCGGAATCGCGCGATACAACTCATCCGCCAGCTGGTGCTGATGAGGCTGTAAATCGGTCATGTCCAGGCCGGTGAGCAGGGTGCGCACGCCGCAGGATATGTCGAATCCCACGCCGCCGGCCGAAATGACGCCGCCCTGCGCCGGGTCGAAGGCGGCGACGCCGCCGATAGGGAAGCCGTAGCCCCAGTGCGCGTCGGGCATGGCATAGGCGGCTTCGACAATGCCGGGCAATGAGGCTACGTTGGTAAGCTGTTCGTACACTTTCTGGTCCATATCGCGCAGCAGTCGTTCATCGGCATAAATGATCGCCGGCACGCGCATGGCGCCTTGGGACGGAATTTCCCAGCAGGTTTCATCGCGTTGTATGAATTGAGAGATATCCATGAGTATCCTTTAAACGTCGACGTCGCATTGGGTAACCCATAGGCCGTCCGGTTGTTGATAAACATGCGGCTCGGTCAGCGCGGCGTCTTGTATTTTCACGGCAGGCTGGTGTTGTTGCCGGTCCACGGCCTCGCCAAAGGTGGTTGCCGTCAAGCCTTCCTCATCAAGGGACACCTGGAACCGGTTGAACAACAGGCCGTTAACCGCCGTGATGCATGCCCGTTCGTCGATCCAGCCCGGAAACGGAAATGCGTTGTCGCACCCCGTGCAATGTATCCGGATCGCTTCCGATGGCGGAATATGAGCGGGATCGGCTATTACCGCGGTCATGGCCGGCGTCGCCTGCTCCACGTTTTGGTTGAGCGTCGGAGCGATTCCGCGTATGCCCATATAGGCTTGGTGTTCAAAATGTTCCCAATAAGGCGACATAGCTTCACTTTGCCGTTGGTGAGTTTATTTCTTCGTAATAATGTTTCATACTACGATGAAAAAGCCTATTGAGATATAGCGCGACTTACCTAAGTAATGGTACTGATTATCTTATTGCTGTTTATACTATAGATTAAACTTAATTTTGGCTCGAAAGCAGCAAAGCCGCGAATGTTTAATATGCACCTATGATCTTGAAAAATATGATGTTGTAGCGGGCAAATGGATTATTTTTCAGACTGAGCTTTTGGGCCGGCCTTTCTGTCATGTCTTGGGTGAAACCTGCCAGCCCTGCGTTGGTTTATCTGTTTTGCTTCATGATGCAAGTAATAATACCGACAATCTGAAATAAAACATTATGCCGTTACGTAATTTTGAATTTTCAATGTGGGCGGAAGCCTGTGAAGTGCTGGATCGTGCCGACCGGCTGCATCGGCGGTTTTTCAGACCTCGCGTCATGAATGCCAAGCGTCCAATCTGGGAGCCGCCGATCGATATTTATGAAACTCAGCATGAATTCACAATTATGGTCGCGCTGCCCGGTGTGGAAACGGAAAATATCAAGGTAAGCTTTGAGGATGGTTTATTGGTGGTGGGCGGGCGGCGTTTTCTGCCGGTTGGCGCCGAGGCTGAGATTCAACGGCTGGAGATTCCTTATGGTCGGTTTGAGCGAAGCATAGAACTTCCCGATGGGCGTTTTGAATTGGGCCCGCACGAGTTTATGAATGGCTGTCTACTAATTTCACTACGGAAAATAGGATGACTTCATATGCGGATCAAGGACCTTAAAGACTTAATTCTGGGGTCAAAAGGCGATTCTGACGATGATTCGGCCGCAATGCGGAAGGCTCAGGATGATCAGTCCCGGCTATTCATTCCCGATGATGCCTTGGTCATCGTGCCCATGCTCGGTACCGTATTGTTTCCTCAGGTCGTCCTGCCGTTGGTGATTGGCCGAAAACAGTCGATCGCGGCCGTGCAGTATGCGGTGCGTTCCGAAAAGCCGATCGGCTTGCTGCTGCGGCGCGATGACCGGGATGAGGATCCTGCCCCCGATGATCTCTATACGGTCGGCACCGTGGCGGAAATATTGCGATACCTGACCGCCCCGGACGGTAATCATCATATTGTCTGCCAGGGACTCCAACGTTTCCGGGTCAAGGAGTTCCTGTCCGGGTATCCTTTTCTGGTGGCGCGTTGGGAGGAGCACCAGGAACCTGAAGAAACAACCAAGGATATCGAGGCGCGCGTTGTCACGCTTAAGCGGAAAGCGCTGGAGGTGTTGAATTTATCAAAGCAAGTGCCGGATGAACTGGTGAGTGCCGTTCAGCTGATCAATTCGGCGCCCATGCTGGCGGATCTGGTTTCCAGCTATCTGATCACGAAAGCGGAAGAGAAACAGCAGATTCTGGGGCTGTTCGATGTTCAGAAACGTATCGATAAGATATTGGAGATGCTCAATTACAGGATTGAAGTATTGAAGCTTTCCAATCAAATTAATGAGCAGACCCAGGAAACGATGGGACAGCGCCAGCGTGAGTTCGTCCTGAGAGAACAATTGAAAGCCATCCAAAAGGAACTGGGCGAGGGCGAGGAAGGCGCGGTCGAGATCGAGGAAATCAGCAACGCCATCGCGGCAGCCAAAATGCCTGAAGAGGTGGAAAAGCATGCCCGCAAGGAATTGAACCGCCTGCGGCAAATGCCCGAGGCAGCCGGCGAGTACTCCATGCTGCGCAGCTATCTGGACTGGCTGGTTGAAATACCCTGGTCGGTCGCCAGCACGGGGGATATCGATATCAGTAAGGCGCGCGAGATTCTCAACGAGGATCATTACGGCCTGGACAAGATCAAGCAGCGCATTCTGGAATATCTGGCCGTGCGCAAGCTGAATCCGGAAGGCAAGAGCCCGATACTTTGCTTTGTCGGGCCTCCAGGCGTCGGCAAAACCTCACTGGGACGCAGTATTGCCCGAGCGATAGAACGCGAATTCGTGCGCACCAGTCTGGGCGGCCTGCATGATGAAGCCGAGATCAGGGGACACCGGCGCACTTATCTGGGCGCGCTGCCCGGTATTATCATTCAGTCCATCCGAAAGGCCGGCACCAACAATCCAGTGTTCATGCTCGATGAAATGGACAAGATCGGCGCGGGGTTTCAGGGTGATCCTTCCGCGGCGCTGCTGGAAGTGCTGGATCCGGAACAGAACTCGACTTTTCGCGATAATTATCTGGCGGTCCCGTTTGATCTGAGTCATGTCATGTTCATCGGAACGGCCAATGTCCTGGACAATATTCCCATTCCCCTGCGCGACCGCATGGAAGTGATAGAACTGTCCGGCTATACGGCCGATGAAAAGGAGCAGATCGCCAAGCGTTATCTGGTCGGCAGGCAACTGGTCGCGAACGGGTTGACGTCCGAGCAATGCTCCATTACCGATCAGGCGATACGGACCATTATCCAGGAATACACGCGTGAAGCCGGTTGCCGGAATCTGGAACGCGAAATAGGCGCTGTGTTCCGGCATGTTGCCATGCGCATTGCCGAAGGCGATGTGACTCAGGCGCATATTGATGCCGAGCAAATCCCGGCTATTCTGGGGCCGAGAAAATTTGAGAACGATGTCGCCATGCGCACCAGCGTGCCGGGCGTCGCGACAGGACTTGCCTGGACGCCTGTCGGCGGCGACATCCTGTTTATCGAAGCGACCCGCATACCCGGCACCGGCAAGTTGATCCTGACCGGGCAGCTCGGCGACGTCATGAAAGAAAGCGCGCAGGCGGCATTGAGCCTAATCAAATTTCGGGCGATTGAATTCGGTTTGAGTCTGGATCTATTCGAAAAGACCGACATTCATGTGCATGTGCCGGCCGGGGCCATTCCCAAGGATGGCCCCAGCGCCGGCGTGGCGATATTCGTGGCCTTGTATTCGGCATTCTCGGAGCGTATTGTGCAAAACGACGTGGCCATGACCGGGGAAATCAGTTTGCGCGGACTGGTTCTGCCGGTCGGCGGCATCAAGGAAAAAGTCATTGCCGCGGCGCGTGCCGGCATTAAAACGGTCATGCTGCCGGCGCGCAATCAAAGGGATTTTGAGGAAATCCCGAAAGCGGTCCGGGATCAGCTCCAGTTTGTCTGGCTGGAGAATGTTGACGATGCGCTGGAGGTTGCCGTGGAAAAGGAGGATGAGAACAGTCCTGAACCGACATGATACAAGGCAGAAGCGCCTGCATCTCAATCAAGGGCATAAAAAACCGCGAAGAACGCGAAGTGTTGCAGGGTCGAGGAACAGCGGCACGCGCTCTACGGTTGGAAATGTTGAACAGCAAAAAAGAGGCGCCTGAGCGCCTCTTTTTTTGTCTGCAGGATCAATAAATGATTTTTTGATCCTTCAAAGCCGCGTAGATATCGTCAATCGATTGATTATCGCTGTCAAACGCGATGTCCGACAGCTCGGCATTGCTGTTCACGCACAAGCAGATCAGGCCGGCATTTTTGACGGCCTGAATAAGCGGCGCCGCGTCTTCGGCTTCCAGGATGGTTGTGGCATGGCCGGTGTCGAATAATTTCCGTTCCAGTTGATACGCTATGTCCTTGCCATTGGCGCCGGTCAAGGCGATAGCCGTGGCCGTCTGACTGAATCGCGCCGCCCGTTCCGCTATGCTGACCGGTTGCTGAATTTCATCTTCCGTATGGCCGGTGATCATGCCGGCGCCGACCGTGCCGTTGGTCAGGCGGTCGATGATAATGAACGAGCCCGTGCCCTTAGTGCGCTTGTAGGGGTCGAATACCACGGGGGCGTTGACTGAAACCGTGCAGGTGCCGATCTCGTTGAGCTTCAATTCGCTGGCATCGTGATGTTCCAGGGTATTGACATCGATACGGTGATGGATCATCGAGATGGAGCCGGGCACGCTGCGGGTGGCCAGCTTGATAAGGTACTGGCGGCCGGGCGTCATGGCTTGCTCGGCCATCCAGACGATGCTGGCCTTGAATTTATCGGCGACCGTGGCCGGGGCTTTCTCCGTGCCGACAATCATGTCGCCGCGGCTGATGTCGATTTCGTCTTCCAGCGTCAATGTCACGGCCATCGGCGGAAACGCCTGATCAAGATCGCCGTCATAAGTCACGATTGACTTGATTTTGCTGCTTTTGCCCGAGGGCAGGGCGGTAACGCGGTCGCCCTTGCGGAAAATGCCTGATGCCACCGTGCCGCAGAAACCGCGGAAGTCAAGGTTGGGACGGTTGACATACTGGACGGGGAAGCGTGCGTCGTCGAAATTGCGGTCGTTGGCGATTTCAATGGTGTTCAGCGCTTCCATCATCGGCATGCCGGTAAACCAGGGCATGTTGTCGCTACGGTTGACCACGTTGTCGCCGTCCAATGCCGACATCGGGATAAAGGTAATGTCGTGCAGATCCAGCGTCTGGGTAAATGCCAGGTAATCGGCCTTGATTTGATTGAAGGTTGCTTCGCTATAATCGACCAGGTCCATTTTGTTGACCGCGACGATGATATGTCTGATGCCCAGCAACGAGGCGATGAAACTGTGACGCTTGGTCTGGGTTTGCACGCCGTAACGCGCGTCGATCAGAATGACGGCCAGATCGCAGGTCGAGGCGCCCGTGGCCATGTTGCGCGTATATTGCTCATGGCCCGGGGTGTCGGCAATGATGAATTTGCGGGTGGCGGTGGAGAAATAGCGATAAGCGACATCGATTGTAATGCCCTGTTCGCGTTCCGCCTGCAAGCCGTCAACCAGCAAGGCCAGATCGATCTTACCGGCGCCCGTGGTGCCGGATTTGACGCTGTCGGCCTGAACCGCGGCCAGCTGGTCTTCGTAGATCATCTTGGAATCATGCAGCAGGCGGCCGATCAGCGTGCTTTTTCCATCGTCGACATTGCCGCAGGTCAAGAATCGTAACAATTCCTTGCGCTCATGCTGCGCCAGATAGGCATTGATGTCGGAACTGATTAAATCGGATTGGTGTGACATAGTGTTGTTTCTCTGAATTCCTGTTATATGTTGCAGTGGCGGGTATCGTTAGAAATACCCTTCGCGCTTTTTCTGCTCCATGGAGCCGGCCTGGTCGTGATCGATCAGTCGCCCCTGGCGTTCAGAGGTTGTGGTCAACAGCATTTCCTGAATGATTTCAGGCAGCGTGGTGGCGGTCGATTCGACGGCGCCTGTCAGTGGATAGCAGCCCAGGGTGCGGAAGCGGACCATTTTCATTTCCACCTTGTCGCCCGGCTCGATCGGCATGCGGTCGTCGTCGACCATGATCAGCATGCCGTCCTTGTTGACGACGGGGCGTTCCTTGGCGAAATACAGCGGCACAATCGGGATGTTTTCCAGATGAATGTATTGCCAGATGTCCAGTTCGGTCCAGTTGGAAAGCGGGAACACGCGAATGCTTTCGCCCTTGTCGATTCTGCCGTTATAGATGTTCCATAATTCAGGCCGCTGATTCTTGGGGTCCCAGCGATGATTCTTGTCGCGGAAGGAATAGACGCGTTCTTTCGCGCGGGATTTTTCCTCGTCGCGCCGGGCGCCGCCGAAAGCAGCGTCGAACTGATATTTGTTCAGCGCCTGCTTGAGACCTTCGGTTTTCATGACATCGGTATGTTTTTTACTGCCATGGGTAAACGGCCCGATGCCCTGCTCGACGCCGTCCTGGTTGACATGGACCAGCAGGTCAAGGCCCAGGTCCTTGACCATGCGGTCGCGAAACTCGATCATTTCCTTGAATTTCCAGGTCGTGTCGACGTGCATCAGAGGGAAGGGCGGTTTGCCAGGATGAAAAGCCTTCATGGTCAGATGCAACATGACGGCTGAATCCTTGCCGATGGAATACAACATCACCGGGCGTTCAAATTCGGCGGCTACTTCACGAATAATATGAATACTTTCAGCTTCCAGCTGTTTGAGGTGGGTCAGTTTATAATCAGTCATTAATAATCCGTCAGGAGTGAGTACCACGGTATATTTATCGAGCGGGATCGATAAGATAATAATTTCCGCTATTTTAATTTGATCAGGCGGTTAATGCCAGATTTGCCTGAAATTTATTGTATCGTGCCGGCTATGGTTAATAATATTACCGATTCTTGATGGATGGGTAGCCGAGGTTTTTCATTTGCCTGAGAATCCAGTGCTGGCGCTTGAGCACATAATTCGAGGGATGTTTTGCGTGCAGGGTGATCGGGTTGGGTAGCGTGGCGGCCAGCAGCGCCGCCTGGGAACGGCTGAGATGTTTTGCGGCAATGCCGAAATAGTGGCGGCTGGCCGCTTCTATGCCGAATAAATGATCACCGAATTCGGCTATGTTCAGATACATCACCAATATCCGTTCCTTGCTCCACAGTAATTCAATCAACAGCGTAAACCAGGCTTCCACTCCCTTGCGCAAGAAACTTTTTGACGGGATCAGGAACAGGTTTTTGGCGACTTGCTGGGAAATCGTGCTGGCTCCCCTCAGCTTGCCGCCGCCCATATACACATCGATCGAGGACTGTATGGCGTTCAGATCAAACCCGGAGTGCCGGAAAAAACGCTGGTCTTCGGAGGCAATAACGGCCGCCGAGGCATTGGGGGAGATTTTGTCGGCGCCGACCCAGGTATAGTCGATGGCTTGGAATGGCTGATTATCGGCCAAGTCCTCAAAATGCCGGTACATCATAAATGCCGAGGTTGGCGCGGGAAGCCAGCGTAATAAGGCGCACAGGCCAACGGATGTAACCACAAAAGTCAGCAGCAAATAAAGCGCCGCGTTTCGTAGTTTAAGTTTCAGTGGCAATGAGCGGGAAGTGCGTTTTCTCAAGGAACGGGCTTGTTTTGTCAAATCGATAAAGTTTTTTCTATGGGTTCGAACCGATGCGGCGTCATCAAGCGGAACGGCTTCGGGGTTAAATTTGGGCGATAAATCAAGGCGTGTTTTCAACGACAATTTTGTTGCGCCCGGTCTCCTTGGCCCGGTAAAGGGCGGCATCGGCCCGGTCGATAATGCTTTCCATCGTATCGCCGGCCCGCAGTATCGCAATACCCGAAGAGACCGTAACCTTGCCGATGGTTTCGGTATTGTCCTTGCGTGTCAGGCGGGTGCTTTCCATGATTTTTCTGATGTGGTCGATAATATCCAGGGCCTCGGTCAATGCCGTATCCGGCATGATAATGGCCATTTCCTCGCCGCCATAGCGCGCGGCATGATGATGGCCGGCGATATATTTTTTCAACAGCGAGGCGAAAAACCGCAATACTTTATCACCGACTAAATGGCCATGGCTATCGTTGACTTGCTTGAAGTGATCCAGGTCCAATAATGCCAGGCAGCCGTGTTGACAGGTCGGACTGGCTACGAATGCGGTTAAGGCGTTATCAAAAGCCCGCCGATTCAACAGCCCTGTCAGGGCATCGGTTTTAGCGATCTCGCGCACCTGGGCAAGTTCGTTCCGAAGCAGTTCCATTTCCTTGTGAGTTTCGTTCAGCTGGGCTTTTAAAGCGTTACTGGCTTCGGCGAGTTGCCTGGTTTCCTGGATAATTTCAGCCAGGATGACGCGCAGATCGGTTGGCGCTTCGGTTGTTTGCAAGGTCTGGGAGTTAACCGTGAGATGATCGCCGGCGACCGATGCTTTTTCACTGGCAAGATTGACGGCCAGTACTGTTTGTTCGATCAGCTGCCGCAGTTGGTGGTTAATTTTTTCAAAAGACTCAGCCGATGCATTACAGATATGCGTTTTATAAAGATTTAAGCTGGTTTCGGGGTCAAATGTTTTTTTGTCGCGGATTAATGTATCGACTTCCTGATTCAGCTGCAGGTTATTACCGGTGACATATTCGTACCAGATGGCATAGTTTATGGGGTCCGTTGGAATATTATTCTTTATCATCAACGGTAAACTTTGCCGCAGATACTCCCGGTGCTGTTCAGGCGGTGCATTATAGGTGGGTAAAAAAGACATGGTGTCCGTCATGTTCGATGGCAGATTTTGCACAAATAAAATCTCGGATTATCTGTAAGGAATTTATCGGAGTTTAAATTAAAATGAAGTCCATGCAATAAGCTTTTCCGGGTTTCTTATAACTAAGCTGTACATAATAAAAAAATACGTTTATTCACATATATAGACCGTGGATTTGACAGTCTTTTATTTTAATATCAGGATAACGGATTTTTAAAATCGATATCGGATAATGATGAAAATTGATGTTGTATATGCCGTGGTATCAACGGGATTATTAAGGAAGGCGGCCGCTGGCCTGGTCATGGTTATGGCGCTTTTCTCTATTGCGGGATGCGCTACTGTCGGGCATGAGTTCCCGGCCGGCCAGGTTTCGACGATCAAAATAGGCGAAACCACCCAGAACGAAATACGCTCCATTTTTGGCAATCCCTGGAGGACTGGAATCGAAGACGGCCTGAGAACCTGGACGTACGGTATCTATCATTACAGTCTGTTCGATGATGCCAGTACGGAAGATCTGCTCATTCGCTTTGACAAGCACGGCGTCGTGTCCTCATTTGTCTTCAATACGACCAAACGATCCAAATAGACCGGTCAGGGGGGCGCTGAAAGGAACCTCCCTGTCTCATCGGTTTTGCAAACTATGCCTGCTGGCCGCGGATCCAATCCAAGGCCAGTGCCTCGGCTATTTTAATGCCGTCCACGGCTGCGGATAGAATGCCGCCCGCATAGCCCGCGCCTTCCCCCGCCGGATACAGACCCCGGGTATTCAGGCTCTGAAAATCGGCATTACGCTTGATGCGAACCGGTGATGAGGTTCGCGTCTCAACGCCGGTCAGCACGGCGTCGTGCATGGCAAATCCTTTTATTTTTCTATCAAATGCCGGCAAGGCTTCCCGTATCGCTTCTATGGCATAGTCGGGCAGGGCGGAGCTCAGATCGCACAAATGCACGCCCGGCGTATAGGAGGGCTGTACCGTGCCCAGCGCAACCGAAGGGCGCTTTTCCAGGAAATCGCCTACCAGTTGCCCCGGCGCTTCATAGGTGCCGCCGCCCAGTTCAAATGCCCGGGCTTCCAACCGGCGCTGGAATTCGATGCCGGCCAACGGATGGCCCGGATAATCGTCAGGCGTGATGCCGACAACAATGCCGCTGTTGGCATTGCGCTCATTGCGCGAATACTGGCTCATGCCGTTGGTGACGACATGGCCGGCCTCGGACGTGGCCGCCACGACCGTACCGCCGGGACACATGCAGAAGCTGTAGACGGAGCGCCCGTTGCGGCAGTGATGGACCAGTTTGTAATCAGCGGCGCCGAGTAAAGGGTGGCCGGCATAGTTACCGAAGCGGCAGGTGTCGATCAGCGACTGGGGATGCTCTATGCGGAAGCCGACGGAAAAAGGCTTGGCCTCAATATAAACGCCGCGGTCATAAAGCATTTTGAAGGTGTCCCGCGCGCTGTGACCGACGGCCAGCACGACGTGATTGCCGAGGATCGTTTCGCCGTTGGCGAGCTTGACCCCATGAACCTGCCCGTTATCGATAATAATATCGTCCACACGGCTCTGAAAGCGTATTTCGCCGCCCAATGACTCGATGGTCGCGCGTATTTGTTCTACCATCGAAACCAGCTTGAAAGTGCCTATGTGCGGCTTGCTGACGTAGAGGATTTCGGCGGGCGCGCCGGCTTTGACGAACTCCGTCAGGACCTTCCGGCCGTAATGATTGGGGTCCTTGATCTGGGTATGAAGCTTGCCGTCGGAAAAAGTGCCGGCGCCGCCTTCGCCGAACTGTACGTTCGATTCCGGATTGAACTGGCGCTTGCGCCAGAGGCCGAACGTATCCTTCGTGCGCTCGCGCACTTCCTTGCCGCGCTCCAGGATGATCGGACGAAAACCCATCTGGGCCAGAATCAACGCCGCGAACAGTCCGCAGGGCCCGGTGCCGATCACGACCGGCCGGGTAGCCAGGTGTTCAGGCGCCCGGGCTACAAAACGGTAAGTCGTATCCGGCGTCAGGGAAACATGCGGGTCATCGTGCAGGCGCTGCAGGATGGCCTGCTCATTGTCGATTTCGACATCGAGGCTATAAATAAGGAAAATCGAACTTCGATTGCGGGCATCAATACCGCGACGAAATATCGTATAATTCACACGGTGTTCCGCGCTGAGACCGAGTCGATCGAGAATGGCGGTTTTGATCATGCTTTCCGGATGATCGAGAGGGAGTTTAAGTTCAGTGATTCTCAACATGTAATTATTCCGAGGGGACTTTGGCTAAAGTCCGTGTATATGCCGGTCAGCTTGATGGGACGGGTATATTCTACCGTAATGATATTTTTCTTGTTAGTAGCTATTCAGACGCTTTTATTCTGTTATGCTTTTGATATTCCAAAAAGCCGGGTATAGAGTAAAACGAAACCATTTTACATTAATAAAATCCAGAACATGACTTCCGGTTTAGCAATGATCCGTACATCAAAATACCTATTTTTAATCGGTCTTATTGCCAGCGTCTATTTTACCTCGGGTTTATTAGGCCAGATGCTTAAAGTACCGCCCAGTAACGCCGGTGCGCTGTGGCCGCCTTCCGGCATTTCGCTGGCGGCGATGCTGTTGCTGGGCAAGCGGATTTGGCCCGGTATATTCATCGGCAATTTCTGTATCAGTGCCTGGGCCTTTGGCTTTAACGAGGAATCGTTGCCCATTTATGTAATAACCGGTTTTGGAGCCACCTCCTGTGCTTTAGTCGGCAGCCACCTGATAAGATGTTTCGTCGGTTTTCCGAACCCGCTGGTGGATGATAAAAGCATTCTGCTTTTTATGCTGCTTGGAGGCCCCTTAAGCTGTCTGTTACCGGCAACGATCGCCATGATCGCCATGTATTTGAGCGGCATCATCTCGGTCTCTGAAATTCCCGTCAACTGGATCAGCTGGTGGGCCGGCGACACCATGGGCGTTCTGGTATTCACGCCGTTGATGCTGATGGTTTTCGCCCAGCCGCGGCAGATCTGGCGCAAGCGTATGGTTTCAGTCGGCGTCCCGCTGGTTTTTACGTTTGTATTAGTGATTATATTTTTCTCGTATGTCCGGGAGGCGGATCAACAACAGCGCCAGCAAAAATTCAAAAACCAGGTGATTACCTTGTCGCGCGCCTTAAAAAATCGTATTTATGGCGACCTGCACGCCATTAACAGCGCCAGAACTTTTTTTATGGGGTCGAGCCAGATTGAAAGCAAGGAATTTGCATTATTTACCAGGCAGGCGCTGTCTCCTTTTAAGGAGATCGATTCGCTGATGTGGATCAGCGAATCGCCGTCCGGAACCGCCAATGTCGAATTCATATCCATACTGAACAAGCGGATAACCGGCTACTCAAACGCCGGACGGGCATTTCCGGCAAATCCAAACGATCTGCTCAAGGGCGATTTTACTTCTTCCGAGTTCGGCTATGTGCTGGTCGAGGGAAATAAGCTATATCTGGTGATGCCCGTGTTTAAAGAAGCGGAAACTGAAGAAAAACTGCGTCGGGGGATTATTTTAGCTGCCATTTCCATTGATGAACTGGTGCGCCGGGCGTTTAGCGAGCTGAATACGTCGGGCAGCTTCCTGACTGTCACCATGTCCAAAGGCCCGAAGTACGAGAAAAAAATTATATATTCCGATGCCGGTCATCAGGCGGTTAATGCTTCCGAGTATTATGTGTTCCCGGTCGCCGACCAGCAGCTGCGCTTGAGTTTTGTCCACGATTCGATCCTGGAGAATTCGCGTATTTACTGGCCCATGTGGTGGGTTTTAGTCAGCGGGCTGCTGTTCACCTGCTTGCTTGGCCTCGGGCTGTTGATACTGACCGGGCGCTATTTCCAGACTGAATCCATTATTGAAGAACGGACGGCGGCATTGCTGCAGGCAAAAAATGCCGCTGAAACCGCCAATAATGCCAAAAACCAGTTTCTGGCCAATATCAGTCATGAGCTGCGCACCCCGTTGAATGGCATATTGGGGTTTACGCAACTGTTGCAGAAAAAATCCTATTTGCCCGAGGATGTCAAAAAGCAGGTAAACATCATCAAGCAATGTAGCGATAATCTGTTAACGCTGATTACCGATATCCTCGATATTTCAGCGATTGAGTCCAATAAAATCAAAATCGATATCGGCGACTTTGACTTTGAAGCACTGTTATCCAATCTGATTGAGGTTTTCAGGCTGCAAGCCGATGAAAAACAACTGGTGCTAATCGTCAACAACGAAGTCATTCCCCATCACTTGATCGGCGATGAAACCCGTATCCGGCAAATTCTTATCAATCTGCTCAGCAATGCCATTAAATACACCGATTATGGCAGTGTGACCATCACCGCGAGCTACCATGACTGCAATCTAATCGTCTCTGTTGAAGACACGGGCTGCGGCATCGCCAAAAAAGATCTGGAACAGATTTTTTCTCCCTTTGTGCAAATCAGTACCACCGATTTTGTCAGGGAAGGCGTGGGTCTTGGCTTGGCCATTACACGCGAACTGGTCGGCTTCATGGGGGGCGAAATTACCGTCGATAGCCAGCCCGGCAGAGGCAGTGTTTTTACGGTGACTTTGCCCTTGCCGGTCAGTATAAGAAATCAGTATGACGGAAGCCGGCAGCATCGGGTCGAAGTCGGCCACAATGATTGCAACCGGGTCTTGATTGCCGATGACAGCGAGATCAATTTGCTGTTACTGGCTAATATGCTTGAGCAACACGGTTGTATCGTCGACTCAGCCAAGAATGGCAAGGAAGCGCTGCAATTGATAAGCGAACAACATTATCAGATGGCGCTTATCGATCTCAACATGCCGGTCATGACCGGCCTGGAACTGGTGAAAACAATAAGAAGCCAGAACAATCCATTAATCATCGCGGCCATCAGCGCCTATGCCGATGAGAATAAAATAACAGAAGCATTGAATGCCGGGTTTGATTATTATTTAACCAAGCCGCTCGATGAAGCTTATTTACTCAAGATGTTGAAGGATATTGCGCGGCAAGAGAAGGAGAGGGATGACATCAAGCCCGAAATGATTCAGAAAAGCCCTTTTCTGCCTATGTCCGGCTGATATATAAAGTTCGCAAATATAAACTGGAATTTACAGACGCTTTTCAAAAAACCGCGTAACAAGAACTACAAGAGCTTGCATCATGACAACTATCAAACTATCGCTTGGCTTTATATTGATATTATTAATGTCGCCGCTAAGCCGGGCGGCGGACTGGCCGGAGTTCAATCTGGTTAAAGCCGAGCCCGCGCGGTTGCCCCGGCCGGAGACGGTAAAAATCAGCCACGACCCCGTCTACAAGTCGGCAAAGGAATACGAGGCTTATCCGTTGTCGGAAATCCTGAATAAAATCCCCATGCCGCCCTCGTCGAAACCGGATGAACTGGTGCTCGTGTTTACAGCCGCCGACGGATATAACGTGTCCATGGCTTATCAGGACGCCATGGCCGAGCAGGGCTTTATCGCTTTCAGGGATAAAGCCGTTCCCGAATCTAAAAAATGGCTGGAATTTAAGTTCGGCAAACAGACCATAACGCCCGCGCCGTTTTATCTGGTTTGGCCGAAAGAAGGCCTGGACGAATGGCGCTATCCCTGGCCGTTTCAGTTGGTTTCGCTGTCATTGCAGCCCGCCAAAGCGTATTTCGGCGCCGCGGCGCCCGCTAAAACCGATGACCGGATCAGCAACGGATTCGAATTGTTCAGCCGCTATTGCATTCGTTGCCATTCAGTCAATCTTTCCGGCGGCGATGTCGGCCCGGAACTGAATGTTCCGAAAAACATTACCGAATATTTTCAGGAACAGGCACTGCCCCAATTCATACGCAATGCGAGCGCGTATCGTGCCGGCACGAAAATGCCCACATTTGAGAACCTTATAACGCCTGATGACGCACAGGATATCGTGCATTATCTGAAGCAAATGAAGCTGGAAAAAGCGCAGTAAACTCGATGCCAAACATAAACAGGGCCATTCTTCTGCTATGCTGGCAGGGAATGGTCATGCCGACAGCCAACGCAGTTGACTGGACGGCCAGTAATATTCAATTGCTGTACGGCAATGACTTTGAATTCGGTGATGATGAAAGAACCACCGTGACCGTGGAGCATGCGCATGGCTGGCGGCATGGCACAAATTTCTTTTTCGTCGATCTTGCCGACCGCAATGATATCGGCGTTGAAATTTATGCCGAAGTTTACTCTTACCTGAGCATGAACAAGGTGACCGGTCTGGATTGGTCTGCAGGTCCGGTTAAGGATATATCCCTGATGGCCGGTTTAAACATCAGCAACAAGCCTGAGCAGGATAACTTCAAAGCCTATTTGCTGGGATTCAGCCTGGATCTGTCCAATTCCCTGTTTGATTATCTGCAGCTGGATATCGCCGCTTATAAAGACGACAGCGTCAGCAATAAATACGGCATGCAGATTACGCCTGTATGGAGCTTGCCTTTTCAAATCGCCTCGACGAAGTTCAAGTTCAGGGGCTTTACCGATTTTCGTACCGGCAATACCAATGCTTCAGGTACTTTTCACATTCTTGCGCAGCCGCAACTGCTGCTGGATGTGGGCGATTTGTTCGGCTGGAAAAGCGACAAGGTTTTTGTCGGCACCGAATATTCCTACTGGCACAACAAATTTGGCGTAAGAGACGTCGATGAATCCGTGGTTCAGGCCATGGCGATCGGGTTTTTCTAAAAGCTCATGGAACGCCGCCACAAACTGTAGTATTTTTCCGCAAACTGCTTTGCCGGCAGGGGATGGCTGAAATAATGGCCCTGAAAACTCGGACACTCCTGCTGTTTCAGAAGATCGAATTGCTGCGCCGTTTCCACGCCTTCGGCAATGACGTGCAAGCCCAGGTGTTTGGCCATGCCGAGGATGGCCTGCACAATCACGGCATCATTCATATCGGTTAAAATGTCCCTGACGAAACTCCGGTCTATTTTTAATATATCGATCGGCAGTTTTTTCAGATAGGCCAGAGACGAGTAACCGGTGCCGAAATCATCCACGGCTATCGAAATCCCCAAGGCCTTTAAGGCCTTCATTTTAGAAACGGTATCGTTTAAATCATCAATCATCACGCCTTCGGTCAATTCAATACCAAGCAGATACGGCGCAATGCCGCTGCGGGTCAGGGCCAGCCGGACCTGGTCGACGAAATCAGGCTGACGGAATTGACGGGAGCTGACATTGACGGAAATATGCGGCAAATTGATGCCCGCCGTTTGCCAGGCTTTGATTTGACGGCACGCCTCCATCAGTACCCATTGACCAACCGCTAAAATCAAATTGCTTTCTTCGGCAACGGCAATAAATTCCGCTGGCTGCATCATGTTTTTGCCCGGTTGCGGCCATCGAATCAGCGCTTCCGCGCTCAATACAACGCCTTCGCCATCGACCAGCGGCTGATAGTAAAGCGCAAACTGGTTCCGCTCGACGGCAATGCGCAGATTGTTTTCCATCTTGATACGTACATCGGCCGCTTCCTGCATGCTTGGATGATAAAAACTGATGCTATTGCGGCCGCTGGCTTTTGAACGGTACATCGCGGTATCGGCTTGTTGCAGAATGATATCGGTGCCGACATGGTTATCGGGAAACAAGGCGATGCCGATGCTCGTCGATATTTGATGCTGGTAATCATTAAGAAAAAAAGCCTGGTTTAACGCGGACCTGATTTTTTCGGCGGCCGCGATGGCATGATCCGCCGCGACCGTCAAGCTGTCCAGATCGGGATGCAGCAATACCACAAACTCATCTCCGCCGAGGCGGGCCGGAGTATCCTCTTTTCTGAGCACCGAAGTCAGACGCGCCGCAACCTGTATCAGCAATTCATCTCCTACCGCATGACCCAGGGAGTCGTTCAGTAATTTAAAATGATCCAGGTCCAGAAAAATAACGGCGCCATACTTGTGATGCCTTTTGGCCACCGCCAGGGCGTGTTCGAACCGGTCCAGCAATAACCGGCGATTGGGCAAGGCCGTTAACGCGTCAAAAAAAGCCATGGTATGGATTTTGTCGGCGGCTTCTTTTTGCGCGGTGATATCCGAGAAAACGCTTATATAATGGCTGACCTCATCGAAATCGTTTTTAACGGCCGTGACCGTTTGCCATGCCGGATAGATCTCTCCATTCCTGCGCCGGTTCCATATCTCGCCTTCAAATTTGCCGGAGGTTTGCAGTTGGAACCGGAAGTCCTCGTAAAAGGCCGGGTCATGATAGCCCGATTTCAGGATGCTGGCGCTTTGCCCTTCGACTTGTTCAGCCGAATAACCGGTGATTTGGGTAAAAGCTTTGTTCACGCGCAGGATCCTGGCGTTCTTGTCGGTGATCATGATGCCTTGCAGACTTTCGAAAGTGGTTGCGGCCAGGCGCAATTGTTCCTCGGCTTTCTTTTGTCTGGTGATGTCGATCATGAAGCCGACTATTTCCGTAACCCTGCCGTTATTAATCATCAGGTGAACCACATCGCGCAGCCAGACGCAACGGCCGTCCGCGGCGACCATGCGATATTCAAATTCATGATTGCGAAGGTTCCGGGTTTCTTCCAGGCGATAGGCCGCCGCTGTTGCCCGGTCCTCTTTATGAAGATGCCGGCGCCAGAAATCCGCTTCATTCAGCCATCTGTCGACCGGATAACCCAGTATGCTTTCCGCCTCGTCACTGACAAACAGGAATCTGAATGACGCGGGATCCGCGCGCCAGACGATGGCCGATTGCGTTTGCACCAGTTTTCTGAATTGCTGTTCGTTGGCCGCCAGTTTTATATTGCTTTGCCTGAGTTCCTCAGTGCGCTTGTCGACTTCGGACCTGATGGTTTCGGTATGGCCGGTCAGTACCAGCAAGCCGATGCTCATAAAGCCGGTCAATACCATGCCTACGGCAAGCATTTGCGAAACAGACCAGGAATAATGCTCACTGAGAAATTCCTTATCGGGCGCAATCTCCAGAAACCATTGCTGATCAGCCAGATTGACGGCGCCGAGGACAGTCAGGTTTAGCGGGTCGGATAAGGGCTGATTGCCACTCGATTGAAACAGGGTGGATTGCAAAGGCGCGTTTGCGCCGTCGAAAAGCTTGATGATGACATGCGGAAAATTTGCCCTGTTGATGGTCTGTCTGACAAAGTCCTCAATATTGACAACCTCGACGACAACGCCTTTCAGCTCGGTATCGGTTTGAAACACGGGCAGTAAAACCATGAATTCCTGTTTGCCGGTCACGATTATTTCCCGGTCACCGATTGTCAACCCGTTCGCTGTTTCCGCCACGGATTTAAATTCGGCCGTCTCTTCGGTAATGGCCCGGTATTTGCTGATTAAGCGATGGCCTTCAGCATTGCCGGCGGCCTCAAGCCATTCAAGCCGCGTAATATCGGGATGCTGATTAAAGAGCGAACGTCCAAAAGTTTTAAAATCATTCTTAGATACCGGCTTCGGCAAGTCAACCGAGTCTTTGATCAGTTGCAGCGTCATCAGGTGCTGGCGCAGTCCGGTTTGCAAATCATCCCGGATAATCGTGGATTGAAGATCAATCACTTTATGCAGGTGTTCAACCTCTTTTTGCCGCGCGACTAAATAGCCGACCGCAAGCACTATGAAAATGCCGACTAACGGCACGCCCAGGGGGAGCAACCGTTGGCGCCAGATTCTATGGGAGCGATTAAAAATAATGAAAAACAGCGGGGTAAAGACGGCTATGCCGGTGCAATCGCCCAGCCACCAGGTTAAAAAGGAAAAAAACAGATCCTGTCCGATGATAACGCCGGCCAGAAATAACGAATACACGCTCAGCATGGCCGGCAACAAGGTGGCTACAGGGCCCGCGAGCAGGAAAAACAGAAAAATCAGCCGGGTTGAAATCAGGCAGTTCGGAAATCCTGCGTATTTGTTGACCAGAACTTTGCCCAGCCAGGCCCTCAGCACGCTATTAAGCGGATTAAGAAACGCAACCGCCAGTTCCGGCGGCGATGCCAGTAATGCCGATATATCATAAACTTCATAATGAATCAGCCATTCAGCCGCGAATATCCCCGGCAAAACCCGGTTACCCCATAACAAAACAGCGGCCAGGCCGATGCCGGCCGGCGGCCAGATGGTCGTAGCGTAACTGGGCGGCAATGATAATGGCAGCGTCAACCGGCCGACCAGATAAAAAATGACAGTCGTCGTAATGATAGGCAGCCAACTTTTAACTAAAATCTTTACAGAGGTCATCGGTCTCATTGATAAGCGGTTGTTTAGTTTTAACAGGAACCGGTCCAGGCAGTTGCTTGGATTTAGGTTGATGCAATAAAGTGCCGTTACGCGGCGACTATTAGGAACAGGAATGCAGTAAGACCCGCGATTGAGGCATTATTTCCGTTCCTGTTCAACGACTGCATGCATGGAATGAACGATAAGACAAGTCAATCGCGCAAGTTAATAAATTCACGCTCCCTGGCACCGGTGACATCCTCAAGGCGTTGATCGCGGCTTGAATAAAAAGCCAATTGCATCCTGCTTTAGGGGTTCCGGTGCGCGGCTAATGGAATAATCAGCCGCGCATGGGTTGAATATTAAAGCTAACTTAAAAAGTAGGCGGCCAATCTGTTTTTTTATGGCCGGACGGGCAAGCTGAGATAACGTGATGACTAAACCCGTATTAAATCGGTAAAATAGCATTTTTCATTTTTTCATCTTTCAAAAACAGAATGCGTACTACTCAATTTCCGCTCAATACCATTAAAGAAACCCCGGCCGATGCCGAAATCGCCAGTCATCAACTGATGATACGCGCCGGACTTATCCGTAAACTGGCCGCCGGTCTTTACACCTGGTTACCGTTGGGGTTGCGGATATTGCGCAAAGTGGAAAAAATAACGCGCGAGGAAATGGAAAAAGCCGGCGCGCTGGAAGTTCTGATGCCGGCGCTTCAGCCTGCCGAGTTATGGCAGGAAACCGGCCGTTGGGAACAGTACGGCCCCGAGCTGGCGCGTTTGAAAGACCGTCACGACCGTGATTTCTGTCTCGGACCCACGCATGAGGAAATCATTACCGATCTGGCGCGCAACGAAATCAAAAGCTATAAGCAATTGCCCATCACCTATTATCAGGTGCAAACCAAATTCCGCGATGAAATCCGCCCGCGCTTCGGCATTATGCGCTCGCGCGAATTCGTCATGAAGGATGCCTATTCGTTCCATCTCGATCAGGCATCGCTGCAGGAAACCTACGAGGTCATGTATCAGGCCTACAGCAATATCTTCAACCGGCTGGGCCTGAAGTTCCGCGCCGTTATCGCCGACTCCGGCTCCATCGGCGGCGCCGTTTCGCATGAATTCCACGTGCTGGCCGATTCCGGCGAGGACGCCATCGCCTTCTCGACCGGCAGCGACTATGCCGCCAATATCGAAAAAGCCGAAGCGGTCATGCCGGCCGGATCGCGCGTTCAGCCGACGGCGGCATTAACACTGGTCGATACGCCCGATCAGCATAGCATTGAAGAGGTCAGCCGCTTTTTCAATATTTTGCCTGAGCAATGCCTGAAAACCCTGATCGTGAAAGGCGAGGAAGAAGGCACGCTGGTGGCGCTGCTGTTAAGAGGCGATCACGAGCTGAACGCGATCAAGGCGGAAAAAATCGACGGCATCGCTTCGCCACTGACTTTTGCCAGCGATGAGGAGGTTTACAGCGCCTGCCGCTGCAAGCCGGGCTCTATCGGTCCGATGGGGCTGGAGATAAAAATTATCGCCGACCGCGGTGTGGTCCTGATGTCCGATTTCGTCTGCGGCGCCAACCAGGACGGCAAGCATTATCAGGGCGTCAACTGGGAGCGCGATCTGCCTATCCCTGAGCAAATCGAAGACCTGCGCACTGTCGTCGAAGGCGATGCCAGCCCGGACGGGCAAGGCACGATCACGCTGGCGCGCGGCATTGAAGTCGGCCATATCTTCCAACTGGGCACCAAATACAGTGCCGCGATGAAAGCCGATATCATCAACGAAGCCGGTAAAAACCAGACCATGATCATGGGCTGCTACGGCATCGGCATTTCGCGCGTGGTGGCGGCGGCCATCGAGCAAAATCACGACGACAAGGGCATTATCTGGTCGGACAGCCTGGCGCCGTTCCAGGTTGCACTGTGTCCAATGAACATGCACAAATCCGAACGCCTGAAGGAAGCGACCGAAAAGCTGTATCAGGACCTGCGGCAAGCCGGCATCGACGTGTTGTTCGATGATCGTAAAGTCCGCGCCGGCTTCATGTTCTCCGATATGGAACTGATCGGCATTCCGCATCGCCTCGTGGTCAGCGACCGCGGCCTGGACGCGGGCACGGTCGAATACAAGGCCAGAACGGAGCAGGAGAGCATCGAAATACCGTTTGCGGAAGCCATCGACTTCTTAAAAGCCAGATTGAATCGATAATTGACTGGACAAGAAAAAAATTAACTGTAGGGCCGAATTCATTCGGCCCAGGCGCGGCCGGACGGAGGCAGGTTGTCCCGTCCGGCTTGAGCCGGAAGCCGTAGGGGACGCGGTGCGTGCCTTTCCAGGCTGAATTTCTGCATGCCAAGGGACGGGAATGAAATAGGGGCAAATACAGAATTAGAAAAAATTGTACGTTAACCTCTATTCGCTGATGGCATTGTCCTGGCGGTCTAGGAGACTGTCGGATTATGATTCGTCAGGATTAGTAAAGCATTGAAATAATTTGAAAAATATTTTCCTAACAAAACGCAGTTAAAAAATTTATTTTTTCAAAATCAATGTCTTATGTTTTTGTTGATTTTTAAATTCGACAGGCTCCTAGCGGCTAGTGATGTGCCAGAGATTCCATTCCACCTCCTGAACTATGAATAAACCCGGCTTGCGCAATGATAGTCACATGCCATTACATTATGCCCAAAATCCGGTAAGAACCTTTGGTATTCAAAATGATCGTCACCGGTGATGAGGTTTTGTTTTCCCAGTACCAGCCGTGAGGGCCTTCGAACGGCGCTGTTAAAGTACCGCTGGATCGATTGTCGGTGCTCTCTTTAAAGCTTTTGAAGTACCCGGTCTTATCGCCTTGGGGTTCGCCATGAAAATCAAAATAGAGCTTGGCCCCGTCGGTCGCCCACGAGTACTCCAGGGATGCGCCTTTTACCAGATGGAATTTATATTCCAGACCTTCACCGGCAGGCACTCGTATTTTGACCGAATCCTGCCACTGGGGCTGGGGTTGCTTTTGCGTGGTTTCAGTCGAGCCGGCAGAGGGCTTGACGGCCTGTTTCTGGTTCTGGCCGCTTGTTTCAGCCACTTGCTGCGGCAGCCTCGGACAGGTGATGGCGAGCGGCTGGCTGGCGGCTTTAGTCTGCACCGATGATAAAGCGGTCAACCCCATCATTTTTCCTAAGCCGGTCGGGTCAATGCCGTATTCGGCAGGCAGTACCGCCGTTATTAAAATAGTACTGGCCAATACCGTGGCAGAAGCCGTGGCGATGAGAAGCGATTTCAGTGAGGGAACGGAAGGATTAATGTCATTCATGAGTTTATACGTTAATTAAATAACCGGTTAACTGGTAGCCGAACAGAATCAGGCCGCCTGTCATCAACAGCGTATTGGTCGCGGTCGAAAAGGCATAAAAACTTCGGTGCCTGCGCCAGAAGTCGAGTGCAATCAGGATAAACAGCAACGCCACAAACTGGCCTATCTCCACCCCGACATTGAAGGCTAACAGGTTCTTCCATAACCCCTCTTGAGGCAAGGAAAAGTCCTGCAATTTGGTGGCCAGGCCAAAGCCATGAAACAGGCCGAATACCATCACGGCGAGTTTGGTGTTGGGCTGAAAGCCGAACAATCGGCGAAAACCCCCCAGGTTATCGAAGCCTTTGTAGACCACGGAAAGCCCAATGATGGCATCGATCAGGAACGGATTGACCGTCACGTTGCTCAGCACGCCGAACAACAGCGTCACGCTATGCCCCAAGGTGAACAGGCTGACATACAACAGTACGTCCCGAGTGCGGAACAGAAAGAAAATCACGCCAAGCAGGAACAGCAGGTGATCGTAGCCGGTCACCATGTGTTTGGCGCCGATATACAGAAACGGCCCGATAGCGACGCCCTGGTTGGCCAGCAAAAAATGCTTGGTATTGGCATCGACGCCATGCGCCAGAACGCCGGGGCTCAGCAGAAATAACAGGAACGGCAAGCCCATAAGCCAGGCGGACCGTCGTTTTGCAAATGTCATCGTTTAAAAACCCTCTTGCAAGTGAGTGGAATAAGGTTATGGCTACAGTTTGACGCCACAGTGCTTCAGGATCAGGACCATGATGGAATAACAGCCGGCCGTCGCCGTCAGGGAAACCCCCATGCTCAGATAGAAGTTAATTCCCGCTCTAAGCAATAAAGACAAGCTGACGAAGAAAACCAGGGAAGGCATGACCAGCCAGAAAATCCCGGTTGCCAGATCCGCCACTTTCCCGGCATCGTGAGTATCGATATAAAGCCAGAACATGGCCAGCACGGAGGTGAGCGGCAGCGAGGCCAGCAAGGCGCCGATCAATGAATTGCGTTTCGATAGCTCGGCTATCGCCACGACCAACAGGCTGGTAATGACCACTTTGATGATCGTATAGATCATGTTGTGCCACCGCGATTGATTAATGCCTTCCGCATTGAACCGAAGCGTAAGTACAACCCCTTTGATTTTAGCGCTGTGTTATGTGCTTTTGCGTACATTATTATGTATATATCTTAAAACGCGACTTTCCAGCAACCGAATAAGTATGGGGTCCATTCGTTCATATTCATCAGGAATATCAAGGCAAATCATGCGCTTGCCTTTCAATAGGTTCTTGAATTTTTTCGATACCTTGTTTCTATGGCTTTTTTCCATAACAAATATGATATCAGCCCACTCAATCAAGTCACCGCTTATTGGCGTCGCCGCATCTGAATTTGTGCCGCAGCCAATTGCATTGATCCCATCATATTGTGAAAAGACTTCTTCACCTGTAGGGCTACGGAGTCTATTTTCGCTACATACAAATAATAAATTCATGAATAGCTTTTTGGTGCATAACGTAAGATCAAAGGGCTCATGTTAGCGCACATGTTTTCCGCCCAGGTCTGCAATGAGAGAGTAGATGCTCTGACGGAGACTTGGTAAGAAGCTTTGATCGATATTGAACCCTCCTGACAGAACCGTAGGTATGCCATCCGGTCTTTCGCTTTCGAGCGCATAAGTACCGACAATACCGCCGAGCGACTGCATTGCCAAGTTAATCTGGATATCTGGCTCAGCACTAACAAGGACTGCGGTGCTTGATTTCTCTACCGACTCGTACATGGCACCAATCTCGTTTGCGAAACGCTCAAGATCACCCAATTGAAGCCAAGCTTCAAAGTCACCAACAAAGCCATTGGTTTCGACCAGAACTTGGACGCGGACCCAATCTTCATCGTCCACCAATTGTCTTGGACGTAGTTCAATCAGCAGGCCTTGGGCATGGAGTTTCATGCGCTCTAACGCAAAGTTGAGGGGCGCGCCGCTTTTGGGCGTGTCCCTCTCGAACGCCGTGTTAGCCTTCTAGTCGCCATGAACACCAGCACGTTCTATACGACGTCTTTCAGCTTAATGTAAACCTCCATCTCCACATAACCATCTTTCCTCATGTCATTGAGATAGTGTTCCATTAGCGGAAAATCATCAGGTTCAAATCCACTATTTGGGAACCAATTCGAATACAGCGACATGTGAAAGCTACTAGTTCCTTCTGGTGCGCCTTTGTAGTGTGCAACAGCATATTGTCCCGACGGGATGACTACTTTGAAAAACGGTTCCACAATCCTAGCGTCAGGACTTACGACAACAGCCGCCTCGTATTTGCACTTTTCAGTAGGCGTAATCGCCGGATTATCATGGCAGAGAGCAAAGCGCCTCTGTTTCAGATCCTCAATGCCGTAGCTGCGTGCCCATGCTATCAACTTATCCCACGTCTTGAGCAAAGACGCGGACTCATAACCTGCCGGTGACGTCAGCGCGCAGGCTACTTCTTCTTTGATTTCTACTACGTTCACATTCATAAGCATTTCCTCAAATTGTCCTGGGTTATATGTCACCCGATTGGTGACAACTTGAGGATATAAGTCATTGGGATTGAAAGCCTTTCCATACTTGCTAAATATCTTTCCAATCTTGCTGTTTTCCGTGCCTACAGGCTTTCTTGTCTGGCTCGGACTAACCCCGAAATACAATTTAAACGCTTTCGCAAAGTTAGCGCTAGAAGAGAAGCCGGTGATAATGGCAATTTCGGTGATGCTCAGCTCCTTCTTAAAAACGAGCAGGTTGGCAGCGCGCTCAAGTCGTTTACGGCCGACATAGTCATTAACCGTCTCTCCTACCAAAGCAAGAAATATTCGATGAAAGTGATAGATCGAAAAATTGCTGGCTTTTGCAATTTCCTTCAAATCAATCGGGCGGTTTAGGTTCTCATGAATGAAACGCAATGCCAGATTGACGCGCTCAACATAGCGATTACCGGTGGCCTTTCTCATTCGGGATAGATTGTTCATTTTGTCTCTGGAAGCTAACGTGATGTATACGACATAAAATGTCTAATAATCTGAGGCATATGTCGTATAACTCCAGTTGTCTATTGGTAATTAATTGATTTTATGATTATCCCTGAACTCAATGTTCCAGATTGCGACAATAAATGCGACATTCAACCAAAAACCAGCCAGTGACCTTATTGCCCTTGATCATCAGATTCTAGGCACGCAAGGAAGCCGGAGAGGTCTTCATCCGCATCCGTCAGCGCCGGCCCGAAGACGGCTTGCCGGTACCGGTTCAGTTTCAGGTGCTGGAGGCCGATTTCTGCCCGGTCAGCATGAACCAAAAAGCACCCAACGGCAACGACATCGTTTCCGGCATCGAATTCAACGCCATCGGCAAGCGCGTCGCGTATTGGATGCATAAGAAGCATCCGGCGGAGAAGGGCGGTTGGACCTATAACGAACTGACCCGGGTGCCGGCCGAGCAGATCATCCATCATTTTATTCCGCTGCGCCAGGCTAATGAATTCTTATAACGAATATTTACCGATCCTGAATCAGCCTCAGCGTTTTCTCGGGCATTTTACCGGCCGCAGCCCCTTCCTCCAGATGCAATCGTGCATCTTCATGCACGGTGGTCATGAATTTGATCAGGCGCATCTCGTGCTGCATTTTTTCTTCAAAATCCTCCGCTTCCCACATCTGGTTGAGCAGGTGTTTGGCATGATGATGAATCGTGAACGCGACGGCCTCGGGCAGATGCGTATAGCTGGCGCGGATCGATGCTTTCAGCTGGTCAAGCGAGTCCAGATACTGTTTGTAATCCTTGATATCCTGTTTGCATTTGACCTTAAACATGGCCAGTTCGGCATCATGCCGGGTTTTGAGCAAGGCAATTTCATGCGCCAGCTGCTCGCTGCGTTTTTTCAGATCGGCTTCCAGCGCTTTTTCGGCCAATACCCGGGTATGCCTGAGCCTGGCTCCCTGGTCCTGATTGGCCTCTTGCCAGTCAAGATTCTCTTTTTTGACTATATGAAAAAGATTGACCAGGTTAAGCACCCAGTTTTTAAAAACACTCATGAACGCAGGACGACGGTGGCGATTTTTTGCTGCAGCTTTAACAGGGCTTCAGTGTCCATCTGCTTGCGATAGCGAAGATGCTCCTGTTGCAACTGCCTGAAAGTGCTTTTGGGCAGGTTTTTCTTAATCGCCAACAGGTCTTTATGGATGGCTTTCGATAAAGACCGGATATGCTTGCGGTTGTTTGCCTTTAGCAGGTGTTTTCTGTGCAGTTCATTCAAGTATTTTATTTTCAATGTCTTGAAATGAAACAGCTGGGTAATTCGGGCCTGTTGCGCCTGAATATACAGCAATCGGCGCTGCAGGCGCTGTCCGGCTGAAAAGTAAAACAAAACGGAACGCGCGATTATGCCAGGCATGCCCAGCAATGCGGTGACGATCAGCAGGGCCAAGGCGCTTAACAACATGGCTGAGCCCAGGTGCGCGACCAATTCAGACAAACCGGGGATTTTCAGCCGCAGCAACACTGCCGCCAGAACAAAGACGGGCAATGAAGAAAGAAACAGTAGAAAAGGGATTTTGATAATCAAAAAGATCACCGGAACAAGTCAAGGGAAAGTGGATTTTGGTTTAGCGGGCGATATTGTAGCGAATTTTTCTTAAATCGCGCATATGGCAGACATAATCTCCCGATGAAATGCGAACCAGCCCGGATACGGCGCGGTTGTAAAAATAAACCCATGCCTGACAGACAACGCCGTCATATGTGGATATGTCAGCCTGCTTTCTGATGAATTCATGCGGCTCGGGATACTTTGCCGAGCACTGTTCATAGTCGTCGAGCAGCTTAAAAAGCTCCTTTTTGTCGATGATGCGGTAGAGTTCTCCAGCCACACGGCCGCGGCAATGAGGCAGTTCGACGACGCCGGGGTAACCGTCGACCTGATAAAGCCGGCCGCGCAGGGTGCCCAGGGCGAGAAACTGGCAGTGCCGCATCATCACGTCATGCACGGGCAGTGCAAAAGCCTGCCGTAATGTGCCGTAGACAAATAGATATTCATCCGACATGGCTATTTATGATTTGACCGCGATAATGCAGGCGAAATTGAACCAGCGGAAATAGGTGTCGATATGCTTGAAGCCCGCCCGCTCCAGCAGTGCATAGTTCTCATCGAGGTGATAAGGAATCAGTACGTTTTCCAGTGCCTCGCGTTTGCGCTGGTTTTCGGCGTCGGTATAGCCGCTTTGGGATTTTTTGAATTGCAAATAATGGTCAATATACAGGCGGTTCAGCACGGAATCGTTGCCGAGGATTTTTTCCGATAAAAACAACACGCCCCCCGGCCTGAGCGCGGAATAAATATTCTTCAGCAAATGATCCCGCTCGATCGGGCGCACGAACTGCAGGGTCCAATTCATAATGATAACGTTGCACTCCGGCAGTGCGGGCAGGTGGCTCAAGTCGGCGGTCAGCAGCGACACTTTTCCGGCCTGTATTTCGTCGGCCAGTTTGGCGCGGGCTTTATCCAGCATGGGTTCGGAATTGTCATAGCCGATAAAATGCACGGTCTGCGGGCATTTCGGGTGCGTCGCGATGTGCTTGATAGTGGTACCTGTCGAACAGCCCAGGTCGCAGACGACACCTGAGTCCTCCGGCAGAAAATCCATGGTGATATCGGACTGGATGCGTTGAATCTCACTATAAAAAGGCACGCTTCTGGAGACCATATTGTCGAATACCCTGGCCACGCGCTCGTCAAACGCGAAATCTTCCGCACGGCCTGTTTGTTGAAATAATCTGTCTTCCTCTGTCATCTGTTCGGTTTTATCCTGATGTCATTTTTTCAGTATTATGCGTCAGCCGGCGAGTAATAGGCTAAAATGCCGGCAAAACGGATTGTCGTTTACTCGGTGGCGCGGGACTGAATTCAATCCGGGCTTAATGCTTGCTAAGTCCGGGGGATGAACGCATGCCGCGCTACAGCCGCTTGATTCGTCTATTTTACGCTAAATGGCCTGGTTGGTTATAGCTTCTGTAGGCAGATGCATTGCCTTACAATTTTTTCAATCCGCCGGCTTCTATTTCAATCGGGTGCTCCATGAACAATCGTCGCCTAGCTGTGAAAATGAAATGTATTTTTATATTGCTGCTGCTGATGATACTGGATATCGGCCCGATTCCAATTACAGCCGGCTTGGGATTGTTTATCGTGCTGTTCAGGCCGCTATGGTTCAAGACCTTGGTAGACACCCTTTACAGCGGTAAAAATACGCCTTGATGGCCGGAATGACTGTAGGGCATTAGTTTGAATTTCAGGCATTTCAGGCAGTCTATTAACGAAATTCGACAGCATGGGACCGGCTTATGAATCTCAATATCATCGATTATTTTAAAGAAGACATCTGGTTACAGCGCACACAACATCTTTCGCCTTTCAAGGCGGCAGTGCTGAAATCCACCAAGATCATTCTCCTGTCCGTGGAAGGGTTCGACCGTGATATGGGGCCGTTAAGAGCATCCGCCCTGACGCTTTATTCATTGTTGGCGATTGTGCCGGTTATCGCCTTGTTGTTCGGTATCGCCAAGGGTTTCGGTTATGAAAAGATATTAAAACAGCAACTGCTCGAACAAATACCCAGCCAGGACACGCTGGTGCTGAAACTGATCGATTTCGCGGAAAACATGCTGGCCACGACGCAAGGCGAGGTGGTGGCCGGTATCGGTATCATCGTCTTGTTCTGGACCATCATCAAACTGATCGGCCATATCGAGCGATCATTCAATCATATCTGGAAAATAAACCAGGGTAGGACGCTGGGGCGCAAAATAAGCGATTATCTGTCGGTCATGCTGCTGGCCCCTGTTTTATTGATTGCCTCCAATGGCATTACCGTATTTCTGAAAACCCAGGTCACCTGGCTGATAGATGCCATTAATCTGCCGGACGCAGGCACCTGGCTGGTGCTTAGAGCACTGGGTTTATTACCGGTCGTCATTCTTTCCGCGCTGTTTGCCTTTACCTTTATTTTTATACCTAACCTTAAAGTGGATTATAAGGCGGGCATTATCGCCGGGGTGATTTCGGCCGTCCTGTATCATATGGCGCAATGGGCTTATCTGAGCCTGCAAATCGGTGTATCGGAATATAATGCCATCTACGGCAGTTTTGCCGCATTGCCTTTGCTTATCGTCTGGATCCAGATCGGCTGGATGATTGTCCTGTTCGGTTGCGAGATCAATTTCTATCTGCAAAATTACCGGGATTATCGAGGCAAGCACAAGATCGTCGATTTAAGCTTTTTTCTTAAAAAAATCATCGCCTTGCAGGCCATGCATTTAATCATCAAGCATTTTGTTGAGCAACAGGAGCCTTTAAGCGTTATTGAAATTGCGTCAAGACTGGCTATCCCGGCTTATGTTGTCCACAATGTTTTATCGGAACTGATGCAGAGCGAAATGATCGTTCAGGCTAAAACAGAGGATGATGCCGATGAGGTTTATCTGCCCGCCATGGATATCAATAAAATGACAATCGCTTATGTCATCAATGCGCTGGAGCAGAGAGGGCAGAATCAACTGCCGGATCTCGCTGAGGAAGAGCAATTTATGAAGGTGGTCAAGGAATTCAGGCAACTGATTGAAAACGCCGAGCAAAACCGTCTGTTAAAAGACGTTTAGCTTACAGGCGGGCCTTCTTGTGAGGCAACTCAATCTCGGTGACGGAGCCGGCTTCAGGGTCATTGAAGATACTGTCATCCAGCGCATTTTCACCGCGCGCTATGATGCAGGTGACTGTGGCGTCGCCGGTAACATTGAGTACCGTGCGCAGCATGTCCAGCACCCGGTCCACCCCCATAATCAAACCGATGCCTTCCACGGGCAATCCGACCTGATTAAATACCATGGCCAGCATGATAAGGCCGACGCCGGGCACGCCGGCCGTGCCGATCGATGCCAGCGTCGCCATGCCGATCACGGTGACATATTGGCTCAGGCTCAGGTCGATGGCATAGACGTTGGCGATAAAAACCGTCGCAACGCCCTGCATGATCGCGGTGCCGTCCATGTTGATGGTGGCGCCCAAAGGGATGGTGAAGGCGGCGATAGAGTTATCGACGCCAAGACGCTTTTCAGCGACCTGCAAATTAATCGGGATCGTGGCATTGGAACTGGCCGTGCTGAACGCGAAAATATGCGCGGAACGCATTTTTTGAATGAACATCACGGGATTCAGTTTTGCCATCAAGGCTATCAGCAAACTGAATGTGCCGAAAAAATGCAGCAGCAGGCATACGATGACTGCTGAAAAATAGCCGATCATCGGCATAACCAGACCGATGCCTTGCTCGGAAAAAGTCCTGGCCATCAGGAAAAACACACCGATCGGGGCAAAATCCATGACCAGCGTCACGACTTTCATCATGACTTCATTCAATTTTTCAGCCGATTGAGCCAATTGCCGGCCCACATCGCCGGTCATCAGCATGGCAATGGCAAACACAATGACGAAGAAAATGATTTGCAGCATGTTGCCTTCAGCAAAAGCCTGAGCGGGATTGCCAGGCACGATATTGATGAAGACCTCAGTGATAGGCGGTGCCGGCGGCGGCGTGAAGTCGGACAAGGACTGCGCGTTGGCAAAATCCTTGCCGGGACCGATCAGGGCCGCGACGCCGAGCGCCAGTGTAATCGCAATCGCGGTAGTCAGGATAAAAAGCCCCAGCGCTTTAATGCCGACCCGGCCCAGGACGCTGACATCGCCTATGCCGCAGACACCGCAGATCAGCGAAAAAGTGACCAACGGCACGACCAGCATTTTCAGCGCATTCACGAAGGCGGCGCCGATAATATAGAACAAGCCGTTGACCAGATAAGTCTGGATAACAGCGACATCCTGGCCGAAGGCGTTGATCAGGCTGCCCGACAGCAGGCCGATGACCATCGCGATCAGGATTTTGGTGGTAATGGTGGTTTTATGCGGCATCAATAATAGCCTGTTTGATCCGGACGATCACCGGCATGTCCAACGCCGCGGTCCGGTCGTGCAGCCGGCATAAAGCGCCTCTAAAGCCCAGATAATCCGGCCGGTAAGGCATCAGATTGGCGATGTCCGGCAGCCTGAGGGAGCCTGCAAGCCCGCACAGCAATTGATGGGCCTTGGCTTGTTCGGAAAACCGCCCGATAGTGGTTGTATTCATGACTTGTGTTAATGAGCCTTTTTGCTTGTCCATGGTATCGAGCATGACGCCTTTGAAGCCGGCGTTTTTCAGCGAGGCGATGATAGACAGATCAGGTTGGGTATCGGCGAATAATACCGCGATCAAGTCATGTTGGCCAGTTAACGCTCCTAGTTTGGCGAGTGTGCCAGGCCAGTCGCCGCCGGGGAAAAAACCGATCTTTACATAATCGACGCCGGTGTCAGCCATCGCCCGGACGGCGTCGAAAACAAGCGTCGGTTGCATGGGCAGATCGCCGACCGTCGCACTGACAGGACAGCGCCCGTCGATGGCGGCCACGATCTGTCTCACGAGCCCGGTTTCCAACGCGCCCAGGGCGCCTTGCTCGGGTTGCTTCAGATCAATGATGTCCACCTGCGCGCCCAGCACTTGCTCGGCTTCGTCCAGGCTATTCACACTGGCAAGCATTCCGGTCATGCGGTCACCTTGTTTTTATGCGCGTCGATCACGGCCATCAGCCAGCCCCAGGCTTCCCGTTCCCGGTCGCCGGCGGTTTTCTCGAGGCCGATGCGCAGATAATCGATTTCGGATTCAATTTTCTCCAGCGGGAGCATGTTTAATCGGCTGATCAGGATCGCCGCTTCCAGCACCGAAAATTGGGCGCGATTAAAACCCTGAAACGGTGCGTGATTGACGCTATGAACGGTTCTGCAGAACAATTTTGGCCGGATCGGGTCTTCTTCCACGCGGACCAGTTCCACTTCGGCATGGGCCAACGCCGCATCCAGCACCCGACCGTCGATTTTCTCGGCCGGTTTTAACGGCCAGTCGCGCCGGCCGGTCAGGCAGCCCGCGAAAATGCGCACGTCGTCGCAATAGTTGATCACGGCGGTCCGGCGGGATAGCAGATTGTCGAGCGTCGTTGACGGGCGGAACGGCAGGATGATCAGTTCATCGGCCGGCGCGCCCGTGCCTGAAGGACTTTTGGCATGAATACCCATGGGGGCGATGTGGGGGGTGCCCGAATTGTTGACGGTTGTGACTATGGTTTCTTGGATCATTATTTTTTTTGCAAGGTGGAGCCTGCCGGTTTGAAGGTGTGCAGGTCGACGGTGGGTTCGGTCGTGTTGGCGGCGCAACCCCAGGTCAGGGGCTGGTCCTGGTTGAAACGCTTGCCGAGCTGCCAGGCGATTTCGGCGCGCGCCAGTTCGACGCCCAGGTAAAAGGCGTGACCACCGTCGTTTTCAACCTGCAATGCGGGATACAGGTCAAACGGATCGGTGGCGCTGTGGAAGCCGTCGCGGTTGAATATATGCAGGCCTTCGGCGCTGATCTGGACGCGGAAGCTGGGGTCGCGGATCTCGGCCGCCAGTTCCTTGATCTCTTCCAGTTGATACGGAAATGGCGAAATCTCATGCAGGGCCATCAGGCCCGGATCGATATGCTTGGGCAGCATGTTGTGCTCCTTGGCGGCGAACATGATGCGCCGCGCCAGGTCGGCTTCCTTGACGGCGCGGCAGGCATGCTTGCTGACTTCGGTGGTCAGAATGCTGTTGATGTTGAGTTCCGAGCAGATGCCCAGCAGCAGGGCGTTCATGCCCAGGGTGTCGGCGTGCGTGAGCTCGGTGATATTGCCGACGCCCAGCATCATTTCAATGTCGGGGTATTTTTTCCTGACTTCGTGATAGCGCACGATCGAGGCGGTGAAGCCGAAGTGCAGGGGATCCAGGATCGGGTCGACGATAAAGGCGCGGTGTTTGGCCTGCATGCCTTGAATGGCGCGGTCCAGCGACGCCAGATCTTCGTGTTTTTCCGGAATCAGAATCGGCGTCGATTCCACTTCGTCGGCGATCCAGAGGCTACTTTCGTGCAGGCTGAGCAGGTAGTCCGCGCCGGCTTTGCCGCCTCGGAGCAGATCGTCGTTTTCGAGAGAATCGAGGCTGACCGTGAAGCCCTCCTGTTTCAGCGCGCCGATGACGGCTTCCATGTGCGGAAAATCGGTGCTCGGCAGGCAGCCTATGTCGATGACGTCGGCGCCGTTCTGTTGATAGTAATAAGCGCGTTTGACGACTTCTTCCACGGTAACGTGCGGCGCATCGGTAATTTCGGCGAAGATTTTGACGCTGTAGCGGTTCAGATCGATTTGATGCGCCGCCTGGCCGAAGAATTGGGGCAAGTCTTTCAGCTCTTCGGGACCGCGCTCCACCGGCAGGCCCAAATCCTGCGATAACGCCTCCAGGTCGCCGCGGCAACGCCCCGGCACCAGAATTCGGTCGGCGCCGAAGGTATCGGTCAGGCGCCGGGCTATCATGTCGGCGGTCATCAGGGCGGCGACTTTAAGGCCCAGTTCATGCACGGTATAGGTGAATTCGGGCTGCATTTTTTCGAGAATCGCGCGCAGCTGTTTTTCCGCCAACCGGCCGGTCAGAAAGAGTATGTGTTCGCTCATTTTAAGGATTCAAGCCGTTCGTTCACTTTAAGGATCAGTTCGTCGACGCTTTCAACGACTGTCGTGTATTCGAAGGTGCGCAGCTTGGCGGTACCTTCCAGATCGATCTTGCGCGGATAAACCATGACTTTTCCGCCCGGCGCCGTCGTCTCCATTTCCGGTGCCGTATCGCAAGGATAGACAATGCTGGGCACCCGGCATTTCCCAGCCTGCGCATATAAATTGGTGACCAGGGAATCGGCGATCCCCAGCACGCACTTGGCCACCGTGTTGGACGTGGCCGGCGCCATGACAAAGGTATGATAATGGCCCTTGTAAAAATGCCCGACCGGCGGCGCCGAGGCGGCTTTATCGCGATAGACCGGCATTCTGGCACGAATTTCACTCAGGTCGATGCTGTACATTTTCAGCACTTCCTCGCCGGCCTGGCTGATATATAAATCGACGTCGTCCAGGGTCAGCAGGAAATTCAGGCATTCTTCTATATAATGGCCGGAGCCGGTGATGGCCCAGGCTAAACGGGGTTTATTCATTATTCGGGGGCGGATGGATTTCGTTATAATCAATAAATTTCTCTATTATACCCGAATAAATACACAGCAATGCGCACAGGAGCTTAAGCATGTTCGGTCATATCGATAAACCGCTCATTATGGGGATTTTAAATGTCACGCCGGACAGTTTTTCCGACGGCGGCCGGTATTCGGACGTCGATGCCGCCGTCCGGCAGGCCAGGCGCATGCTGGCCGAAGGCGCCGATATTATCGATATCGGCGGCGAATCGACACGGCCGGGCTCCGAACCGGTTGCCGCCGATGAGCAGATACGGCGCGTGGCGCCGGTCATTACCGCGATCAGGCAACAGGTATCGGCCGATATTCCTATCAGTATCGATACGACCTTAAGCGAAGTCGCCAGGGCGGCCCTGGCGGCTGGCGCCGATATCATCAACGATATCTCGGCGGGCCGTGATGACGAAGCCATACTGGCGCTGGCCGCCGAAACCGGGGCGCCGATCATCCTGATGCACAGCCAGGGCGCGCCGAAAACCATGCAGGACAAGCCCTATTATGACGATGTCGTGCGGGAAGTGCTGGCTGCGCTGCACCGGCAAATCGATGCGGCATTGAAGGCCGGCATCAAAAAAGAGCGGATAGCCATCGATCCGGGCATCGGCTTCGGCAAACGCAAGCAGGACAATATCGACCTGCTGGCGCATCTTGATGCGTTTGTCGCCACCGGTTATCCGGTGCTGCTGGGCACCAGTCGCAAACGCTTCATGGGCACCATCTGCGCGGTAACGGAGCCGTCTGAACTGGTGACCGCCACCGCCGTGACCACGGCCTTGGGCATCATGGCGGGCGTACAGATGTTTCGCGTGCATGATGTCAGGGAAAACCGCCAGGCGGCGGATGTGGCTTGGGCGATCAAGCAAAGTAGAAAAAAGATCTCGAATTGACGTGACTTTTAAGCGCAATTATACTCGGTGAAGTAATAACTTGTGTAATAACTATAAGGTCGCCGTTATGTTAAAGGTCAAAATTACCGCGATTGGAAATTCCATGGGCATCGTTCTGCCCAAAGAGGCACTTAATAAACTTAATGCCGAGAAAGGCGATACGCTTTATCTTGTCGATAGCCCCGAAGGCTATAAGCTGACTCCTTATCAGCAAGACTTTGAATCCCAGATGGAAACGGCCGAAAAAATCATGAAAAAGTATCGCAATGCTTTGCATGAGCTGGCTAAATGATTGAACCGAAGTGGGTTCTGGATGAGGTTGTTATCTCTGTTCATCAAATGCTTCTGGCAGAGCATGGCGGGAGTCTGGGGATTCGGGATAAGGCGTTACTGGAATCCGCTTTAGCTAGACCGAAGCAACGGCATGACTATGAGCCTGATGCCTCGTTATTTGATTTGGCCGCCTCCTATTGCTTCGGTATCGCTAAGAATCATCCTTTTATTGATGGTAACAAGCGAGTGGCTTTTACCGTCGCAGCCATTTTTCTGGAGATCAATGGTTTTTCATTTAATGCTTCCGAGCCGGAGACGGTCATTATCATTGAGCAGTTAGCCGCGGGTGAGCTTTCCGAAGAAGAGCTTCGCCAATGGTTCAAGCGTTCTTCCATTGAAAATTTGTAGGGTGCGCAACGCGTACCATTGGTTTTTGAATGAAACCGCAACAAGACCGAAATTTTGACTCCCTGATCGAAAAATTCGAGCAAAGAATCTACGATACGCGCAAGGGCGATTGGCGGCTAAAGCTGCTCAAGGAGGATCTTGAGGTTTTTTGCAAGGATGAACCGCTGACGGTATGGGATGCCGGGTGCGGGTTTGCGCAGATCGGTCTGTGGCTGGCCGGGCAGGGACACCAGTTGACGCTGTGCGATTTGTCGGAAAAAATGCTGGCGCGGGCGCAAGGGCAGTTCGCCGATGCCGGCTTGACGGCGCGGTTTCACCATGCGGCCGCGCAAACGCTGGCGCCGCAACTGCCGCAGTTTGATCTGGTACTGTTTCATGCCGTGCTGGAATGGCTGGCCGATCCCATGCCTTCCTTACAGGTGATAGCCGATCGGGTCAAACCGGGCGGCTCGCTGTCGCTGCTGTTTTATAACCGTAATGCCATGGTCTACACCAATGCCCTGAAAGGGGAATGGCGCTGGAAGCATCTGCTGGACGGCAGTTATATGGGCAAGGGCAAGAATCTGACCCCGCCCAATCCGCAGTATCCCCATGAGGTCATCGGGCAGCTTCGGCAATGGGGGTTTAGCGTAACGGTCCATACCGGCATTCGCGTGTTCCATGACTATCTGACCCGTGCCATTCGGGAGCAAAGCGATCTGGACGAGTTGTTTGAGCTGGAATACCGCTATTGCCGGATGCCGACTTATCGCGATATGGGGCGCTATATCCATTTGCTCGCACGGCGTGACTGATTTCCTTAAAAATAGTTTAAGTTATCGACATATCCCTATAAAAAGATTTGCATTTTATTTTTCATCCTTTAGAATAGCGCGACTCAAAGTCGGGTGCTTAGCTCAGCTGGGAGAGCATCGCCCTTACAAGGCGAGGGTCGGGGGTTCGAACCCCTCAGCACCCACCAGACTTAAAATACATTCATATCGGCCGGAAGTTATACTTCGAGACGGCTTTTTTCCGAATCATTCCTTCAAGTCAAACAGTCCGCATCATTATGCGCCGGATTATTGACCCGGTTGCTGACCGGCGTCAGCCGCATATCGTGGTAAGCCGCCGACTGGTCAAAAGACAAAACATCAACCGCTTCGGATTTTTTATCCAGCCAGTCAAGGTATTGTTCGGGTCTGATGACGACGGGCATGCGGTCGTGTATCGAGGCGATTTTGGCGTCGGCGCCGGTCGTGACGATGGTGCAGGAGTAGACGGTTTCCGTCTCGTTTTCCCAGTGTTCCCAAAGACCGGCAAAAGCGAACAGTCGGTTGTCGGGATAATGGATGTGATAGGGCTGTTTGCCGGACTCGGTACGATGCCACTCATAAAAACCGGTTGCCGGAATCAGGCAACGGCGTTTGCGGTAGGCCGCTCTGAACGATGGTTTTTCTGCCAGCGTTTCGGCCCGGGCATTGATCAACCGGTTGCCGATGCCGCGGTCTTTGGACCAGGATGGAATCAGTCCCCAATGCAGGTAGACGGCTTTATTGCTACCGTCTTCCAACTGTACGACGTTGAGGATTTTTTGTCCTGGCGGAATGTTATAGTCAGGCTGATAATTAGCCAGGCGCCGCAGACTGAAATGGTCAATAATCTGCTGCTCTGTCGCGATCAATACATAACGTCCACACATAAATGCACCCGGAACTGATTCAACTGGAAAAAACTTTCGACCGTTCTATTCTATCAAGGATTCCTGATCCCTTGATTGACCGCTGCGGGGTCGAGCTATGGATCAAGCGCGACGATTTGCTGCATCCGGTTATTTCCGGCAATAAATGGCGCAAGCTCAAATATATTCTGGACCATGCGTTATCATCAGGCGCGCATACGCTGATCAGCATGGGCGGCGCCTATTCCAATCATCTGCATGCGCTGGCTTTTGTCGGGCGTGCGCTGGGAATGAAAACGATAGGACTGGTTCGCGGCGAGCGGCCGGACACGTTAAATCCGACGCTGGCCGACATGCAACACTGGGGCATGGAGCTGAGGTTCGTATCGCGTTACGATTACAGATCACTCCGGCAGTATAAAGGCTGGCAGGATTTGCCCGGCATCGGTGCCGGGCAATACTGGCTGCCGGAAGGCGGGGCACAGGCCCTGGCGTTGAAAGGCGTAATGGAACTGGCCCTGGAGATCAAGTTGTCTTACGATGTCATCTGCGCGCCCTGCGGGACCGGCGCCACGCTGGCCGGCATCATTGAAGCGGCTCCGGAGCCGGCATCGGTCATAGGCTTTGCGGCGCTGAAAAACGCGCGCTTTTTAACGGCCGATATTGAGCGGCTGCTGAGCGGGCCGCGCGCTAACTGGCAGGTCAATCTGGATTATCATTTCGGCGGATTCGCGCAAGTCACTGACGAATTGCTGGCCTTTATCGATGCTTTCGAGTTAAAAACACAAGTGCCGCTGGAGCCTGTCTATACGGGTAAGATGCTGTACGGGCTTTACGATTTGATGGCCCGGGGCTGTTTTAAACCCGGGCAGCGTATTATTGCCGTTCACACCGGCGGTCTACAGGGGAAACGGGGGTTTGACCGATGAAAAGAGTACTGGAACCTGAATTGATGGAAGTTGAAGCGCAGGTCAAGGCTTATGCCGAAGCGGACTTCGAGGCGCCGCACAGCCAGTTTATCGAGCGCTTGCGGGCCTTTGTTGATGAACCTGATTTCAGCGGTACGGCGCTGGACTTAGGATGCGGCCCCGGCGACATCAGCCGCCGTTTTGCCAGGGCGTATCCCATGTCCAGGGTGCATGCTGTCGATGGTTCGGCGGCTATGATAAATTATGGTAAGTTATCGACAGCTGATGAGCTGAGGCCGCGGATAAATTTTATCCATGGTTTGTTGCCCGCTGTAAGCTTGCCGCAAGCCAACTATGACATTATCTTCAGCAATAGCCTGCTGCATCACTTGCCTGATCCCATGGTGCTTTGGCAGGTCATTAAACACTACGCGGGACCGGGCGCGCGGGTCGTGATCATGGATTTATTGCGTCCGGCGAGCATTGACGAGGCGCGGGCAATGGTGCGGGCTTATGCGGCTGATGAACCTGACGCTCTCAAACGGGATTTTTATCAATCCTTACTGGCGGCATTTCGCATGGAAGAAATCGCCGGACAAATAGCACAGGCTGGTTTGAATCTCGATATCGAGCAAATCAGCGACCGACATGTTTTTATCACAGGCGTTACATCCTGACGGCTTTAGGTATGGGTACAAAATGGACATAAACGAAACAGACGAAATAATAGATCTTCAAAAACCTGAGCTGTATATCAATCGCGAATTGAGTTTGCTGGAGTTTAATAAACGGGTTTTGGCACAGGCGAAAGATGAAAATGTGCCGTTGCTGGAACGGCTCAATTATCTGTGCATCTCCTGTTCCAATCTGGATGAGTTTTTCGAGGTCCGGGTGGCCAGTGTGTTGCAAATGGCGACCATGGATCCCAAGGCGATCGGATCGGATGGCTTGACGCCCCATGAACAGCTGGAGCAGATTGCGGTCAATGCCCATCAACTGGTCGACGAGCAGTATAGCGTTCTGAACGACATTCTGATTCCGCAGCTCTGCGAGCAGAATATTCATTTCATCCGCCGCAGCAAGTGGACGGAAGCGCAGCACAAATGGCTGGAAAATTATTTCAATGATGAATTGATGCCGATTTTAACGCCGGTGGGCCTCGATTCCGCCCATCCGTTCCCCCGCATACTCAACAAGAGCTTGAATTTTATTATTTCCCTGACCGGCAAGGATGCGTTCGGCCGCAACAGCGGCAGGGCGATTCTGCAGGCGCCGCGATCCTTGCCGCGCATCGTTAAATTGCCTGCCGAGGAAACCGGCAGCGGTCCGGCCGATTTTGTGTTTTTATCGTCGATCATCCATGCCTTTGTCAACGAATTGTTCACCGGCATGACGGTGAAGGGCTGTTACCAGTTCCGCGTGACGCGCAACAGCGACTTTTTCGTTGACGACGACGCCATAGATGATTTGCTGCTGGCCGTGGAAGGCGAACTGGCCATGCGCAATTACGGCGATGAAGTGCGGCTGGAAATCGATGCCAAGTGTCCTGAGGAAACCGTGAATTTTCTGTTGGGCCGCTTCGATATGACCCGCGACCGCCTGTACCTGGTGGATGGGCCGGTCAATCTGAACCGGCTGCAGGAAATTATTGATCTGGTTGAACGGCCCGATCTCAAGTTCGCGCCCTTCAAACCCGGCGTGCCGCCGCAACTGGCCCGCAACAAGGACATATTCGCCGCGATCAAGCGCCACGACATTCTGCTGCACCATCCCTTCGAATCGTTCTCGCCGGTCGTCGAGTTTCTGCGCCAAGCGGCTGTCGATCCGGACGTGCTGGCGATCAAACAGACGCTGTACCGCACCGGCGCGGATTCACCCATCGTCAGCGCCCTGGTCAAGGCGGCCAGGGCCGGCAAGGAAGTGACGGTCGTTATCGAACTGCGGGCGCGCTTCGATGAAAAAGCCAACATCAATCTGGCGTCCAAGCTGCAGGAAGCGGCCGTGCATGTGGTTTATGGCGTGGTTGGCTATAAAACGCATGCCAAGATGTGTCTGGTGCTGAGAAGAGAAGGCTCTCAACTGTGCAATTACGTGCACTTGGGGACCGGCAATTATCATCCTAAAACGGCGCGGATTTATACCGATTACGGCCTGTTTTCCAGCGATAAGGAATTAGGCGAGGATGTCCGGCGCGTATTTGCCCAGCTGACCAGTCTGGGTAAAGTGACCAAGCTGAATAAATTGCTGCAATCGCCGTTTACCTTGCATAGCGGACTGATCAGTAAGATCGAACGCGAAATACGCCATGCCCAAAACGGCAAGCCGGCAAAAATCATCATCAAAGTGAACGCCATTGTTGAGGAACAATCGATTCAGGCTCTTTACCGCGCGTCTCAGGCCGGGGTTGTCGTTAAATTGATCGTCAGGGGCGTCTGTTGTTTAAGGCCCGGAATCCCCGGCGTCTCCGAAAACATCGAGGTACGGTCCATTATCGGGCGTTTTCTGGAGCATGGGCGCGTATATGCATTCGAGAATGACGGTAACTGGGAAGTTTATGCCTCCAGCGCCGATTTGATGAATCGCAACATGTTCCGCCGCGTTGAAACCTGTTTCCCTGTTGAAAATAAAAGGCTGCACAACCGGATTTTGCATGACCTGGAATTGTATCTGCGGGATAACACGCAGGCCTGGATACTGCAGCCTGACGGCAGCTACCAGCGCTATACCAAAGTCGAGAATGAAGAGCCGGTACAAGCCCAGGCGATACTGCTGAATGAACTGTTGACCTAGAGGAATGACTATGCGCGAGATTGCCCAGTTAGGTGCCGAGGTGCTAAGACAAAAGGCTGAAGCGGTTGCGGATGTGCACGTCGCCGAGATTCGGCAAATCATAGCGGATATGCAGGCCACCCTGGCCGGCACGCAGGGTGTCGGCATCGCCGCGCCCCAGATCAGCGAGTCAAAACGGATCATGATTGTGGCATCAAGGCCCACGCCGCGTTATCCCCATGCGCCGCAAATGGCGCCGACGGTCATGATCAACCCTGAGTTTGAACCCTTGTCGGATCATAAGGAGAAGGATTGGGAAGGCTGCTTGAGCATTCCGGGCATACGGGCGCGGGTGCCGAGGTATCGGGAGATCCTTATCCGTTATACCGATCAGCGGGGTGAATGGCTGGAGTTACGGCTGGACGGCTTTGTCGCCCGGATTTTTCAGCACGAATACGATCATTTGGAGGGCAGGGTGTATCTGGACAGTGTTGAGGATAACCGGGATATTTTTTCCGAGAGTGAATATTTCAAGCTGATGGACATCCAAAGCCATTGAACGCATTCTGCTGCAGTCTGGAAATCCAATGCTGTCAAAAGCACAGGCTTAGCCATATTTAGTCATTCATCCAAGTAATTATTCCCAGCATCAGCATTTGTAAAGGCAAGGTTGCAATATCAAAAACAAGCGCGAGCGGTTCCTCATGATTGATGCTTGGTCTGACACGCGCCTTCCGGGATTCCGGGAAAAACAGTAGCTTGTTTGGTTTGTTTTCTACGCCTGATACGGAAACGAAAGCCATCATATCGATGTCGTCTTCGATCACTGTTGCGCTGTTTATCTCCGGGCTGGATCTTTTGATTTGATATAGCGCATGCAGTATCGATTTGTCTTTAAGATGCAGAGCCAGGAAATCCTGCTGTAGTTCAGGACAGGCGTCGATGGGTAAGTTCAGATGATCTGTGTGATCAGGAATTGACGTGCAGTATGAGAAATTGAAAGTAATAACCGGAACAGTCGATTTCCTTGATGTATTGCTGCAGTCGGAATGAATGAGAGTACTCGGTATTCTTATATATTCACCGTAAGTTTCATCGCCTACCAGATGTTTAAAATTTTTACCGGTAATATCATGTGATTCGTTGGGCCTGACCGATAGGTCAAATGAGATAGGCTTATGCTCCCGGGTCGCTGTGTTAAAGCCGGTAAAGCAGACGGTCAATAAATCGTCTTGGCTTAGAAAGGCACTGGTATTCTGTATTAAGTCGTATTGCCAGTAATTTTCCTGATTCTGCTTACCCATTGCGACAAATAATGAGGCGCAACCATTGAGTCCGATCAGAATGAATGCGGATAAAATCAAAATCTTGATATGCCGATGGCTAATGCATGCTATCAAGACTTTAATTTTTACCGGCGGCATCAGATTTGACTCATCATTTTCGCATTATTTTGAAGAGCTTTAAGTTGGGGTTTTGAAACAAGAAAGCGCTGACGAAATTTTAAACTCTGTCAGCGCTAAACGAAATACGAAGCTTAGTTAATTCTTGTGCCGAGAGTTCCGCCCGGCGTGGCATTAACGGCACAGAACTTGAATTCCGGGATTTTCGCCGCCGGATCGAGAGCCTCATTGGTAATCAGGTTGGCGCTGGCTTCGTTATAGCAGAAAGCCATGAATATGCTGCCTTTCTGGATGCCCATGTCAGCACGCGCATAAGCCGTAATCTTGCCGCGACGCGACTCGATCGTAATCAGTCCGCCGGGTTCGACGCCCAGTTTGCTGAGGTCTTCAGGATTGACGGAAACAACCGGATCCGGTTCGATCGCATCCAGTGTAGGCGAATGACGCGTCATGCTGCCGGTATGCCAGTGTTCAAGCTGACGGCCGGTAATGAAGATCAGAGGATATTCATTATCGGGCAGTTCATCGGCGTGTATGTATTTGGCCGGCACGAATTTGCCTCTTCCTGACTGAGTCGGGAAACCGTCCGTGAAAATAACCGGCTGGCCCGGATCGCCTACATGTTCCAGCGGATAAGTCAGCGAATCTTCGTTGTTCAGTCTTTCCCAGGTCATGCCGGCGATGCTGGTCATGGCCTGGCGCATTTCATTGAACACATCTTCAGGGCCAGTGTAGTTCCAGTTGCAACCCAAACGGTTGGCGATTTCCTGGATGATCCACAGATCCTGTCTGGCATCACCGGGCGGATTGACGGCCTGGCGACCCATCTGCACGCGCCGGTCGGTATTCGAGAACGTACCGGTTTTTTCATAGAACGCCGATGCCGGCAGAATCACATCCGCAAAACCGGCCGTTTCGGTCAGGAAGATATCCTGCACCACCAGATGCTCCAGGGAGGCGAACGCTTCGCGCGCATGGTTCTGGTTGGGGTCGGACATGGCCGGGTTCTCGCCTTCGATGAACATGCCGAAGACGTCCTTGTGCAGAATCGCATGGATCATTTCCACAGTCGTCAAACCGCGATCAGGGTCCAGTTCAGTGTCCCACAGTGTTTCAAATTTGGCCCGATTGGCAGGATCTTCGACAGGTTGGTAATCAGGATAAACCATCGGGATCAGACCGACATCCGACGCGCCCTGAACATTGTTCTGGCCGCGTAGCGGATGCAGACCGGTGCCGGGTCTTCCCACCTGGCCGGTCATCAAGGCCAGCGAGATCAGACAGCGTGCGTTGTCGGTGCCGTGAATATGCTGGGATACGCCCATGCCCCAGAGGATCATCGAGCCTTTTGACGTTGCATACAGTCTTGCCACTTCGCGGATCGTGTCGGCGTCTATGCCGCAGATAGGCGCCACGTGTTCCGGGCTGTAGTCTTTCAAATGCGCGCGCATTTGATCGAAGCCTTCCGTGTACTTGGCGATATACTCGTCGTTCTGCAGGTTTTCTTCGAGTATGACGTGCATGATGCCGTTAAGCAGCGCCACGTCGGTATCGGGGCGGAACTGCAGCACATGAGAGGCGTATTTGGCAATCGATGTGCGGTTCGGGTCCATCAGGATGATTTTGGTGCCCCGTGCCGCGGCGTTCTTCATGAATGTCGCGCCGACCGGATGATTAACGGTCGGGTTGGAACCGATAATGATGATGACTTCGGCCTTGCTGACATCGGAAACCGGGTTCGATACGGCGCCGGAACCCAGACATTCCAGCAGCGCGACAACCGATGAGGCATGACACAGGCGCGTGCAGTGGTCGACGTTGTTGGAGCCGAAACCGGTACGCACCAGTTTCTGGAACAGATACGCTTCCTCGTTGCTGCCTTTGGCCGACCCCAAACCGGCCAGGGCTTTTTTGCCTTTCTCATCGCGGATCTTTTTCAGGCCGTTAGCGGCAAAATCCAGCGCTTCTTCCCAGGTAGCTTCCCTGAACACGCGGTCGATCTCGCTGGGATCGAGCAAGTCAGTGGTTTTGGCCACGCCTTCACGACGGATCAAGGGCTTGGTGAGACGCAGCGGGTTGTCGGTGTAGTTAAAACCGAAGCGGCCTTTAACGCAGAGGCGGAAATGGTTGGTGTAACCGTCGCGACCCTCCGTATACAGGATCTTGTTGTCCTTGACATGGTATCGGATCAGACAGCCGACGCCGCAGTAAGGGCAGGTTGAGTCGACGGTTTTATCGGCGACCTCGAGACCGACATTGTTGGCCGGCATCAGGGCGCCGGTAGGGCAGGCCTGCACGCATTCTCCGCAGGCCACGCAGCTGCTGGCGCCCATGGGATCGGCGATATCGAAGACGATTTCGGAGCGGGCGCCGCGGTTGGCGTAACCGATGACGTCATTCATCTGCTCTTCGCGGCAGGCGCGCACGCAGCGGGTGCACTGAATGCAGGCGTCCAGATTGACGGCCATGGCCGGATGCGACAGGTCGGCTGCAGGCTGGGCGCGGCCGGGGAAGCGCGGCGCGCCGACTTGCATTTTTTCCGCCCAGATATCCAACTCGGAATCCAGTTTATACGGGGAATTGCCCTGGTCAGGCATGTCGGACTTCAACAGTTCCAGCACCATTTTCTGCGATCTGACGGCGCGCTCGCTTTTCGACTGAACTTGCATGTCTTCTGTCGGCATGCGGCAGCATGAAGGCGCAAGCGTTCTCTCGCCGGCGACTTCCACCACGCAGGCACGGCAGTTGCCGTCAGGACGATAGCCTTCCTTGTAGCACAGATGCGGGATTTCCTTGCCGTGCCGTTTGGCTACCTGCAGGATGGTTTCGTCTTGAAATGCTGACACGGATTCGCCGTCCAGCGTGAAATTGACCGTGGGTTTGTTGATATATTCGGGATTTGCAGCCATGAGTGACTCTCTAAACTTAAGCAGTATTTATTTCAATTCATCAGGAAAATATTTCATCACGCAGCGTAGCGGATTAGGAGCCGCCTGGCCCAGGCCACAGATGGAGGCGTCCACCATGACCGATGACAATTCTTCCAGTAAACTGGCATCCCAGTTCTTTTCCTGCATTAATGTTGCCGCTTTGGAGGTGCCGACCCGGCAAGGGGTGCATTGTCCGCATGATTCCTCTTCGAAGAATTTCATGGCGTTCAAGGCCAGTTCGCGGGCACTGTCCTGGTTGGAGAAGATCACGACCGCAGCCGAGCCGATGAAGCAGCCGTATTGGTTGAGCGTATCGAAATCCAGCGGGATGTCGCCCATCGATGCGGGCAGAATGCCGCCCGATGCGCCGCCCGGAAAGTAGCCGTAAAATTCGTGGCCTTCCTGCATGCCGCCGCAATATTCGTCGATCAGTTCGCGTACGGTGATGCCGGCCGGGGCCAGGTGCACGCCTGGCTTGTTGACGCGGCCCGAGACGGAAAACGAGCGCAGGCCTTTGCGTTCATGGCGACCGAACGAGGAGAACCATTCAGGGCCTTTCTCGACAATGTCCCTGACCCAGTAGCAGGTTTCCATGTTGTGTTCCAGCGTAGGGCGACCGAACAAGCCGACTTCGGCCAGGAAAGGCGGCCTTAACCGCGGCATGCCGCGCTTGCCTTCGATGGATTCGACCATGGCCGATTCCTCGCCGCAGATATAAGCGCCGGCACCGCGGCGCAGATGGATAGGCGGCAGTTTTTGCGCTTTGGAAGGCGGATTGTGTTGCAGGTTGGCGATTTCCTGGGTCAGAATTTCTCGGCAGCCGGCATACTCGTCGCGCAGATAGACGTAGATTTCATCACAGCCGACGGTCAGGGCCGCGATAACCATGCCTTCGAGGAAACGGTGCGGGTCTTTTTCCAGGTAGTGGCGGTCCTTGAAAGTGCCCGGTTCGCCTTCGTCGATGTTGACGGCCATCAGGCGCGGGCCTTTAAAACCCTTGACGATGCGCCATTTCCTGCCGGCCGGAAAACCTGCGCCGCCCAGACCGCGCAGGCCGGAGCTTTCCATTTTTTCGATAATGCTTTCGGCGCTGATCTCGCCTTCGAGGACGCCTTTCAGCGTTTGATAGCCGCCTTCGGCTGTGTAGCGTTCCAGGCTGATGTAATCGGTGACTTTAGCTTTGACAGCGTTATTTTCAACCGCTTCGAAGACGGCAGGCGCGGTTGCCTGATCTATCGGATTCTGGCCGACTACGGCGACAGGAGCGTGCTGGCAACGGCCGACGCAGGGGACTTTCTGGACCCGGACTTTATCTCCCAAGCCACTTTCCAGGGCATGCAGCAAATCATGAGCGCCGGCCATGTCGCAGGCCAGGGATTCGCAAACGCGGACGGTCAATGATGGAGGCGGGGTCTGGCCTTCTTTAACGACATCGAAATGATGGTAGAAAGAAGCTACTTCGTAAACCTCGGCAGTAGAAAGATTCATCTCATGGGCAAGTGCGACGAGATGTTTAGAGGAAATGTGGTGATAATGATCCTGAATTTTATGCAAATGTTCGATCAATAAGTCTCTTTGGCGGGATTCATCGCCCAGGAGGTTTCTTACCTCTTCCAAGGATGCCAGATCCACTGCATGGCCTTTCGGGCCTTTGCGTTTTTTAGTGGTGATTTGTTCTGGCGATATCTTTATAACTGCCACACGTATTTCCTCCAGGTTATCCGGTAAATTAGAGCTTAGAGCCAAATTTATTTGATTTAGTTCGGCTCAAGGAATAGGTTTGCAATCATGCCTCGGGCACACGGCAAAAAATATTACGCACTTTAACGTAGCTGTAATATTTCTATCAAGTCATCATTTATTAGGGTGAACATCAAAAACGGTGATATTATCAAATACTAATGTTCGTATCCTCCCTTGAATGCGCGTCATTATAAAATACTTGAGCAAAATTATCAGGAAATTGCGTTGAATCCCAATCATTTACTTACTTTCGCCGTCGTTGCCCGTTTCAGAAGCATCACGCTGGCCGCGCAACATCTGCATCTGGGGCAGCCTGCTGTCTCGGGGCAGTTAAAGTTGCTGCAAGGCGCGGTCGGAGAGGCGTTATACGAGCGTAAAGGTCATCATATCGAATTGACGCCCGCAGGCAAGGGCTTATTGGAATATGCCCAGAAGATGGACACCGATTACAATCAGGCAATCGATTATGTGCGCTGTTTGCAACAGATCAACACCGGTTTTCTGCGCTTGGGTTCCACGACCACGATCGCGAGTTTTTATCTGCCCCGGCACGTTGTGCAATTGCAGACGCTGTATCCGGGTGTTCAGGTTTTCATGAAAACCTGGGATAGCGCGGAAATCATTCGCAATCTGGGGGATCTGGATCTGGGGTTTATCGAAGGGCCGGTTGACGAGGGTGAGTTGCCGGGCAATTATGTCGTCATTCCCTGGCAGAATGATGAAATCGTGCTGGTGCTGCCGGAAGATCATTGCCTGGCGCAGACCTATCCCGAGAGTGTGCCTCTGGACGTTTTTACCGAGTATCCGGTGATCTGGCGCGAGCCCGGTTCGGGTGCCAGGGATGTCATCGAACAGGCCTTGGCGGCGGCCGGTATCGTCGCGCCTGTCAGCATCGAAGTGACCGGGGTTTCGGGCATTAAAGAGTCGGTCAGGGCTGGTCTGGGTATCGGCTTTTCTTCTTTTCAGGCGTTGCGCAATGAGGCTAAAGGCCTGGTGGCACGGCGCATCAATCCGCCGGATGGCTTGATCTGGCATTTGAATATTATCGCGCCCAAGCAGGTTCTTCAGTCCCGGGTGGCCAAGGCATTTCTGGAATTATGCCTTGGCTGAGTTAGTTTCAGGTTTTTTATTCGAGGTAAGTGATGAGGTTGTTGTTTGCTTTAATTCTGTCGCTGGCTAGCGGTTCCATGTCGGCCGCGCCGGTACTGTCGGTGACGGAAGTCGCACCGGGCGTGTACGTGCATTTGGGCGTGCATGAATTGCCCGATACAAAAAATCATGGCGCTATCGCCAATATCGGGTTTATCGTCGGCGAGCGCTGTGTGGCGGTTATTGATACGGGGGGCAATCCGCGGCAGGGCAAATCCCTGAAACTGGCGATCGAACATACGACATCCAAGCCGGTTTGCTATGTCATCAATACGCACGTCCACCCGGATCACATCTACGGCAATAAGGCTTTCAAAGCGCCCGGGGTTCAGTTCGTCGGCCACCAGAAACTGGCCAGGGCCATGGCGACACGAGGCCTTTATTATATCGACAAGGCGGCCGACCAGCTCGATGTCAAACTAACCGCCGACGATATTATTCCGCCGGATATAGCCGTTAAGGATCATCTGGACCTCGATCTGGGCGGGCGTACACTGAAGTTGACCGCCCATCGCGCGGCCCACACCGATAATGACCTGACCGTTTATGACGAGCGGACCGATACGCTGTGGATATCCGATTTATTGTTTATCGAGCACTTGCCCGTGATAGACGGCAGTCTGAAAGGCTGGCTGGCCGAGCTCAAAACATTGGAAAGCCATGCTTATAAAACCGTGATACCGGGCCACGGGCCGATAGTCACGGATTGGCCGAAAAGCATGCAGCCTGAAAAAGCCTATCTGGAAATGCTGCTGACGGAAATCAGGGACATGATCAAGCAAGGCAAATACATGGAAGAAGCCGTGGAAACCGTCGGTTATTCGGCCAGGGGACAATGGCGGTTGTTTGACGAGTTTCACCGTAAGAACGTCACGACCGCCTTTGCCGAGCTGGAATGGGAAAATTGAATTTATGTCGCCGGCAGGGCTGAGCAGTTGCCGGCGATTTCTTTAACGATTGGAGCTTTAATAACATGAAGATAGAAACAATTAAATCCTGGATTTTGGTTCTGTTGCTGGCGCCGGCTCTGGCTTTGGCCGCCAACGATGACGCCGACTGGACCAACAAGTTGAAAGATCAGTATTTTGCCGGCAAATCGATTGAGGAATCCAGTGATGTCATCGAAATCGATGCGCCGTACCGGGCCGAGGATCCGGCTCTGGTGCCCATAAAGATCGTCAGCAAGGTGCCTCAGACCCGGGACAGCTACATCAAAAAAATTCTGGTGCTGGTTGATAAAAACCCGTTTCCGTTTGTCGGCGAGTTTGAATTCACGCCGGAAAGCGGCAAGGCCGATCTGGCAATGCGGATCCGCGTCAATACCTACAGCAACATCCGTGCGATCGCCGAAATGAATGACGGCCGACTGATCATGACCAAGAAGTTCGTCAAAGCCAGCGGCGGCTGCTCGGCACCGATAGGCGCCGATCTCGACGCGGCCATGCAGCGTTTAGGCAAAATGAAATTCAGGCTCGATGACGGCGCTAAAATCGGCGAACCGACCCAGGCGCAGTTATTGATCAGCCACCCGAATATTACCGGCATGCAAATGGACCAGGTCACGCGGTTTGTGAAAAAGTCCCATTTCATCAAGGAAATGCGGATTTCTTTCAATGACAAGCCGATCCTGACCGCCAAAACCGATATCGCGATCAGCGCCGACCCTAATTTCCGGTTTTATTTTGTGCCGGACAAAGCCGGTGTGTTGAAGGCCGAGGTTGCCGACACCTCATGTGAAAGCCCGACCAGTCGCGGCGCCTGCACGGCCGGTAACAGTTTTAGTGAAACCTATACGCTCAATCCCTGATTTTGAGCTATTGGTGGATTGTTGATTAACCACGAAGGACACGGAGTTCACGAAGAAACTCATGTAAAGAAACTTCATGGACTCCGTGCTCTTCGTGGTGTTATGTCAAGTTAACTGCAGTGCGGCCAGTCATCGCCGCTTGACCCCGCTATTTGACGAAACAGCTTTTTTCAGCGTATTTCTCGGCTTCCTTAAGCCGTTGGCGCAGATCCTTGCCTCGGGCCGGATCGCGGAAAGCGCCGCCGCTCTCGCCGGGCATTTTTTGCAGGTATGTAACGGTTTGCGCGGCTTCGTATTCCTCGAATGTCAGTTTCTCGGCAATTTTATCGATTTTACAGCCGCAGGCGTATTGGGTGATGTAATTCAGGCCGCCGTGCTTGGCTACGCAGTTCAGAACATACTCGACGCGATCCCGCGTGGGAAAATCATTGACCCTAGGCGCCTGTTCGGCCGCAGTCGGCTCGTCGGCTTTTTCCTGTGCCGTGGTGCAGGCGGTTATGGCGGCGAGTAAGGCAATGGTTAAAATTGAGTTTATATAGTTACGTTTCATTGAAGTAATCTTATTCCCATAAGTCAGTAAGTGAAAAAGTATGCTCGGCGAAAGGAGCGATGGCGATTGATTCGTTGTCGGCGTGCGCGCCCGTCAACAGCCAGTGCCCATCATGCAGTTCATACGCTTCCAGTGTTCGCAGAACCGGGTCGACCAGCCATAGATGATTGATGCCCAGTTCCGCATAGATCGGCATTTTAACAATTCTGTCAATGCGTGTGGTCGTCGGCGACAGTATTTCGCAAATCCAGTCAGGAGGTGTTTTAAAACATGCCGTTTTTGGCAGTGCCGGCATCCGCTGACGGCGCCAGCCGACCAGGTCCGGGACAAGTACATGCGAATCCAGGTGGCATACGGGTTCGTCAATAATCCACCAGCCGCCAGCCCCGTCCTGGCCTTGTTGAAAGGACGAAACCAGTTCAGCACTCAGCGATGAAGAAGCCAAAGCGTATCGGGTCGCGGATTTTGGGCGCATTTCCAGACGGCCGTGAATGATTTCACCGACCATGTTTTCCGGCAGGTCGATGATATCCTGGTAGCTGGCTTGCTTGTTGACCGTCTTTGTCATAATGTTCTATTGGCTTATTGCTCAACGGCAAAATCAACAATTTGTTTTAATAACGTGTTCATTTCAGTCGAGAATTGGTTCAGTTCCGGGTTCTCCGTGTCAGTAGGCAATAAATGCGTTGATACGATGGTTTTGTCCCGGAAAGTATACATGACCACATTGCAGGGCATGTGCCTGACTGAATGCGGGGACATTAACAACAGGGTCTTCGCGTGCGTTAAATTGCAGAACTGGATGGTGTCGTAATCGGGAAAATCCTTGGTGCCCCGATCGCGTATGACTTTGCCGATGCGGCTGTGCCCGGTTATTCTGAAATTGTTCTCGGCGATCGCGACTTCCAGTTCAGCCAGGACCTCATCATAGGGTTTGCTTGTTTCCACCTGGTAATACGGGATAAACTCGCCCGGCGGTTGCGGTGCGCATCCGGTAATCAATAACAGGCAACTGAAGGCAACGAATTGTCGGATCATCTACAGGTCACATCATTCAAGATTAAACAAGCTTAGCATTATGAACAGTCAAACAAAAGTAACAGGCGTTATTCTCGCCGGTGGTCTGGCCCGGCGCATGAATAACCAGGACAAAGGATTGGTGAACTTCAAAGGCCGGCCGATGATCAGCTATGCCATTGCCGCGCTGTCGCCCATGGTTGATCAGCTGATCATCAATGCCAATCGTAACATGGAGCAGTACCGCCAGTTTGGCCTGCCCGTCGTTGCCGATCAAACCGACAGTTTCGACGGACCTCTGGCGGGGGTGTTGACGGCTATGATTTATGCCAATGCCGACGTACTGGTTGTCATGCCGTGCGATTCGCCGCTGGTTACGACTGAACATTTAGAAAAACTGCTGTCAACGCGCGCCGAACAAAATGCCGACGTGGCCGTCGCCTTTGATGGCGAGCGCCTGCATCCGGTTTTTCTGGCTATCAAGAGCACGCTGAAAAACAGCCTTGAAGCCTACCTGGCCAGCGGCCAGCGTAAAATCGATCTGTGGCTGGAGCGGCAGAATATGGTGAAAGCGGACTTCAGCGATACGCCCGAGATCTTTATGAACATCAATACCATGAATGAATTGACCGCGCTGGAGGCCGACGATAATGACTGAATCCTATCAGCCGTCAATGACCGACGCGGGCCTGAGTTTTTCCAGGCCGGCGGTTGCCATCGATGAACACGGCGAGTCGAGAGAGATTGAACTGGTCGGCGAGCGGGCGCTGACGATTTATGTCGATAAACAGGAAATCGTCACGCTGATGACCATCGGCACGCATCCCGAGTTGCTGACATTGGGCTACCTGAAAAACCAGGGTTTTTTCGAAGACATCCGGGAAATCAAGGTAGTGCAGGTGGATTGGGAGACTGAGGCGGTAGCCGTGGTCACTGACCACAGACACAGCGATTTTTCCGAGCAGATGGCGCAACGTACCGTCACAACCGGGTGCGGGCAGGGTACCGTGTTCGGCCGTCTGATGGAAAAATTAAAACGGATCAGAGTGCCGGAAAGCTCAACCAGGCAATCGACCCTCTACGGCATGCTCGATAGCCTAAGGCAGTACAACGAGATTTACAAGAAGGCCGGCGCCGTCCACGGCTGCGCCCTGTGCAGCGGCAGCCATATCGATTTTTTTGTCGAAGACGTCGGTCGGCATAATGCCGTCGATGCCATCGCCGGCTATATGTGGCTGAACGGGATTTCCGGCGAAAACAAGATTTTTTATACCACCGGGCGCCTGACCTCGGAAATGGTGATCAAGGTTTCGCAAATGGGCGTGCCGGTTTTATTGTCGCGTTCCGGCGCCACGCAGATGGGTTTGGAAATGGCCCGGCAATCGGGCGTTACCCTGATCTCCAGAGCCAAAGGCAAGCATTTTCTGGTTTTGAACGGCGCTGAAAACATCGAGTTTGATGCCGTTAAAGCCGACTGATGCTATTGGCTGTCGATGTTGACTATCGGGACGCCCATGCGTTCATTGCCGGCATTGCTTTTGAAAACTGGCAGGATGCCAGTGAACAAAACGTGTTCAGAAGCCAGCTCGGAAACATTAAGGCGTACAGGCCCGGGCAGTTTTATCGCAGGGAGCTGCCTTGCATACTGAAACTCATTGAAGAGCACCAAATCGTGCCCGATGCCATTATCATCGATGGCTTTGTTTATCTGGACGGTAAATCAAGACCGGGCCTGGGCAAATATCTGTATGACGCCTTGCACGAAAAAATCAGCGTGCTGGGTGTCGCTAAAAAACCATTTAAAGGCATAGCCAGGGAATGCGAACTCTACAGAGGGGCGAGTAAAAAGCCGCTCTATGTCACCAGTGCCGGCATGCCGCTTACAGACGCCAAACAGCACATTAGATCCATGCACGGCCCGTACAGGATACCGACGCTGCTGAAGAAAGTGGATCAGCTATGCAAAACCATGCCGTAGCGAAAAGGCCGGTAAGGTACGCGAAAATCCCAAAACAGCTTTGTCTTCGGCGCTCATCGCAATCGATGCAGACGGACGAATTTGTTTTCAGCGGTCAGTTCCATTTCAAAATAGCCGTTGATGCCCTGGCGAGTCAGAAACGGCTGAATATTGCCGGCGGGAAAAGCGATTCTTCTGCCGTCGTCGGCAAGCACGGAAATGTTTTTGGCAAGACCTTGATAAACCTTAAGGCATTGTTCGCGGGAAAGGCTGAGAGAAAAGCGGATGAACTGGTGTTGAGGCATGGACTCAGGAAAGCCGGGCAGCGGACTGCCCGGCTTGTGGATAGATTAATGTTGGCTTTGCAGGGCGGCAATGCGCTCTTCCAGCGGAGGATGGCTCATAAACAGTTTTCGCACGCCGCCGCCGTTGATGCCGAAAGCCGCAAACTGGCCGGGCAGGTCCTCGGCTTGTCCGCGCTGCAGGGCACGCAGCGCGCCGATCATTTTTTGGCGCCCGGCCAGATTGGCGCCGCCGGCGTCAGCTCTGAATTCCCTGTAGCGCGAGAACCACATGACCAGCATCGTGGCCAGAAAGCCCAGGGCAATTTGCGCAACCATCTGCACGATGAAATAAGCCGGTCCGTACCCCTCTTCGGTTTTGAACACCGTGCGGTCGACCACATGGCCGATCACGGTGGCGAAAAAGTAAACGAAGGTGTTTACCACGCCCTGCATCAACGCCATCGTCACCATATCGCCATTGGCGACATGGCTGATTTCGTGGCCGACGACCGCTTCCACCTCATCGGCATTCATGTTTTGCAGCAGGCCGGTGCTGACAGCGACCAGGGCGCTGTTTTTGTTCATGCCCGTAGCAAAGGCATTCGGTTCCGGGGTCTGGAAAATACCGACTTCCGGCATGCCGATGCCGGCTTGTTGCGCCAATTTGGCGACGGTATCGACCAGCCATTGTTCGGTCCGGTTCTGCGGAGATTCGATTACGTGCACGCCCATCGCGTTTTTAGCGGACCATTTGGACATGGCCAGTGAAATTATTGAACCTGTCATGCCGATGACTGCCGAAATGATCAACAAGGCGTTCAGGTTAAGATCCACGCCCTGAGCATCCAGCATGCCGCTTAAACCCAGGACATTGAAAACGATACTGATGACAACCAGTATCGCCACGTTGGTAGCAAGGAAAAGAAAAATACGCATCATAATTTATGACCTGTAAGTATGGGAAATTTTCCAAGGATATGGGTATGAATCAAATTAATTCAATAGCGTTCCGCGGTGATAATATAAAAATTTATTTATGGAGGGCATCGTCATGTTTTTTAACAAAATAATAGTGTCCGGCCTGCTGCTGTTCAGTGCCGGTCCGGCTTTTTCACAACCGGGCCGGCATCAGGATGTCATCGAGCAATTGCAGTTGCCGGCCGGATTCCATATTTCTATTTTTGCCGACAATGTTCCCAATGCCCGGTCGCTGGCATTAGGCGATAACGGCACGGTTTTTGTCGGCACGATGCGCCAGGGCGCTGTTTATGCCGTGCAGGATACCAATGGCGACGGTGTCGCCGACAAACGGCATGTCATCGCCAGGGATTTATATATGCCCAATGGCGTGGCCTATAAGGATGGCGCGCTTTATGTGGCGGAAGTCAATCGCATCATTCGTTTCGATGACATCAACAAGCGCCTGAATAATCCCCCCAAGCCGGTCACGGTCTACGATAAATTGCCCTCGGATCAGCATCACGGCTGGAAATACCTGCGCTTTGGACCTGACAACAAACTCTATACAGCGGTCGGCGCGCCTTGTAATATCTGTAACCCTGAAAAAGAGATCTACGCCTCGCTGGTGCGGCTGAATCCAGATGGCAGCGACTTTGAGATTATCGGCCGCGGCATCCGGAATACCGTCGGTTTTGACTGGGAGCCGGTTTCGAAAACCTTGTATTTTTCAGAAAACGGCCGCGACTACATGGGCGATGACAGGCCGCCCGACGAAATCAACCAATGGTCTGTTAAAGGCGAACATTTCGGCTATCCGTATTGCCATGGCGGCGATATACCGGATCCCGAGTTTGCCGGCGACAGAAAATGCCGGGAATTCACGGCGCCGGTCTGGAAAATCAAAGCGCATATGGCGGCTCTGGGCATGCGTTTTTATCAGGGCGATCTGTTTCCGGCCGACTTTAAAAACCAATTGTTCGTCGCGCAGCACGGTTCCTGGAATCGCAGCAAGCCGCATGGCTATCGCGTGGTGCTGATAAAATTCAGGGAGGGCAAGCCAGTCTCGGAAGCACCGTTTGTCAGCGGTTGGCTGACCAAAGAAGACAAGGTGCTCGGGCGCCCCGTGGATGTACTGGAAATGCCGGATGGCAGTGTCTTGATCAGCGATGATGAGCTGGGCGTCATCTATCGAGTGAACTATAAAAAATAACCCGTATCAGGTAAACGGAATGAAAAAACAATTTGAGATTATTGACAGGGAAGTTGGTTACCAAGGGTTCTTCAGGCTGGAAAAATACCGCTTGAAACATACCTTGTTCGCCGGCGGCTGGAGCGCCGAGATAGAGCGCGAGCTGTTCATGCGCGGCAATTGTGTCGCGGTTTTGTTATACGACCCTGATGCCGATAAAGTCGTCTTGATCGAGCAGTTCCGGGTAGGCAGCCTTATGCGCCCCGAGAAAGCCTGGATGCTGGAAATTGTCGCCGGCGCCATGGAGGAGGGCGAGACGGCCGAGGAAGTCGCTTACCGCGAGTCGATGGAAGAAGCCGGTTGTGAAATTCAGGAATTGATGGTCATTAATGAATTCTATACCACGCCGGGCGGTTCTTCCGAATGGATCACCCTGTTTTGCGGCAAGGTCGACAGTACCCATGTCGGCGGTATTCATGGCCTGGATCATGAGCACGAGGATATTATGGTGCGCGCCGTGCATTTTGACGAGGTCTATCAGATGCTGGAGGACCGATTGATTGAATCCGCCATTCCCATTGTTGCCATTCAGTGGCTGGCTTTACACAGAGAGCAGCTTAGGCAGAAGTGGGTCAAATAATTTTACACCTGATGTGCTTGGTAAAAGCTGTTAATAATCAAGTAAATAAGGGTTGTAAGCGGGGTGGTTGCCCGTGCATGAGGCGCAACGTGAGATCGGGTTGCCAAATCAGGTCTTGTAGCTAAAAGTATATATAATCAAAGAACTAAATAATCTTTGTCAGGCGATATATGAGCTTAAGTGTCGGTAAATTTTACACTTACCGATAAGCGGTCGGCAGGGTTCAGCCTCAACATTATAGAAAATAAGGCAATTACAGTTCTGGCACGCAACATGCTCTAAATCAATCTCGTGCAACACAGAGTGGAGAGTGGCATGAGTTGGAACACAGTAATGATCGTCGTACTGCTAACCCTTTGTTCTTTTTGGGCGCAAGCAGCCAAGGTTGACCATAAGGCGGCAAGCATCCGAAAAATGGCTGTAGCCTACGAGCATGGCCGCGGCGTTAAAAAAGATTACAGAAAAGCTTTCAAGTATTACTGCCGGGCCGCCTACAGGGGCGATGCGATCGCGTCCTATCATCTCGGTTTCATGTATTTTTACGGGCGCGGCGTGCCGCGCGACCTGTCGCTTTCAATGTATTGGTTCCGCCAATCCGCCGACAAAGGGGATGCTTATTCCCAGCGCATGGTAAAACACCATAAACATGTCAAGCCCGTTTACGACTCGGCCTGTGACCCGGAGTCGAGGGTGGCGCGCCGGCCGTATGCCAGCCATGCCAAGCGCAAAATTGTCGAGTCCTGGGTTAATAAAATAGCACCGGCATACGGCATCGATCCCAAGTTGGTACTGGCTGTCATCCAGGCTGAATCAGCCTTCAATCCCAGGGCTTTATCCAATAAAAACGCTCAGGGACTGATGCAACTGATCCCGGCGACGGCTGAACGCTTCGGCGTCAGGGATGCCTGGAACCCGGTTCAGAATATCAAAGGCGGCACGGCCTATCTTAACTGGCTGATCCACCATTTCTCCGGCAATGTAGAGCTGGTATTGGCCGCCTATAACGCGGGCGAAGGCGCGGTCGAACGCTACCATGGCGTGCCGCCTTATGAAGAAACCCAAAATTATGTCAAACGTATCCTGTCCCGGTATAAGAAAAGAATGCATCCGATACCCGTAAGGCAAGTCGGCAAACCGCTTCCGTTGCATCAGGCCGTCGTTCAGGACAGGCCGGCGGCTGATGGTTGATTAGTTTAACTCGGCCAGCGCCAGGGAGAGTTCGCGGCTGAATTCGGCGAGCAGCGCGCTCAATGCCTTGACCGTGCCGGCATGCGAGGTGTCAGCGAGCGGCTGTTCGATTTTGGAGCGGCCATGGGTCAGGATTTGGTGGTTTTGTTCATTCATGATGGCCCAACCGGCTTCCAGGTTGGCGGATTGACCGGGCCGCGTATCGAACCGGACCACATCGATAATCACGCGATAGTCGACCGAGCCGAATGCGCCCCAGGGATAGGAGCGAACGATATCGGCCGGCAGCAGCAGGGAAAGATTATGCGTTAATACCCGGGTCATGTCGTCTTTTAACGGTGCGGCCCATTGGTGAAACGCGGCGATTTCTATGGTGTTGGCCGGGGTGCGGGTCACTATTTTCTGGCGGTCTATCAGGGCCGGGATGGAGAGGGGACCAACGCCGATCAACTGTTTTTTGACTGCGCCTGTTGTCGCTGGCGCGGACTCGTCTAACGGTTCCAACACATAAAACTGCGTCGGCGGCGTCGACGCGCAGCCCGACAGCAGCAGACTGGCAACGATTATCCATTTTGAAAATTGCATGCGTGTTTATTCCTCTTCTTTACCGCGAATCAATGAATCCGGATGCTGTTCGAGATAATCGGACAGTTGTTTGACCGATTTCGCCGTTTGGGTCAGCTCCCGGAGCAGTTGTTCCAGTTCGTAGTGGGTCGTGGAGCCGGGCTCAAAGGTGTTTAACACTTGCTGGGCCGAACTGATCGTATTGTCGGCATGCCCCAGCGTGCCTTTCGCTGAATGGAGCATGTCGGTCGCCGCGTTGGACGTGCCCTGCAATGATACCAGCGTGGCGTCGATGTCCTGGCTCAGTTTGTCCAATGGCAGTTTGGCAACCTTGTCCATGATGATATTGGCCGCATGGGTAAACTGGTCCAGGGAACTGGCCGTGGTCGGAAACTGGGGGTAAGGCGTCGTGTTGGCGCTCAGGATAACTTCAGTGTCCGGATAAAAATCCAGGTCGACCAGCAGCTGCCCGGTCAGCAGGCTGCCCGTTTGTAATTGCGCACGCAAGCCTTTATCGATCAGCCTTTCGAGCATCGATTTATCGCTGACGCCGGCCTGGTTGTTCACTTTCTTTATGCGATCCGGCTCCAGTTCCACGATGACCGGCACACGAATTTCCGCTGTTTTTTTGTCCAATTCCAGGCGGATGCTGGTGACCTTGCCGATCGGGATGCCGCGCAAATGCACCGGTGCACCTTCGGTCAGGCCGCGTAGTGAGCCCTGGAAATACATGACATATTTCAAGGTATGGGCGTAGACCGTCTGGGTCGATTGCTCATAGGTATCGTATAACTGAAAAAGCGTGTTTTCAGGCTGGATGTCGGCGGCTGTATCATGAGCCGATGCCCGAAAAGCGATGCCGCCGCTTAACAACGAGATCAGCGGCCCGGTTCTGACTTTAAAGCCATTGACGCCGGCCGATAAATCGACGCCGCTGTCTATCCAGAAGCGGGTGTTTTTCCTGACAAACTGGTCGTAAGGGGCGTTAATGAAGATCGTCAAATGTATGGCATTGGCCTCGGCGGACAACTCATGGCTGAGCACTTCGCCGACGATAATGCCGTGGAAATTAATCGGCGTGCCGGGGCGCATCGAACCCAGGTTGCTGGTTTCCAATATGAATTGCGTGCCTTCGACATCGGTTTTCAACGGCGGCGGCGCAATGAGACCGGTAAAATGCTCCTGCTTGCGGCCATCGCCGGGCTTTATGCCGATATAGGGGCCCGATAGCAAGGTGCCGAGCCCCGAAACGCCGCCCAGGCCGACTTGCGGGCGCACGACCCAGAAACTGGTGTTTTCCTTCAGGTAACCGGCGGCCGTACTGTTCATCCGGGCTGTCACGCGAATGGTCTTGTTGTCGTCGTTAATGGAAATGGCCGTCACTTTGCCGACCTCGACATCCAGGTAGCGGATCTTGGTTTTATCGACTTCCAGTCCTTCCGCCGTCGGGAAGGTGATGGTGATGACCGGACCTTTTTCCATGCTGGCTTTATAGATCAGCCAACCGCTGACCAGCAGCGCAATGATGGGCAAGAACCAGACCAGCGGCAATTCGGATTTTTGATGGAGCGCTACGTCTGCGGCGTCGTAAGAGTCGTTGAAATTGTTCATACTTAGCGTTGGTTGTCCCAGATAAGGCGTGGATCGAAACTTTTGGCCGCAAACATTGTGAGAACCACGACGGCGGCGAAGGCTGTGGCCGCGGGCCCGGCAATAACGCGGGCAATGCCGCCCAGATCGACCAGGGAAACAAGGATGGAAATCATGAAAATATCGAGCATGGACCAGCGGCCGACAAAGGCGATAATGCGGTACATGACCGTCCATTTGTGGGCGTCGACCTGCCAGCGGTAATGCACGCACAGCAGTAATAAGGCGATGCCCAGCAGTTTCAGCAGCGGCACCAGAATACTGGCAACCAGGACCAGTATCGCGATCGGCAGCATGTCGCCTTTAATCAGTTCAATAATGCCGCCGATGATCGTATGCGGTTCGCCGGCGGTTAATTGCGTGACCGTCATGATAGGGTAAAGGTTGGCCGGAATGTAAAGCAGGAATGCGCTAATGAGTAGGGCCAGTGTGCGCTGCAGGCTGTTCGCCTGTCGCGCATGCAGCGGGCTGCCGCAAAGCCGGCAATGCCGGGGACGGTTTGCCGCCGGGATTTTTGTTAAACAGCCGCAATCATGACAGCGGACAAACCCTTGTGCCAGCGCGTTCATTTCAGTTTTCATGGCGATGGTTATGCTGCAATTGCTCGATGCGGCGCCAGAACAGGTAAGGATCCAGACAACTGGCCAGCAGGGCGTTTACGATCAATAAGGCAATAAAGGCATACAAACCGAAGCCGAACCGGAGATCAGCCATCGATGCCAGCTTAACGCAGGCGACGATAATGCCCAGCATATAAACCTCGAGCATGGCCCATTCTTCAAGGTGTTGCAACCAGCGCATCCAGTAGGGCAAATACCGGTTTGGCCGCCGAAAATAAAGATGGCCGCTGACCAGTACGGATAAAACAATATTGATCAAGGGGACCAGAATGCTGGATAAAAACACCAGTATGGCGATCGCCCACATGTCTTCCCGGTATAACGTCAACACGCCGGACCATAATGTACCGTCGCGGGTATTGCCCAACACTTTGATGCCGACCAGCGGCAACAAATTGGCCGGCAGGATCAGTATCAAGCCGGTGAGGGACAAGGCAAACGTGCGGGCAACGCTTTGCTTGCGCGGACGCTGGAGCAGATAGCCGCAGCGGGGGCAGCGCGCCTTGTCGCCGACAGCAGGCCGGGCCGGGGTGAGCAATAAATCACATTCGGCGCAGGCATCAAGTTCAATTCTACTCATGGTCCAACTGTTGTTATGCGGGTAAATTGAGTTATAGCAGAGGTCTCGTTCATTAAAATATACCATGAACCTTAAGCGGACATGAGCAAATAAAAACCTGCCCGGACGCTCAGCAGGGCGTCAGCGGTAAGGATGGTCGGGAGGTCTGGCGGGATTGGCTTAAGAGGCAAAACGCCCGGCCTGGATACCCTGGCCGGGCGTCGGGAATATTACTGCAAAATTACCACTGGGATTCGCCGGTTTCCGGGTCGTACATTTCATGGACGATTTTCTTGCGGTTGGCAATCAGTTCCTCAATGCCGGGTGAATTGCTCATGGCGCGTGAAATCGCCAGTTTCATGGCTTCATAATTGGTACGGTATAAATCCTTGCGATCCAGATCCGGGTCCGTTGCACATTCAGGTGCAATCCAGATCATCGCGATAATACACAAATCATTGGCCTGATCGGCCGGAATCACACCGTCTATCACACTATCCAGCACCGCATCGGCGACGGCGGATTGCACGGGGCCGCCGAATAAATTCACATAGGCACTGGATTTGATCGTGACTTTCGGAACCATGATGGTGGCGGGGCGTACCTGCTGGTTGCAGGCGCGAATGGCGAACATGCGCGTATGGCCTTCGGTTTGCCCCATCAGATTGGCGAAGGCATGCCCCGCGGGGCCCTTGACATCGCCTATGAGTATTTCAGGCATGGCGTCCGTGCCTTGGCCTTCGCTGGAAAATACCGTCGCTTCGCCGGTTCTGAACCAAATTTTATCTGACATTGTGAAGCCCCAAAATAAGTGAAAGAGACAGGCATTCTATGCTGGATAAAGCGCGGCGGGCAATAGTAGAGGATGATGAAAAATAAATGCCTGCGGGCAGGGCAGGCAGCAAGAACGGTTGTGATAAACTAAATCGGTTCGCCACCCTGATTTGACTGTTTTCTGGAATATCATTGTTAGCCATGTTATCAAAATTATTGCCCGTTATTTCCACAACGGTATTGTATGCGTTGTATTACCTGATCAGTGTCTTCAAGTTCGATGTGCAGATCCACTTTAAGGCGGTGCCGTACGATTATCTTCTGCAAATTATTATCGCCTATCTGCTTTTTGCCTTCTCAAAACGCCTGTGGATTTTTTTGGTGATCCAGTCCCTGGTGATGGGTATATTGTATGTTGGTAATGCCATAAAAATATCCTTTTTCGGCGGCCCGATCATGCCGGATGATATTTATGCATTACGTTCCCTGTTGCTGATTCTTGACGGATGGCGGTTTTTTGCCGCGGCTGTGCCGTTGGCCGCCATTGCCAGCCTGTTGCTGTACAACTTCAGCATGCGCCACTGGAGTTCCTATCTCGCCAGTCTGGTCGTGCTTTTGTTCAGCATTACCCTGGTTTATGAACCGACCTCAATCGTCAAACCGCTCGATCAGTTTTTTGGCAATTCGGTATGGGATCAGCGCTCCAATTATTTATGGCATGGCGCGACCGTTTACACCATTCAGGAGAGTGCGCGCCGGTTCGCCGACGCCGATGTGACGCCCGATCAGGACCGGGCACAGGAATCGGCCGAAAACCTGCTGGCGGCTGTGCCGAAGAAAGTCGGCGGGCCTGCATTTACGCCGCGCAACGTGCATATTGTCTTGCTGGAGTCTTTCTGGGATCCGAATGAATTAAAGAAAGCCCGGTACCAACAAAATCCCCTTGCGCCGGAATTTCGTAAACTTTGGAAAAAAGCCGGTTACTCTCATGCCATGGCGCCGGTGTTCGGCGGTTATACCGCCAATTCGGAATTTGAAGTCCTGTGCGGATTCCCGGTCGTCAAGGATAATGTCAAATTCGAGCGCCGGCTATTGAACGATGTCCCCTGCCTGCCGCATATTCTTGGCGAAAACGGTTACAAAACCATGGCCTCTCATCCTAATGTGCCGGTCTTCTGGAATCGCGTGAATGCTTATCGGCGCATCGGTTTCCAGACCTACTGGTCGCTGCAGGATTTTGTCAAGGATGACATGAACCGCGAATTTCTGTCCGATGTCTCGCTGTACCGGCAGGTCATGGAGAAAATCCAGCCGGCGCTGGATGCGCATCAGCCGATTCTGGATTACATCGTGACCTATTTCGGCCATTGGAATTACCCTTTGAGCGAAAGCCGGCCCAATAAGATAACGTCACCCTCGCCGGTCGAGGAAGTATCGGGCTATGCCAATACGGTCTATTACAAGTCCCGCGAAATGATGGATTTTATTAATGAAATGCGCAAACGCGACCCGGACGGCATCATCGTGCTGTTTGGCGACCACCTGCCTTTCCTGGGCGAGAATTTTGCCGGCTATGTCGATTCAGGCGTGCTGGCGGCCAATCGCAGCGACTTTACGGCGGAAATGTTCAAGTTCTATGTCAGCACGCCGATGCTGATCATCGATGGCAAACGCGGGCCGATGAAATTCGGCAGCATGCCACTTTATCAGGTGCCTAAAATGATACTTAACCTGTTGAATTTCAACGAGCCGACGATCATGGATTACACCGATTCCATGCCTGATATGCGGGTGCGGCCATTGCCCGGCCTGCATTTCAATCTGACTGGAGACCAGAAAGTGGATCTGTGCAAGGAACCGCCGTACTCGGCGGGCTGTCGGGCATCAGCCAGATGGCTGCACGATGTGCTCACGGTCAGCAATGACTTGTTCATGGGCCGCCAGTTTACCCGGCCCAGGCATCTGCCCAGGGAGCCGGCAGCGCCTGAACCGGTCACCGCCGAGATCATCGCTCGGCAGGAAGCCGGGGGCAGCAAGGCGAAATAAGACACAGGGGCAGGCCGATCCGCCGACTGCCGCTTGATTTTTCCGGAGAAAATGCATGAAAAAATATGTCACCGCGACTGTTCTCAGTCTCGCAATGATGCTTTCAACTCCCGGTTTTGCCGGGCAGATCAATGTGCCGCTGCAGATCGATTACGGTTTGATTGAAAAAGCGCTGAATACCCAGTTGTATAAAGACGAAGGCCATTCCGCCAAGCTTTGGAATGACCGTCAAGGTTGTAGTTTTCTAAAGTTTTCCAACCCTCAGGTCAGCGGTCAAAATGGTCAGGTGCGCTTGCTGAATGACGTTCAGGCCCGGTTAGGGACCGGATTCGGCGGGCAGTGCGTGACCATGCTGGATTGGGACGGCATCCTGGAGACTTTCCAGCAGCCGACCCTTAACGCCGAACAGTCGGTCGTGACTTTCCCCATTACCCGAGCCAATGCCTACGACCGCGAAGGCCGCCAACTGGCGATCGACAAATTGCAGGACTTGATCAGGCGCGTCGCCGAGCCCAAACTGGCAGCGGTGAAAGTGGATCTGAATGAATCCCGGGTTGAAATCCAGCAAACGCTGGCCAGATTTTTACCGAAGCAGAATGCCGCGCAATTTCAGGACATGCTGGACACGCTGAAATTCAGCCATATTCAGGCTCAGGATAACGGCATTAATGTTAATCTCGCCTTTAATGCGCCGGCTCAAATGGCGGCGGTCAAACAAGCGCCGGTCCAGGCCCTCAACGAAGCGGAGCAGCAACAATGGGCGGCCGCCTGGCAGCAATGGGATGAGTTTCTGACTGCGGCGATCAAACAGGCCTCCGACGATACCCAGTCGCAAGAGCTGCGTGATACCTTAATGGAAATTCTGCTCGATTCGAGGGCCGCTTTCCAGGCCGGCCTGAAAGGCCAGGATAGCAGCGGCGCGGATCCGGTCCGGGTATTTTTTACCGAGACCTGGGTGCGCCTGGCGCCCGTCCTGAAAACCATCGCCAGGGAAGTGCCCGGCATGCAGGGCATGCAATATTTGACCTTCATAGCCGCCACCGATGTCATGTATGAACTTGAGAGTCTGGGCGCGCCGTTCGGCCTGGAGATTTCCACTGACGGCTTGCGCAGGCTGGCGCGCATGCTGATAGCCGGCAGACAGGAGCGCATGGAGTCGAAGCCGATGCGTTGACGCCGGCTATCATGAGGCAAAATATGAATACGCATGAACAAAGGCACCGAAACGCGCATCTGGGCGACAAAACGCTGTTCAGCGGCGGGCGTTTGCTGCGTTTGCATCAGGCGGTTTATGATCTTTGCTGGCTGCTTAATCGCGGTTATGCCCGGCCTTCGGCCATCAAACTGGTAGGCGATCACTATCAGCTGCTTAAACGCCAGCGCCTGGCCATTGCCAGGGCGGCCTGTTCGGATGCCAGCCGGGAATTAAGATCCGGCAAGTGTCTGCCGGTCGAGGCTGTCAAGGACCGGCAATTGGTTATTGACGGGTTTAACCTGATCATTACGATAGAGACTCTCATGGCGGGCGGTGTCGTGCTGCGCTGCCGGGATGGTTGTATCCGCGATATTGCCGGCATCCACGGCACTTATCGGCAGGTCAATGAAACCGGCAAGGCGATCGCGCTTATCGGCGGAGTGCTCGAATCTTTCAGTCCGGAAAACGTGCTGTGGCTTTTCGACAGGCCCGTTTCCAACAGCGGGCGTCTGGCGGTCCTGGTGCGCGAAATCGCTCAGGAGCAGGGCTGGAGCTGGCAGACCGCGTTAATTGATAACCCCGACCAATTCATCATTCGCGCCGAGCAAGTGGCGATTACGTCCGATTCGGCCGTCCTGGACGCGGTAGAGCAGTGGGTCAATCTGGGCGCCTACATCGTCTCTCATTTTTTTCCTGCCGCCTGGGTGATCGATTTTTCCAATAGCAACGGCCCGGTCTGATACGACTTTTGGAGAGTAACCGGTCAATAAGGGCGGTTTTTGATATGAAGCCGATACAGGACCGGCGAGAGAAAGATTTCAACCAGAAAAAAGATCAGGGCAATCGCTAAAATATCCAGCCATCCCAGGCCCAGTTGCGTCCGCAACAACAGCGCAGGCATGACGGATTCGGGGATGGTATCAACGCCGCGAACCCGGCTGCTTTCGGCATGGCCTCGCCGGCGTTTGATAAAACTGGCCAACAGGTCGCCCGACATGGTCGCCAGGCCGAATAAGGCGCCCTCTTGCGCGGACAGCCCCAGGACCGGGGCAATGAGCGAGGCGGCGATGACCGCAATGACGATGCCGCGCCAGGTTTTGCTGTAACCGAACAGCGGATAGCCGTCGCCTAACGTCAGTCCCATATCCACCGGCCAGCTGAACCGGGCTTTAAACCAGCGGCGAGCTAAAACCGGCGCGCCGTTGGCGGCCAGCAGCAGCATAACGGTCCGGCCGATACAGATCAGGCATGGTTCGATATTCGTCATAAACAATTCCGAAATCGATGATTATAGGTTTCCGACCATTTTTTTTGAACAACTCTCAAAACCGAACTATCCAAATTCAAAAAATCCGGTTCCTTTGGCTCCCCGGCATCGGCCGGCAAAACCGACGTTATTCAGTCAGGTTCTTTGGTGAAACCTTTCGGGAGATTGACGATGAAACTCTACTACGCTCCAGGTGCCTGTTCGCTGTCGCCTCATATTGTGTTATGCGAGGCGGAACTGCCGTTTGAACTCATTAAAGTTGATTTGCAGGAAAAGAAGACGGAAACCGGCGAGGATTTCCGCACTGTGAACCCTAACGGCTATGTGCCGGTACTGGTGCTCGATGACGGGCGCCAACTGACGGAAGGGCCCGCTATCATTCAATACATCGCCGATCAGGCGCCCGGGAAGCGATTGGCGCCGGAAGCCGGTACGTTCGAGCGTTACAATTTGCAGCAATGGTTGAATTTTATTTCCACCGAATTGCACAAGACTTATTCGCCGCTGTTCAATGCCAACATGCCCGCGGAGGCCAAGGCACTGTTTCGGGGAACACTGGCATCCCGTTTTCAATGGGTGGCGGATCAGGTTGCCTCGCAACCTTATCTTCTGGGCAGTGATTTTACCGTCGCGGACGCTTATTTATTTGTCATGCTGCGCTGGGGAAAACTGATGGCGATCGATATTTCACGCTGGCCGCCCCTGGTACAATACCAGAACAAGATCGCCGATCGCCCCGCGGTAAAAAGGGCGCTACAGGAAGAAGGGCTTGGCGCCGGCTAGGCCGTGATGAACCGGACGGACATGAAGGGAAGGGGGCTGGTGCGCTTCGCCGACTGCCGGCACCGGTCTGTCAGTTATTTTTGATAATAAATTTGCAGGAACAGTCATTACGCGCCATGCACTCGGTTTGTTCGATCGGCCGGTTCAGTAACGCGGACATCAAGGCCCGGTCGAATTCACACAGTTCCGGAAATTGCTGGGCAAGATCGTGATAAACGCAATTGAAGGCACGTATGCTCGGCGTCGGGGCGTTCTGCTCCTCCGTTGCGTGATAGCCTAGCGCCTGCATGGTCTCAACCAGTGCGGTGATCCTGTCCCCCGGTTCCTTATCGTTGAATTGCGCCATCAGCGTTTGCGCGAACTTGGCGCCAAGCCTTGCCATGTAACGCCCGAAAGCTTCATCGCCCATTTCCGCCTTGAGTTCCGCCAGCATTAAATTACAGAACCAGGCATATTGTTTGGGAAACCGGTTGATGCCTTTTTCCGTCAGGACATAATTTCTGGATGGCCGCCCGCCGGTGATTTTGAAAGTGTCTTTTTTT